>JAEEGL012919528.1_pt1 | contig 18802 bp, 9 predicted proteins | sample 9134231 | NCBI WGS metagenome assembly JAEEGL01 (sample SAMN16246548, study PRJNA631951) | gut metagenome | biome: gut microbiome; feature: rumen; material: fiber-attached | host: Bos | place: Iran: Karaj | collected 2018-10 | reverse complement strand
ATACCGTAGTGGGCGAGGTTGATTCCGACCTTAATGATTATAAGATCCCCGAGGCTGCAAGGGCACTTGACCAGTTCGTGGACGAGATGAGTAACTGGTACGTACGCCGCGGACGTGAGCGTTTCTGGGCAAGCGGCATGGAGCAGGACAAGATCAATGCTTACATGACCCTGTATACCGCGCTTGTTACCATAGCAAAGACCGCAGCGCCCATGATACCTTTCATGTCAGAGCAGATCTACCAGAACCTGGTAGTGAGCATCGATCCTTCTGCAAAGGAAAGCATACATCTGTGTGACTTCCCCACTGTTAAGCAGGAGTGGATCGACAAGGATCTGGAAGCTGCAATGGATGCGGTACTCAAGGTAAAGACCATCGGTCTGGCTGCAAGAAACGCAGCAAATATCAAGAGCCGCCAGCCCATCGGCAAGATGTACGTAAAGGCTCCTTTCACCATGGAGGCAAACTTTGCGGACGTTGTAAAAGACGAGCTGAACGTAAAAGATATAGTATTCACCGATGATGTAAGGGAGTTCACCTCCTATACCTTCAAGCCCCAGCTTAAGACCGTGGGACCCAAGTACGGCAAGCAGCTTAAGGGCATCCAGGAATATCTGGCATCCGTAGACGGCAACGCAGCTATGGATACCTTAAAGAGCGAAGGCGCGCTCAAGTTTGACGTAAACGGCACAGAGGTTGCCCTTGCGGAGGAAGACCTGCTGATAAGCATAGCACAGAAGGAAGGCTTCGAGGCTTCCGCAGACGGCGATGTGACCGTTGTAATGGATACCAACTTAAGCGATGAGCTGATAGAAGAAGGCTTCGTGAACGAGCTGATAAGCAAGTTCCAGAACATGCGTAAGGACAGCGGCTTTGAGGTTATGGACCGCATCAACGTATATGTAAGCGGAAACGAGCGCATCGAAGCTATCATGAAGAAGAACGAAGAGGCTATGGCGACCAAGCTGCTGGCTGATTCGGTTAACTACGATAAGGCAAATGCTTCCGCAGCCGAGTACACCATCAACGGTGAGAAGGTAACCCTGGGAGTAGAGAAAGTCTGAAACATTTTTTGAAATGAGTGTATGTACTAAGAATACCATACATGAATGTGTGGATGTATGCGTCATAGGTGCCGGCCATGCCGGCTGTGAGGCAGCCCTGGCCTGTGCAAGGCTGGGGCTTAGTACTGTTATATTCACCGTAAGCGTTGATTCCATAGCGCTGATGCCCTGCAACCCCAATGTGGGCGGCTCTTCCAAGGGCCATCTGGTCCGTGAACTGGACGCCCTGGGCGGAGAGATGGGCAAGGTGATAGACAAGACCTTTATCCAGTCAAAGATGCTCAACAGCTCCAAAGGCCCGGCAGTGCATTCACTGCGCGCCCAGGCCGATAAGGCGGAGTATACCCGCGAGATGCGCAAGCACCTGGAGCATCAGGAAAATCTGATAATAAAGCAGGGGGAAGTCTGCGAGATCGAAACCGAGGATACCCCCGAAGGCAAGCATATCAAGGGCGTGCGCAGTTATACAGGCGCTTTCTATGAATGCAAGGCGCTGATAATCTGCACGGGAACATATCTAAGCGCCCGCTGCCTCTGCGGCGAGGCCATAACTTATACCGGCCCCAACGGCCTGCAGGCGGCTACGCATCTTTCACAGTCACTGCGTGATAACGGCGTTGAACTGCGGCGTTTCAAGACCGGTACGCCGGCCCGCATGGACAGGCGCAGTCTGGATCTTTCAAAGATGGAACCCCAGCACGGCGATACGCCTGTAGTTCCCTTTTCATTCTCTACCGATCCGGAGAGCGTGCAGAAAGAGCAGGCCGACTGCTATCTGACCTATACCAACGAGGAAACACATAAGATAATACGTGCCAATCTGGACCGTTCGCCCATCTATGCGGGAGTCATAGAAGGTACAGGGCCCAGATACTGCCCTTCCATAGAGGATAAGGTGGTGAAATTCCCCGAGAAGGAACGCCATCAGGTATTCATCGAGCCCGAAGGCCTTCATACCGATGAGATGTATGTGGGCGGCATGAGCAGCTCGTTACCTGAAGACGTGCAGCTTGCGATGTACCGCACCGTTCCCGGCATGGAAAACTGCCGCATGGTGCGCAATGCCTACGCCATAGAATACGACTGTCTGGCATGCGGACAGCTTTCTCTTTCGCTGGAGCTTAAGAATTTAAAGGGCGTATTCTGCGCCGGACAGTTCAACGGCAGCAGCGGCTATGAAGAGGCTGCAGCCCAGGGACTGATGGCGGGCATCAACGCCGCAAATAAGATAAGAGGCAGGGAGCCGCTTATACTGGACCGTTCGGAAGCATATATAGGCGTACTGATCGACGATCTGGTAAATAAGGAAAATAACGAGCCTTACCGCATGATGACCAGCAGGGCGGAGTACCGTCTGCTGCTGCGCCAGGATAATGCGGATCTGCGCCTGCGCCATTACGGCTATGAAGTGGGCCTTATAAGCGCGGAGGACGACGAAAAGGTCAGCCTTAAGCAGGCTTTTATTGACAGTGAAGTTCAGCGTCTGCACGAAAGCTTCGTGGGCGCCAATAATGCGGTTCAGGAATTCCTGGAGAAACTGGGCAGCGCCACTGTTAAGAAGAACACTTCCCTGGCAGAGCTTATCTGCCGTCCGGAGCTGGATTATAAGACCATAGCAGAGCTGGACGCGGACAGACCCGGGAAGCCGGAGGGCTTTACCGACAGGCTTTATGAGGATGCGGTAAACCAGATAGACATAAACATAAAATACGAGGGCTATATCCGCCGGCAGAAGGTACAGGTGGAAGGCTTTAAGAAGATGGAGAGCCGCCGCATACCCGCGGATATAGATTATGATGATGTAAAGAGCCTGCGTCTGGAAGCAAGACAGAAGCTTAAGATGTTCAGGCCCGAAAGCGTGGGACAGGCTTCACGCATAAGCGGCGTCAGCCCCGCAGACGTATCGGTGCTGCTGGTGTATATCGAAGCCCGCGGCAGAAAGTGAACCACGGGTCGCGGGTCTTGACAAAGGATATATTTCGACTAAAATAAAGTTAGATTTTAGATTAGTCGAAATTCGGAGGGCGTCATGGCATATATAAGCAGGGCAATAACTCCTGTACTCAAAAGAAGGATCGCGGAGAGTAAATGCCTGCTGGTCACAGGCGCAAGACAGGTCGGAAAATCGACTCTTGTTAAGCATGTTTTTCCTGAGTTTAATACGGCAAACTTTGATGACAGACTGACGAGACTGCAGGCTAAAGAAGAACCTAAACTCTTTTTTCTGAACAATCCGCGTCCGTTATTCATAGATGAGGTACAAAAAGAAAACAGTATTCTGGAAGAGATCAAGCTGATCGTTGATTCATCTGACGATAGAGGACAGTTTATCCTGTCCGGATCGCAAAAGCTTGAACTGATGAAAGGAATGAGTGAGTCACTTGCGGGAAGGGTTTCTGTAAGTGAGCTGTGTGGCCTTTCATTAAGAGAGATAAACGCTGTCACTTTTAACAGGCATTTTGTGCCGACTGATGAATATATCAATGAAAGGGAAAAAGATATAAAGCCCTGCTCCGATCTGTGGAGGATCATTCACAGGGGGAGTTATCCCGAGTTATATGACATAGAGAGAGATTGGCAGGACTTTTATGCATCCTATGTGGCGACATATCTGGAACGTGATATCAATGAGCTGGTTGCTGCAGATAGTCTGACCTTTACAAAGTTTCTGACCGCCGTGGCAGCCCGGACCGGAGAAATGCTCAATTTCGCAAATATAGCAGGCGATATCGGGGTCAGCGAGCCTACGGTCAAAAACTGGATCTCTATTCTGGAACGTACCGGTATCGTCTATATCCTGCAGCCTTATAGCTCAGGAGCGCTTACAAGGGCGATCAAAACCCCTAAATTGTATTTCAGGGATACAGGGCTGGCCTGCTATCTTACAAGATGGAATTCGGCAGATGCGCTTAAGAATTCCGCCGTGGCAGGAAATATGTTTGAAACCTTCGTTGTCTCCGAGATATTAAAAAGCTACTGTAATGAAGGTCACGATTACAGATTCAATGTGTTTTATTACCGTGGAAAGGATAAAAGCGCGGTAAAAGAAAATGAAATAGACCTTATCATAGAAGAGAACGGAGTGCTGTATCCGGTAGAGATCAAAATGACGGGAAATCCTAAAGCAGATATGGGGGCGGCTAATCAGATCCTTGACAGGATACCCGAAAAAAAACGTGGAATGGGCGCGATAATCTGCCTTGTGGATAAAAAGTTATATCTGCGGGATAATCTTATCGCTCTGCCTGTAGAATTTATATGACGCCTAGCAGTATAGCCTATTGGACTTTTGAGGAAGATATACCTTATCTTGCCGTGATCGCTGTATTTGCGGTCTTTTTTGTGTTATCACTGCTCTTTGAAAGAAAGAAGAGCGGCTGGAAGAAATTCTGGCATGCTCTGGCGGTTGCGGGGCTGGTGGCGTGGGCAATACTGATACTTATGCTGACTATCATATACCGCAGGGAAAATCCTTACAGGGTATATAACTTTAACCTGCTGCGGACCTATCAGCGCATACTGAACGGCAGCGACCGCACCTTTAAGGATGTGGGCTACAACATGCTGATGCTTTTGCCGATGGGACTCTTCATTCCCATCATATGGGACAAGGTGAAGTTCTGGCATGTGCTGCTGATATGCGGTGGCTTCTCACTCTGTATCGAGATCACGCAGTTCATCACCTGCCGGGGCAGCTTCGAGCTGGGCGACCTTCTGCATAACACCATGGGCGCGTTGATCGGGTACTGGATGTGTGCGGTAGTGAAGAAGATCTTTCATAAGAAGTCCTCCTGATACCAAAAGGCGGGCCGCTTCTTGTGACTTGGTCATTCTGAGCGCTGTCATCCCTCTTTCCGTCACTTTACCGTGATGAGGATTTTTGATATAATCAGACCGGTATTTTCAGCTATCCGCAATCCGCGGAAAGGAGAGACGGTTTATGAAACAATTTAATACGACGGCAGTGTGTATACCATCCAAGCATTATATGGTTGATCTCTCCGAGAGAGTAAAAGAGATAAAGAAACTGGTTGATGCCGGAAAGTATTTTACGATCAACCGGGCAAGGCAGTATGGAAAGACAACGACGCTAACGGCTCTCGCTATAGCTTTAAATGATCAGTATGTTGTTATCAGCACGAGTTTTGAAGGAATAGGTGATGCAGGCTTTGAAGATGAAGCATCTTTTGTTAAAGAGTTTTGCAGATTGTTAAGACGCGAATTTCGCAGAGAGCTACGTGTTTCAAAAGAAATAAAAGATGAAATTGATGCATTGTTTAAAAATGCAGATGAGAAGACAAAACTGGGGGATCTTTTCGATATCCTTCTGGAATGGTGTGATGGATCAGCGTTTCCGATAGTATTGGTAATAGATGAGGTTGATAAGGCAATAAATAATCAGGTGTTCCTGGATTTTCTTGCACAGCTTCGGGATAATTATATAAACAGGGATTCAAAAGGGGTAAGCATATTCCAGTCAGTCATCCTTGCCGGGGTAACAGATGTAAAGCATCTGAAGAGTAAGATCAGGCCCGGGGAAGACGGCAAAGAGAACAGTCCCTGGAATATAGCTGCCGAATTCACGATTGATATGAGTCTGTCAGAGAGCGGCATTAAAGGGATGCTTGATGAGTATGAAGAAGACCATCACACCGGGATGAATACAGAGGCCATAGCAAAGTCTATCCGGGAATATACAAATGGATACCCCTTCCTGGTGAGTCGGATATGCCAGCTGCTCGATGAAAACATCAGCAAGACCATGAGTTTTTCAGAGGCATGGACAGATAAGGGCATTGATGAAGCGGTCAAGCTGCTGCTGGCTGAGAATAATACTTTATCCCAGTCCATTACCAAGAATCTGAATAATTATCCGGAATTGAAAGCAGCTATCCGAAGTATTCTGATGGAAGGAACAAGACTGGCATGGAATCCTGATCAGGCAGATATTGTTCAAATGCAGATGTATGGTCTTATCAGGAATGACCACAATACCGTCAGAGTTGCCAACAGGATATTTGAAACAAGACTATATAACCTGTTTCTTTCAGATGAGGAGTTAAAGAATAACGTATTCAGCCGTGAGGGCGAGCTGGCAAAGAACATCTTCATCGAAGACGGAAAACTGAATATGCGCCTGATCATGGAGCATTTTATTGAGACTTACACGCAGGTTTACGGACCACTCAAAGAGCGCTTCAAAGAGAAGGATGGAAGAGAACTGTTTCTTCTGTATCTTAAACCGATCATTAACGGAACAGGCAACTATTATATAGAAGCACAGACCAGGGATCAGACACGCACAGATGTGATAGTAGATTATCTTGGACAGCAATATATTATCGAACTGAAGATCTGGCGTGGAGAAAGGTATAACGCCGCCGGAGAACAGCAGATCAGAGAATATCTTGATCATTGGAACTTGAGCACAGGGTATATGTTGAGCTTCAACTTTAATAAGAATAAAGAGCAGGGAGTGCATCCGGTTTATGTAGGAGATAAGCTGCTGTACGAAGGAACTGTGTAAGATAAGACAGGGGGCGTTCGGTACAAAGACAGAGGAACGTCCCCTGTCTTTTTGTCATTCTGAGCGAAGCGAAGAATCTTGCGGCGTCAGCCGCATTCTGTTATAATATATAGTCAGTTTTTAATGAGAGGATTTAGAGATGATCATAGGTATCGATCTGGGGACCACCAACAGCCTGGTGGCATATTACGGTGACGACGGCCCCCATATAATACCCAACCGCTTAGGCGGCAGGCTCACTCCTTCGGTGGTGAGTGTTGAGGGCGAGCATATATATGTAGGTGATGTTGCAAAGGAACGGATGCTGACACATCCGGAGGACAGTGCAGCTGTATTTAAGCGTACCATGGGCACCGACGCAAAGTACCGTTTAAGCGGCAGGCTTTTCCGTTCTGAGGAGCTGTCTTCCTTCATATTGCGTTCACTTAAAGAGGATGCGGAGGCTTTCCTGGGTGAGGAGATCACCGAGGCTGTTATCAGCGTACCCGCATATTTTAACGATGCCCGCAGGAAGGCTACCAAGCATGCCGGCGAGCTGGCAGGTCTTAAGGTGGAGCGTATCATAAGCGAGCCCACGGCAGCAGCAGTGGCATACGGCCTCTACGAGATGCAGGACGACGCAAAGGTCCTGGTATTCGATCTGGGCGGCGGTACCTTTGACGTTTCAATCCTGGAACTGTCCGGCACCATACTGGAAGTGCGCGCCGTGGCCGGCGATAACTATCTGGGCGGCGAGGACTTTACCGCTGTCATCGAAGACATGTGGTACAAGAAGGCGGAAGTCGACAGGGACAGCCTTGATGAAAAGACCTTAAGGCATGTACATAAGCAGGCAGAGAACTGCAAACTTTCCATAGACAAGGAAAGAACCGTAAATATGAAATGCATCATAGCAGATGAGGAGAAGGAAGTCCAGATCAGACTGGATGAATTTGAGAAAAACTGCGAAGAGCTGCTTGAGCGCATCAGGATCCCTGTAAGGAAGAGCCTGTCCGACGCAAAGCTCAAGCTTTCCGAGATAGATAAGGTAGTGATGGTGGGCGGAGCAACGCGTCTTCCGCTGGTGCGCCGTCTGGTAGGCAAGCTTTTCAGAAGCCTTCCCGACACCACGGTGAACCCGGACGAAGCCATCGCCATAGGCGCAGCCATCCAGGCGGCCATGAAAGAGAGACGCCAGAGCATCCGTGAGGTTATCCTTACCGATGTATGTCCTTTCACCTTAAGTACAGAGGTGAGCATAGAACGTGAGGGCGGCGGCTTCGAAAGCGGCCATGTCTGCCCCATCATCGAAAGGAATACCGTTATACCTGCCAGCCGTACGGAAACCCTTTATCCCCTTTACGATAACCAGAAGAGCATAAGGGTAAAGGTGCTGCAGGGCGAGAGCCGCTTTGCGGAGAATAACTTAAACTTAGGTGAGCTGGAGATCCCCCTGCCCATCAAGCGCAAGAAGGACGAAAACAGCGTAGACGTGACCTATACCTACGATGTCAATTCCATACTTGAGGTGCAGGTGCGTGTGAACCTGACCGGCGTGGTGACCAAGCAGATCCTCAAAGGCCGCGACGTTGACATGACCGATGAAGAGATAGCAGCCCGCATGGAAGAGCTGGCATATCTTAAGATACCGCCCCGCGAGCAGGAGAAAAACAAGCTGCTGCTGGTAAAGGGCGAGCGCCTTTACGAAGAGAACTTCGGCGAAGACCGCCAGGTTATTGAACACTATATCAGAAAATTCGAGCAGGCGCTGAATTCCCAGGATCCCAAGCGCATCGACGCCGCAAGGGAAGAATTCCGGGAGTTTCTGGAGGAATGGGATAAATGAGCGACCGTCTTATACACGGGCTGTCCTTTAATAAGGAACTGCGTTTTATAGCTGCATATACAAAAGATACTGTCGAAGAGGCAAGGAAGATACATGATACTTCTCCTCTTTGTTCTGCTGCGCTTGGCAGGCTTCTTACAGCCGGCGCCATGATGGGCAGCATGTGCAAGAGCGAAGATGATCTGATCACTTTAAAGATAGACGGCGACGGCCCGATAAAGCATATGACCGTCAGCGCAGACCCGCAGGCAAGAGTCCGGGGCCTTATGTACGATCCGGCAGTGGAACTGCCTTTAAAAGCCAACGGCCATCTGGACGTGGGCGGCGGCATCGGGGCAGGCATGCTCACGGTCATGAAGGACCTGGGCCTTAAGGAGCCCTATATCGGCCAGACGCCGCTTACCACCGGTGAGATAGGCGATGACATTACATATTATTTCGCAGCCAGTGAGCAGACGCCCTCAGCCGTAGGCCTGGGCGTGCTGGTGGATAAGGACGGCAGCATAAAGCATGCCGGAGGCTTCATCATCCAGCTGATGCCCTTCGCATCGGAGGAGACCATCAGCGCGCTTGAAAAGACCCTTGCGGGCCTCAGCTCCGTGACAGATCATTTCGACAGAGGCGAGCGCCTTGAAGATCTGGTACAGGCCCTTATCGGCGACTTCGAGACTGAAGGCGAGCTCACCCCGCAGTACCATTGCAACTGTAACCGCGACCGCGTCACCAAGGCCCTTGTCAGCCTGGGCCGCGACGAGCTCAACAAAATGATCTCCGACGCCCAACCGGTAACTTTACATTGCGATTTCTGTAACAAAGACTACACATTCGAAATAAATGATATATGTAAACTTCTTCAGACTAGCGACCCGGAATGACGTAGTCAAAAGAAGGCTAAAAGCAAAACAATTGAACGAAGACTATGTGTCCGGCAGATCATACGTACAGCTCTGACTGAGCGTTGCCGCAGCACTTAATAAGCATGCCCTGCCCAACCTTGCCCCGCAGAACTGTCCGAAGCGCAGCTCACGCATATAGCGTGAGCAAGCAAGTTTCAAGGGGCAAGTCGGTCCAGGGGCAGGGCATGCGAATTTAGTGCGGAGGCACAGCGAAGGAAGACTGTACGTGTGACTGAAGGACAATAGGGAGAGAAAAAATGACCATCGACCAGGCCTGGAAAACATTGCAAATGGAGCCCACGGAAGACGAGGCAGCCATCAAAAAACAGTATAAGACACTGCTCCCGCAGCATAACCCCGAGGACGACCCCGAGGGTTTTAAAAACCTGCGCGAAGCATACGAGCTGGCCCTTCATCCCCCTAAGGAGGATAAGGAAAAGGAGCCCGAGCCCGACGACGATATCGCAAAGTGGCTTAAGAAGGTCGAGGCGGTATATAAAGACATGTACCGGCGCCGTGATACCGAAAACTGGAAGGAGCTGCTCGACGATCCGCTCTGCAGGGATCTTGACAGTGCCTTCGAGACCAGGGAGAGGCTGCTGGTATTCATCATGAGCCACCAGTATCTGCCCAAGGCAGTCTGGATCCTTCTGAACGATACCTTCCGTTTTGTGGAGGAGAAGGAAGACCTGTTGGAGAAGTTCCCGGAGAACTTCATCGATTATGTCATATACCAGGTGGGCAATGATACCTTCGGCGATTACGATCTGTTCGAGGTGGAGGACGGTGCAGAACCTGATTTCGACGCCTATATCAATCTGTTTTACGAGATCAACAGGCTTATCACCGCACTGGATAACGATATGGAGCAGGAGAGGGTCGAAGGCGGCAATACCGATCTTCGCGACGGCCCCGTTGTTTTTTTGAGCAGCGATAAGCTCTTTGCCGATAACGAGGAATTTGAGAGCAGCAGAAAAGAGATCCATGAGAAGTTCAAAGAACTCCACTCACAGGGCGTTTACCACCCTTATGAGGATGTGGAGGCGCTGCGTCTGACACTGCTGGAGGAGAAGAAGGAGCTTCCCGACGGCAGAAAGATAGATGATGTGGCCCATGAGATGGGGCCTAAGTATTCCGATGCCTATGTCAGCAGGATAGTGGGCGAGGCCCTGGCTGCCTGTGGCGAGTGGGAAGAAGCCAAAAGATATTGGGAGAAGGCTCTGGAGAAGATCCCCGATCACGCCATGGTGCATTACGACATGGCCAGGTATTACCAGAACGCCGGGGATTTCGAGAAGGCGGAGAATATCATCCGTGATCATATACAGCATCTGAACGGTTCGCCGAAGGTGAAGAACTTCTTCATGAGGGTCCAGCATTCAAGGGAAGGCCAGTATCTGGCCAGACTGGAAAAGGATCCCGATGATCTGGAAGCCTGGATCGAGGTCTGCTGGAGCAGATTCCACAGCGACCGCATCAAGGAAACCATGGAAATGCTGGATCAGAAGACCTATACTCCCGGGACCTCCGAATATTACGATTACGTGGATATGAAGGGAAGATGCCTTCTGGAGACAGAGGATTATGAAGGCGCCCTGCAGTATCTTAAGGCGTGGGAAAAGGCCTTGGAAGAACTGCCCGATGACGGCAGCGAAAAGTACGCAAAGAGAAAGAAGACCCTGGGCTATCAGTGTTTTGTCTTCGCGGAATGCTACGGGCATCTGGCGATCGAAAGAAAAGATCCCGCGCTGTATGATACGGCAATAGATTATGTCAAAAAAGCAATAGAGGTGGAATGGGACGAGTCCATGATGCTGCCCTATAAGGACCTGCTTCAGAGACTCAGGCTCAGAGCCGGGAAATATAAGGAAGTAGTGGACGACTGCGATGAGCAGATCAGGGAAGATAAGAATAACCTTCCCGCATATCTGCGCCGCCAGGAGGCATATTTCAAGCTGCATGACGGCCAGGGCGTGGTGGATGACTATCATTCCATCATAGCGCTGTACAGGGATTATCACAGACCTTATCTGCTGGCCCTCAGGGTTTTCATGGTCTACAACCAGCTGGAAGATGCGGCAGAAGTTGTCAGATTTGCAAGGGAAAACGGAGTGAAGCACCTTGCCCTTGATCTGGAAGAACTGCGGCTTCTGCACGAGAAAGGCCTTAACGAAGATAAGGACAAGGAAGAATTCTGGAAAAAAGCCGAAGCGCTGGCAAAGGCTGTAAAGGAGCAGCCGGAGGCTTCGCCCGAAGCATACGAAGACGAGCAGGTCACCGAGGACAAGGTGAGCTTCGAAATGGCCAGGGTACTTACCGAGGAATGTAAGTATGACGAAGCTTTCGAGCTGGTAAACGGCTGCATAGATAAAGGCACCAAGCTTAATAATATGTACATGCTGCGTGCAAATATCCTGCGCATGAAGAAGGATTACGCACAGGCTCTGGTTTATTATAAGGAGATACTGGATAATGATCCGGAGAATACGTCCGTGCTCTATAACATGGGCGAATGTTACAGGCAGACCGAAGGCGACGATGAAGCTGCTATCGGCTGTTATAAAAAGATCCTCGAGATAGATGAGGAGCAGGACCGCGCCGTATACGAACTGGCACGCTGCTATCAGCGCAGGTACGAAAAGTACGAGGCGCTGGTGGATTACGACCGCTCAAAGCAGTATTTTGACAGGCTGGTGGAATTAAATCCTTCACCTTTCGTAATGGCGGCAAGAGCGGATCTTCTGTCCCACAGCGGTGATCTGGAAGCTGCGATCGCAGATCTGCAGCTTGCCCTGGATAAGAGCGAGGGCGAAGAAGATGATGCTTATGATGATTCCTACCGTCTTTACAGGATAGGCGACATGCATTATCTCCTGCGTCATACCGCCGAGGCAGAGCGGATATTCAGGGAATGTATCGACAAATACGGTTCGATCCAGACCGCACCCATCTTCCAGATGGCCGATACCTTCGGCAGCAGGGGAGAATGGGCCGAAGGCGTAAAGATTCTTGAAAAGTATCTTGAGGATTATAAGGACAGAGGCAATTACCTCAATAAGCTGGCAGAGATGTATATCTGCTGCGGCAATGAAGCGAAAGCAAACGAGCTTTACGACAAGCTGCATGAGATAAAATATCTAAACGACTGGCAGATCTATGACGCCAAGTTTGAGACCATGATGCAGATACATCCTCAGGACTTTGACGTATGCTTCAAGGAATATGATAAGAAGATGCGCGAGATCCTGGGCGTGAAGTGGACACATTTACATCTTATGCCTGAGATGTGGTATAACAAGGACAAGCAGGACGAGGCAAAGAATGTTGCGAAATACTTCCACATCGTGGGTGATAAGCTGCTTTATGCACGTAAACTCAAAAAGGCCTATGATTATCTGGTAAAGGCCTGCGCACTCCAGAAGAGTCTGGGACAGAGCAGGATAGGCGTTTTCCGCAGTCTTGCCATCTGCTGCAAGCTGCAGTCGCTCAGATCTTCCAATGCCTCAACAAAGCCGGGCAGCTGGAAATGGCGCGCAGAACTTTATGCCGACGCCGAGATAAAGGAGTGTATCAGTGTAAAGAATCCGCCCAAACATGTAAGGGAACAGCAGGGCGAACCCATGAACACGGAAGAGTATTATCTCAAGTCGCAGCGCGCGGACAACGCCATAAGATATGAGCGCCTGGCTATGATGTATCTCTTCAAGGGTGATGAGAAGAAATGTCTTGAATATCTGGAGCATATAGAAGACGGATGTTACTGTCTGTCCTGCCGTTACCAGGAATGTTATGACAGACTGATAGTCCTGGGCTACATGGCAGAGATAAACGGCGATAAGGCCAAGGCAAAGGAATACTTCGCCAGGGCTTCGGCCATCAATCCCAGCGATATCGAGAACACAATGGGACTGTGGGCTAACTCGTAAAAGCATTGTCATTCTGAGCGAATATATAAAAGCATTGTCATCCTGAGCGAAGCGAAGGATCTTTAATACAAGGAGGATTAAATTTATGGTAAAACTTTACGAATCCGGTGCATTTCTTGCAGGCGGTGAACTCTTCACCGACGAAAAGGCTGCAGCCGCAAAGTGCGGAAAAGAAGTAATCGCCGCAGAAGCAAAGAAAGGGACCATCGCATACGGGATATTGACCGGCCATAACAAGTCGGACAATGATAAGAAGCTTAATATCCGTTTCGATAAGCTTACATCCCACGATATCACCTTCGTGGGTATCATCCAGACAGCAAGGGCTTCAGGACTTAAGAAGTTCCCCATGCCTTATGTGCTTACAAACTGCCACAATTCACTGTGTGCGGTAGGCGGTACCATAAATGAGGATGACCATGTATTCGGTCTTTCCTGCGCAAAGCGTTACGGCGGCATGTATGTTCCCCCTCACATGGCAGTCATCCATCAGTTTGCAAGAGAGATGCTGGCTACAGGCGGCGGCATGATCCTGGGATCCGACTCCCACACCCGTTACGGTGCCCTGGGTACCATGGCTGTAGGTGAAGGCGGCCCCGAGCTTGTTAAGCAGCTCTTAAACCAGACCTATGATATAGATATGCCGGATGTTGTAGCCGTATATCTCAAGGGCGAGCCCGCAAGAGGCGTAGGTCCCCAGGACGTGGCCCTGGCTATCATCGGCGCAGTATTCAAGAACGGCTATGTAAAGAACAAGGTAATGGAGTTCGTAGGCCCCGGCGTGGCAAAGCTTTCCGCAGATTTCCGTATCGGCGTGGATGTTATGACCACCGAGACCACCTGCCTCTCCTCCATCTGGCAGACAGATGAGGAGATAAAGGAATTCTACGATATCCACGGCCGCAGCGGCGATTATAAGGAATTAAAGCCCGCCGACGTGGCATATTATGACGGCGTGGTAGAGGTCGATCTTTCCGCTGTGAAGCCCATGATCGCCCTGCCTTTCCATCCTTCAAACACCTATACCATCGACGAGCTGAATGCAAATCTCGACGATATCCTTGCAGACTGCGAAGCAAAGGGCAAGGTAAGCCTTGACGGCGCTGTAGACTTTAAGCTCCGCAACAAGATCCACAACGGAAAGCTTTTAGTAGACCAGGGTATCATCGCAGGCTGTGCAGGCGGCGGCTTTGAGAACATCTGCGCTGCAGCGGACATCATGGACGGTGCTTATATAGGGGCGGATGAATTCAACATGAGCGTATATCCCGCATCTGTGCCCGTATACATGGAGCTCATCAAGAACGGCGCGGCTGCAAAGCTCTTGAAGACCGGCGCTATCATCAAGACGGCGTTCTGCGGTCCCTGCTTCGGTGCCGGCGATACGCCCGCTAATAACGAATTCTCCATCCGCCACTCAACCAGGAACTTCCCCAACCGTGAAGGTTCCAAGCTCCAGAGCGGCCAGATAGCTTCCGTAGCCCTTATGGATGCGCGCTCCATCGCAGCAACCGCAGCAAACAAGGGTTATCTTACCCCTGCTACCGAGGTTCCGGAGAAGATCGGCAAGTACAAATATTTCTTTGATAAGAGCATATATGAGAACCGCGTCTTCGATTCAAAGGGCGTGGCTGATGAGAGTGTAGAGGTCAAGTTCGGTCCCAACATCAAGGACTGGCCGGCAATGGTTGCGCTCACCGACAACCTGCTGCTTAAGGTAGTCAGCGAGATCCACGATCCCGTGACCACCACCGATGAGCTTATCCCTTCGGGCGAGACCTCATCCTACAGAAGCAATCCTCTGGGTCTGGCAGAATTTGCGCTTTCCAGAAAGGATCCCGCATATGTTGGCCGTGCAAAGGAAGTATATGCACAGGAAGAGAAGAGACGCAAAGACGTTCCCTTCGATCAGATGAGCGATGAAGTGGCAGCAGCCGTAAAGACCGTATGGAAGCAGTTCCCCGATATTACAGGCGCTAACTGCGGCATAGGTTCCACCATCTTTGCCGTAAAGCCCGGTGACGGCTCTGCACGTGAGCAGGCTGCAAGCTGCCAGAAGGTACTGGGCGGCTGGGCAAACATCGCCAACGAATATGCTACCAAGCGTTACCGTTCGAACCTTATCAACTGGGGTATGCTGCCCTTCGTTATCCCCGAAGGCGAACTGCCTTTCAGGAACCTGGATTACATCTTCCTGCCCGGCATAAAGAAAGCCGTAGAAGAGAAGGCTGATGTCATCAAGGCTTATGTAGTAGCTGATGGCTCATTAAAGGAATTCGACTTAAAGCTGGGTGCCCTCACAGACACCGAAAGAGAGATAATTCTTAAGGGTTGCCTGATCAACTACAATAGGGTATAATACAGCATCATAGGCCGCAACGGGGTGGTCATCACCCCGGGGCGGCTTTTATTATGTCATTCTGAGGGTAAAGCGCTTTATGTCATTCTGAGGGCGAAGCCCGAAGAATCTTATCAAATGTAACAGGGAGGATACTTATGGAAAAAATCGCAGAATTTAACGACGTCATTAATACTTTTGTCTGGACCAAGGTGGGCGTGTGGCTCCTTATAGCCACGGGCCTTCTCATGACTGTCCTTACGGGCTTTTTCCAGGTGACAAAGATAGGCCACTGGATGAAAAAGACCGTGGGAAGCCTTTTTGACAAAAAGGTTACCGGACACACGGGAGAAAAAGCATCTATATCCCAGTTCCAGGCGCTTTGCACAGCGCTGGCAGCTACCGTGGGCGTGGGCAATATCGCCGGCGTATCCGCGGCTATAATAACAGGCGGCCCCGGTGCGGTATTCTGGATGTGGCTGGCAGCATTCTTTGGCATGATGACCAATTATTCGGAAAATATCCTGGGCATCTATTTCCGCCGCAAGAACCATCACGGTGAATGGTCCGGAGGAGCTATGTATTATCTGCAGGACGGCCTGGGCGGCTATAAGGGCATGAAGGGCCTGGGCAAGGCGCTGGCCATTATCTTCGCTATCTGCGCTGCACTGGCATCCTTCGGTATAGGCAACATGGGCCAGATCAACAAGATAGTCATCAATTTCACTTCGGCCTTTGACATCAAGTCCCTTTCCGGCGTGGTGCTTTATTCATCAGGCGATAAGGATGTTACTCTGTATATGCTGATCGTGGGCATAGTGCTTATGATACTTGTAGGTATAGTTGTCATCGGCGGCCTTCAGCGTATAGCCATTGTTGCGGAAAAGATCATCCCCTTCATGGTGGTAATGTATATACTTGGTTCACTGGTTATAATCTTTACACACGTAAGTCATATCGGTACGGCTTTCGGCCATATCTTCGGAATGGCGTTCACGCCAAAGGCTGCATGGGGCGGCGCGACAGGCGTGGCTTTCTCAACGATAATCACCCAGGGCTGCAAGAGAGGCGTATTCTCAAATGAGGCAGGTCTTGGCTCATCGGTTATGGTACATTCCAACTCAAATGTTAAGGAACCCGTAAAGCAGGGCCTCTGGGGCATCTTCGAAGTATTTGCCGATACCATCATCGTATGTACCATGACGGCGCTGGTTATCCTTACATCGGGCGTTATCGATCTTGATCAGGGCGTGACGGAATACGGCGACGCCACCCTGGTTGCAGAAGCTTTCAACACCATCTTCAAGATAGGCAACATAGAGTACGGCCGCTATTTCATAGCCATTGCCATACTGCTCTTTGCGTTTACCACCGTTCTGGGCTGGTCGCATTACGGCACCAAGGCCGTGGAATACCTGGCAGGAAAGAGCGCTCCTATAGTCACAAAGGTTTATAAGGTGATCTTTGTGCTGATGATCCTTTCCGGCGCGCTGATGACCAGCTCCATCGCCTGGGACATCTCCGATACCTTTAACGGCCTTATGATGATCCCCAACCTGATAGGCGTGGTGGCCATGAGCCCGCTGGTAATGAAGCTCACAAGCAACTATGTGAAGCGCCGAATAAAGGGCGATAAGAGCGTTAAGCCCATGCTTTCCTACGATCCGAAGATCCAGGAAGAAAACGCCAGGACCATAGCCGAAACAGGGGAAGACTGATCCCCGCCACTGTCATCCTGAGCGGAGCGAAGGATCTTTAAAAAGTTGCTTTATAGCCCTATTTATAGTATAATACCGTCATTGGTGTGATATGACACTATCAATAAACAGGAGGAAGTACAAATGGCAGCAAAGAAGAGTGTAAACGCTACGACATCCGAGTCGGGAGCTACATTAAGAGACAGTTTTGATAAGGAGCTTTTCAAGCGCAGTGTGCTTTATAACATTAAGACCCTTTATCGTAAAACGCTTGAGGAGGCATCCCAGCAGCAGATCTTCCAGGCCGTAGCCTATGCTATCAAGGATCAGGTCGTTGATATGTGGCTGGAGACCCAGAAGCAGTACGAAAAGAAGGATCCCAAGACAGTTTATTATCTGTCGATGGAGTTCCTTATGGGACGCGCTATGGGTAACATGATGATAAACATGAAGGCATACAAGGATGTGGCCGATGCTCTTAACGAGCTGGGACTGGATCTTAATGTGATCGAAGACCAGGAGCCTGATGCAGCATTGGGCAACGGTGGTCTTGGACGTCTGGCTGCCTGCTTCCTTGATTCACTGGCCACACTGGGCCACGCCGCTTACGGCTGCGGTATCCGTTACCGTTACGGTATGTTCAAACAGAAGATAAAAGACGGTTATCAGGTGGAAGTTCCCGATAACTGGCTGGAAAACGGCAATCCTTTCGAGCTGCGCCGCCCCGAATATGCAAAGGAAGTGCATTTTGGCGGTTATGTAAATGTGCGCACCGATGAAAACGGCCGCAACAATTATTATCAGGAAGGATATCAGGCTGTTAAGGCCATTCCTTACGATCTGCCTATCGTAGGTTACGGAAACGGTATCGTAAATACCCTCCGTATCTGGGATGCAGAGCCTATCGATGTTTTCCGTCTGGATTCCTTTGATAAGGGCGATTACCAGAAGGCAGTGGAGCAGGAGAACCTGGCACGCAACATCGTCGAGGTGCTCTATCCCAATGATAATCACTATGCCGGCAAGGAGCTCCGCTTAAAACAGCAGTACTTCTTCATCAGCGCATCCGTTCAGGAAGCAGTTGCGAAGTACATGCGCCAGCATGATGATATCCGCAAGTTCTATGAGAAAGTTACCTTCCAGCTTAACGATACCCACCCTACCGTGGCTATCGCAGAGCTTATGCGTATACTGATGGATGAGTATTACCTCACCTGGGACGAGGCATGGGAAGTTACCACCAAGACCTGCGCTTACACCAACCATACCATCATGGCTGAGGCGCTTGAGAAGTGGCCCATCGAGCTCTTCTCACGTCTGCTTCCCAGAATCTATCAGATCATCGAAGAGATCAACCGCCGCTTCATCCTGGATATCGAGAGGAAATTCCCCGGCGATCAGGAAAAGATCCGCAAGATGGCTATCGTATACGACGGCCAGGTAAAGATGGCTCATCTGGCTATCTGCGCAGGCTACTCCGTAAACGGCGTGGCACGCCTGCATACCGAGATCTTAAAGAAGCAGGAGCT
>JAEEGL015460168.1_pt1 | contig 18803 bp, 15 predicted proteins | sample 9134231 | NCBI WGS metagenome assembly JAEEGL01 (sample SAMN16246548, study PRJNA631951) | gut metagenome | biome: gut microbiome; feature: rumen; material: fiber-attached | host: Bos | place: Iran: Karaj | collected 2018-10 | reverse complement strand
ACGATGGCTTTTTCATTACCTGCATTGTATGCATCTTCCAGGTCTCTGAAGTCAGATGAAAGATCTCCCGAAAGTCCGTAAACACCTGACTTCTTGTTGAGAAGAGTCATAACTTCATCAATTGACTTATTCTCTTTGTGAGCAATGAACTCCATTATAGCGGGATCAATGTCTCCGCTTCTGGTTCCCATGATAAGACCCTCAAGAGGAGTAAGTCCCATGGAAGTATCAACGCACTTGCTTCCCTTTACCGCGGAAACAGAAGCGCCGTTACCAAGGTGACAGATAATAAGCTTAAGATCCTCTACATTTTTTCCCATATCCTCTGCCATCTTCTTGGAAACAAAAGAATGGCTGGTTCCGTGGAATCCGTAACGACGGATCTTGTATTTTTCATAATATGAATAGGGAAGTCCATACATATATGCCTTCTGAGGCATTGTCTGATGGAATGCGGTATCGAATACGGCAACCATTGGAACACCCGGCATAAGCTTAGCACATGCATCGATTCCTATAAGGTTTGCGGGATTGTGAAGAGGAGCTAAGTCGTTGCACTCCTTGATGGCTTCTATAACTTCAGGAGTTATCACGGTACTGGATGCAAATTTTTCTCCCCCGTGAACAACTCTGTGTCCCACAGCATCTATCTCGGAAAGGCTCTTGATAGCACCGGTTTTATCATTTGTAAGTGCCTCAAGTACAAGTCTGATGGCTTCGGTGTGATCCGGCATGGGAGAAACAGTTATCTCCTTATCCATTCCTGCCTTTTGATATACGATCTGACTTCCGTCTATACCGATCCTCTCGCAGAGACCTTTTGCGATCCACTGTTCAGTCTCGCTGTTTATAAGCTGATATTTTAAAGATGAAGATCCACAATTTATAACTAAAATGTTCATTTTAGATACCCCTTTATTGATTTTCCTAAACAAGCTGAGCCTGAACTGCCGTTAATGCTACAACACCCACGATATCCTGCCAGGAACATCCTCTGGAAAGATCGTTAACAGGCTTTGCGATACCCTGAAGCATAGGTCCGTAAGCCTCCGCATTACCAAGTCTCTGAACAAGCTTGTATCCGATATTACCGGCATCAAGGTTCGGAAAGATAAGAACATTTGCATGTCCCGCAACAGGGCTGCCGGGAGCCTTTGTCTTTGCAACATGAGGTACGAGCGCAGCATCAAGCTGAAGCTCACCGTCTATAACAAGATGAGGATACTCTTCCTTTGCGATCCTGGTAGCATCAACCATCTTTGTAACGAGTGCGTGCTTTGCTGAACCCATGGTTGAGTGGCTGAGCATTGCGATCTGTGGCTTGGGGCCGATAAGCTGCTTAAATGAACGTGCAGAAGAATCTGCTATAACCGCAAGTTCCTCTGCAGAAGGATCCTGGTTAAGTCCGCAATCCGCAAAAAGGAATGCACCGTTCTCTCCCATATCCTTCATGATGGTATCCACAATAAAGAATGCACTGACAAGCTTAACTCCGGGTGCAGTCTTAAGGATCTGAAGCGCGGGGCGAAGGGTGTCTGCAGTTGAGTGACAGGCACCGGCAACCATGCCGTCGGCATCATTGTTTTTAACCATCATGATACCGAAAGTAAGCCAGTCGTTAAGAAGAGTTTCTCTTGCCTTCTCCTCTGTCATGCCCTTAGCTTTTCTGCACTCATAAAGGAGTTTTACATAGGTCTCGAGAAGCTCGGTCTTGTTGGGATCAATGATTCTGATGCCGTCAAGTTCGATCTCCAGCCAGGTAGCACCATCCATGATCTTTTCTTCATTACCGATCATGATAATGTTTGCGATACCTTCCCTTAAGATCTCGGAAGCCGCTATAAGTGTTCTCTTATCGTTCGATTCAGGAAGAACGATCGTCTTTTTGTCAAGTTTTGCTTTTTCTTTAATTCCGTCAATAAAAGCCATTTCCCTATTTCTACCTCTCTATAAAATAACTCGATTATATTATAATCTGTATCTATGATAATAGCACATATTTTTGCAAAATGAAAGCCCTTACATTTTATATTTTCTTTTAATTTTAATATTTTTAGTATATAGTAATTATATACTTATCTGCTTGATTTAAAGTCACTCTGTCAATCCCCCGAAACCATAACGGAGAATATTATGAAAGTAAACGGAATAGTCGCCGAATACAATCCTTTGCACAACGGTCATGTATCCCATATAAGCAAATCAAAAGAAATGACCGGTGCCGATTATACCGTTGTTGCAATGAGCGGCAACTTTGTTCAACGTGGTGCACCTGCGGTAATCGATAAATTCGCCCGCACCAAGATGGCTTTGGAAAACGGTGCAGACCTTGTACTCGAGCTGCCTACCTGCTACAGCACAGCAAGTGCCGAATATTTTGCAAGCGCGGGTGTTGCCCTTCTTGATAAGATCGGCGTAGTAAATTATATCTCCTTCGGCAGCGAATGCGGCGATATCAAAATGTTACAGCATATCGCATCCATTCTCTTGGAGGAGCCGCCGGAGTTTTCCGAGTATATGCAGAGATATCTTCGGGAAGGATATACATATCCCCTTGCCAGAAACAATGCGCTCATTCAATATGAGACATCTCTTTTTGATGCATCAAGGATCCTGGAATCTCCCAATAATATTCTCGGTATCGAATATGTAAAGGCATTGGCAAGAAGAAACTCTTCCATCACACCCATTACCATTCCAAGAGCAGGTTCTAATTATCATGACCGCTATATGGCCGATTCGGGTCTCAGCGCTTCAGCCCAGGCAATACGTGAGGCAATTCCCAGCGGAGGCGATATAAGCCCCGTTATGCCCGATTCCGCGTATTCTGATCTGTTTGACGAGATCGAGGCAGGAAACATCATGGATCTTGATGATTTTTCCGCAATGCTCTATTACAAGCTTTTACAAGAAAAGAATATCGGTTATACCTCATACTTTGATGTAAGTCAGGTACTCTCCGACAGGATTTCAAATAAGATCTCCACTTTCACATCCTTCAAAAACTTTATCGAAGAAGTAAAGAGCCGCGACCGTACCTACACCAGAATTTCCAGATGCTTAATGCATATTCTTTTGGACATCACAGAGCGGGATCTTGAAAGTTATAAGCTCATCGACTTTATCCCCTATGCAAGAGTTCTGGGCTTCAGACGCGATGCCGAGCCTCTTCTTTCCGAGATAAAGTGTCACACCAGGATTCCCATCATAACAAAGATTGCCGATGCATCGGGCATCCTTTATTCCGAGCCCTGGAAGATGTTCAGAAACGAGATTAAAGCAAACGAGATCTACTACTCAGCAAGAGCCATCAAGACATGCACTCCCGCGAAAAATGAGTTTTCGACCCCGCTTGTAATAATCTGATATTAGTTTTTAAAAGAATGTATGGGCGCAGGAATACGTCCGGGTCTGTTGACAAATGCATCGCATGAGAACTGATTAACAGGCATGATCGGCGCATATCCCAAAAGTCCGCCGAATTCAACGGTCTCTCCTACGCCCTTTCCTACTACAGGGATCACTCTCACAGCTGTAGTTTTCTGATTGATCATTCCTATTGCAAGTTCATCCGCAATTATTCCGGAAATAGTTGTTGCTTTGGTATCTCCGGGGATTGCGATCATATCAAGTCCCACAGAACATACGCAAGTCATAGCTTCAAGTTTCTCAAGGGTTAAAGCTCCGGCTTCAACCGCATTTATCATGCCCTGATCTTCGCTTACAGGAATGAATGCACCGCTTAATCCGCCTACATACGAAGAAGCCATTACTCCACCCTTTTTGACCTGATCGTTCAAAAGCGCAAGAGCTGCAGTGGTTCCGGGTGCACCGGCATACTCAAGACCGATCTCGCAAAGGATATCTGCAACTGAATCACCGATGGCAGGTGTAGGTGCAAGAGAAAGATCCACGATCCCGAAGGGAACTCCCAGCATTCTTGAAGCCTCTTTTGCAACAAGCTGACCAACTCTTGTTACCTTAAATGCAGTCTTCTTGATGGTTTCGCAAAGAACTTCAAAACTCTCTCCCCTTACATCTTCAAGTGCTTTCTTAACAACTCCGGGGCCGCTGACACCAACATTAATTATCCTGTCTGCCTCTGTAACACCATGAAAAGCACCGGCCATAAAAGGATTGTCATCAGGAGCATTGCAGAATACAACAAGTTTTGCACAGCCAAGGGAATCCTTATCTTTGGTAAGTTCTGCGGTTTCCTTTATGATCTGGCCCATGAGTCTTACGGCATCCATATTGATACCTGTCTTGGTGGATCCAAGATTAACCGAGCTGCATACGAATTCTGTAGATGCCAGCGCCTTGGGTATCGATCTCATAAGCAGTTCATCTGCGTGAGTAGTTCCTTTGCTTACAAGAGCGGAATAACCGCCAAGGAAATTAACACCCACCTCTTTAGCAACAGCATCAAGGGTCTGCGCAATCTTAACGAAATCATCACTGGTCTTGCAGCAGGCTCCTCCAATAAGTGCAATAGGTGTAACGGATATTCTTTTATTAACAATGGGAACGCCGTACTCCTTTGCGATCTTTTCGCCGGTACGAACAAGGTCTTTAGCCGACTCATAGATCTTATCGTGAATCTTTTTGCAGCATGCCTCAAGATCCGAATCAATACAATCAAGAAGGCTGATTCCCATAGTAATGGTTCTTACATCAAGATTCTCCTCCTCGACCATCTTATTGGTCTCTATAACTTCAAACTGGTTGATCATTTATATATCCTCTTGTGTTTTACAATTTAGATTAGAATTAGATCCTGTGCATGGAATCAAATATCTCTTCCTTCTGGCACTTAATCACAACGCCGATGCCCTCACCGATCTTATCAAGTTCGTCGCAAACTTCTCCGAAATGCTTTCCGGATTCGCCCATATCGGCGATCATCATCATGTTAAAATATCCGGAAACAATTGTCTGGGAAATATCAAGGATATTTATCTTGTTTTCAGCAAGATATGTACATACCTTTGCGATTATTCCCACTGTATCCTTTCCGACTACAGTAATGATTATCTTTTTCATAAATCTATTCCTCCCTTATGTTAGATAGCAATTAATTCAGAGGGCACATCCCTCTTTGCAACGGAGATACAAAAATCATCCCCGCGGTAATCATTTAATGGACTGAGTGTGATCTCTGTCCTGACCGCTTCATATGCAAGCTCGGGCATATTGTTGTCTTTGGATAAATGCCCAAGGAATACATATTTCATATCATCATGCAGGATACTTGAAAGAAGTCTGCCCGAATTCTCATTTGAAAGGTGACCTCTGTCACCAAGAATGCGCTGTTTCAAATGATAAGGATAAGTTCCGCATTGAAGCATTCTTACATCATGATTGGCTTCCAGTAATACCGCATCCAGACCTCTTAAGCAATCAACGGTGTATTCATCATACTTACCCAGATCGGTGCATACCGCAACCTTTTTCTTACCGTAAAAAATCCGGTATCCAACAGGATCCACAGCATCATGTGAAATCTTCATGGGATTGATGGTAAGATCCCCGATCATAAACTTATTGTCAGGTTTGATCACATTAAAAAGGCCGTCATCTATAGCGCCAACAGTACGATCTTTTTTTATTGCCGCTACCGTAGCTTCCGTTGTGTAGATCGGTATGCCGTATTTTCTTGATATAACTCCGAGTCCGCAGATATGATCTGCATGCTCGTGAGTTATCAAAATACCGCTAAGATCTTTTCCGCACAAACCGGCGCTCTCAAGCGCAGCATCCACCTTCTTTCCGCTGATACCCACATCCACAAGAATATGGGTATTATCAGAGCCTGCGTAAGTACAGTTTCCGCTGCTTCCGCTTGCAAAAGAACAAAATCTCATTTTATTTAAGTTTCTCCCAGTATATTTCCAATTTATCTCCCTCGTGAAGCTTTTGCATATAAGCGGCTTCCATACCGTTTACTTTGGTTACAACGCTTCTTCCCGCTGGATTTCTTAAGTCAAAATCAATATAATCAAACACATCAACAAATACGTATTCAGTCTTACCGTGCATGGTGATGAGCTGATTATTTGCAATGATATTCAGATCATGAATGACAGGTTCTGCCGGAGCTTCCTCAGCCTCATCTTCGTTTTCCGATTCTTCGGATGAATCAGCAGACTCTGATTCCTCGCCTCCGGCTATTTCGTTTTCAGTGTCTGCGGATGTCTTTTCAGATCCGTTTTCATCAGCCGTAGTTTCTGCAGATGAATCATCATCTTCTTCAGAAGATGTTACGTTTACAATATCTTCGGCATTAAAGTCAAGGGTAAAATCCTCATATACCTTGGTAGAATCATTAGCCGGAGTCTTATTAACAAGTATCTCCGAAGTAACACTGATCTCCATGAATTTGCAGATCTGTTCTACGGTGTAGAAATTGTCAATAACAATATTATCACCATCGGTTATATTATAAAACTCATTTTCAAGCTTGCCGTTAACAAGGGCAGTTCTGGGGAAGGCCATCTGCTTTCCGTTTACCACCACATGAATGGGCTCTGACATTTCCTTGAGGGAACCCAAAGTAGCCTTGGCATCATCTCCTGCAGTTGAAGGTGTGACCTCGATTATATCTCCGCTGTTGATATTGGTATACAGATCGGCGGGTTCATTGTTTAGTTTGATAATACAAGGTTCACCCTGCTCGCCCCTTACGATACGGGACTTATCATTAACATTAAATGTAATGGCTTTGCCCCTCTTGGGGAAAAGATCATCGTTGGGAAGAGATACCTGCATCGCAGCATCCGATACGGTGAGTTTACCGTTATCATACAGTTTCAAACGCTGTCCGTTGAACTCAACAAATATAAAGTTGTTGCTCTGCTCGTAATAGCTCAGGCAAATACCTATGGGAGTAACCATAAGTGAATCCTTGCGTGCATCCTCGTTCTCAAACTCGATGGACTGCATAACTTCCTTGCCTCTGATGGCAACACGCTCTTTTACGATACCGAGTTTGGCAGCAAGCTTTTCGGTATATCCCGGAACTGTTCCGCCACCACCTACAACGAATACAGCACTTACGCTCTTTTCTCCGTTAAGCTTCTTTATCTCAGATGCGACAAGATCTGTCATTTCCTCAAGTTTATCGTCAAGCATCTCAAGAACTCTTGAGGGTTCAATGGTCTGAGGAAGACCCAGGATATCGGTATACTCAATGGGAGTATGTCCGTCTGCAGAACGTTTTATCTCTTCTGCCACATCAAATTCAACAAGGCAGTTCTGTACGATTATATCAGTGAGCGAATCACCTGCGGTGGGGATCATTCCGTAAGCAACAATGGTACCCTCGCTGGTGATGGATATATCACTTGTTCCCGCACCCACATCCACAAGTGCAAGATTAAGCATACGGAACTTTTCAGGTATTGCCACCTGGATGGCAGCGATAGGCTCCAAAGTCATATTGCATACTTGAAGGCCCGCAAGTTCTACTGCTTTGTAAAGACCGTCAACTACGTCGTCGGGAAGGAATGTTGCTATGAGGTCGCAGGAAATCTTTGACGCCTTATGACCTTCCAGATTACCCATCTGATATCCGTTCATATAATATCGCATGGGCGTATAACCAACGCAATAAAACTTAAGATCGGAATCATTGATATTGGCGAAGTCAGCATATGCCTGTTCTACGCCGTTCATCAGAAGGTTATAGATATCTTCATTATCTATTTCTTTCTCAGCTTCAAAAACAATCTCTGCAGTTGTGGTAACAGTGCGAAGAACACGACCTGCGGCCGCTATACAAACATCAGACAATTTGACATCAAGTTTCTGCTCAAGGTCTTCCTTCACTTCCTTGATGGTACCGCCGACCTTCATGATATCGTGAATCTGTCCGTCCAGCATAGCTCTTGTTTCATGCTCTCTGACAGTCTGACCTATAACATGAAATTTATCTTTGATGAGATAACCAACGGTTCCGACTATGCTTCGTGTACCTATATCAAGTCCGAATACAAGATTATCCGATCCTTTTTTTACTCTCGCCATGTATAACCTCCCAGTCTTCCCTTGATCTGTTCATAAGCCTTATCAAGAGAGGCGCTGTTATCTATAATAAAATCCGCATTAGCTCTGAATACTTCGTCGGAAAGCTGTGAATCCATGATCTTTTCCGCTTTTTCTCTCGGATATCCCCTGTTTTCCATAAGTCTGCCGATCCTGACTTCCCTGTCTGCATAAACATACCAGAGTTCATCCAGGATCTTCTTGTAGCCTGCTTCGATCAAAAGTGCGGCCTCCAGGAAAAAGAACTCATATTCTCCGGACTTTGCGGCTTCATCCCTTGCATTCAAAATATATTTTTCTACTGCGGGATGAATGATCCCATTTACTTTTTTAAGTAAATCTTCATCGGCAAAAACAACTTTTGCCATCTTTTTATTGTCCTGAACAACTTCTTCTCCCAAAAGATCCACAAGTTGTTTGTGACATTCTGTCCCCGGCTTTCTGACTTCATGAGCAACGTCATCCGCCATAAATATCTTGCATTTATAATGCTCTGACAGAAAGCTTATTATTGCGCTTTTTCCGGCCCCAACACCGCCCGTTATACCTATAAATTTCATTAATGTGCCTCTAACCAGTTCTCTCCGACTCCAAGACCGACTTCAAGTGTAACTGCAAGATCTGCCGCATGTTTCATGGATTCGGTAAGAAGTTCACATACTCTGTCCTTCTCGTCTTTATATGCCTCTATCACAAGTTCATCATGAACCTGAAGGATCATTTTTGATCTTAACCCTTCGGAAGAAAGTTTCTTTTCAACCTCGATCATGGCAATTTTCATGATATCCGCTGCGGTGCCCTGAATAGGCGCATTCATGGCAACACGTTCGCCGAACTGTCTCTGCATAAAGTTAGAGGATTTAAGTTCCGGAATAGGTCTTCTTCTTCCGAAAAATGTCTCGGAATAACCCTTCTCTTTTGCATCGGAAATCAATTTATCCAGATATTCCTTGATCTGGGGATATGTCTTAAAATACTGCTCTATATAAGCTTTCGCTTCCTTCTGACCGATTGAAAGATCCTGACTGAGGCCAAAAGAACTTATACCATAAACAATGCCGAAATTAACAGCTTTAGCATTTCTCCTAAGCTGATCCGTCACTTCATCAAAGGGGACTCCAAAGACCTTGGAAGCGGTTATCCTGTGAATATCTTTATCTTCCTTGTACGCATCGATCAGCCCATTATCTCCGGATAAAGAAGCAAGCACACGAAGTTCGATCTGTGAATAGTCCGCATCTACAAATACGCAGCCTTCTCTCGGAACAAAAACGCCTCTCAGCTGTCTTCCAAGTTCCGTGCGGATGGGAATATTCTGCAGATTGGGATCGGTTGAACTGATCCTTCCCGTAGCAGTTATAGTCTGATTAAAGCTTGTGTGGATCCTTCCGTCAGAAGCGATAAAAGCAGCCAAACCATCTGCGTATGTGCTCTTTAGTTTGGTAAGTGCCCTGTATTCCAAAATATCCGCAACAAATGGATATTCGGGGGCAAGTTTTTCAAGGACATCCGCAGCGGTCGAATAACCTGTTTTGGTTTTCTTTCCACCGGGAATACCCATTTTTTCGAAAAGAATTTCACCAAGCTGCTTGGGAGAATTAATATTGAAATCTTCTCCTGACTTATCCCTTATCTCTTTCTCAAGTTCCGCTATCCTGACCCCCAGCTTTTTACCGTATGCCGCAAGTTCCTCGCGCTTTACAAGGACGCCCTCTTTTTCCATGTTGTAAAGGACCCTGGTAAGAGGCATCTCAATATTTCGCATGATCTTATCCATTCCCATTTCGGAAAGCTTATCCCTGATAAGCAGTCCTGCTGACAATGAAACAAATGCGTTATCACAGCAAAAAGAGCGAACTTCTGCGGAGTTTGAAAGCATAGCCTCGGCAAAAGATGCTTTGCCGAACCTTTCTTTCTTCGTGGCAAGAGTCAGACCCAGATACTCACTTGCAATACTGTCCAGGTCATAATCGTTCTTTAAGGGATTTATCAGATATGCACCTATGACCGTATCAAAATAATGATCCGCACATGTATTGTCTATAAAATCATATCCACCCTTTATATCAAGAGTATAAAGCATACCACTTGTCTGTGCGGAAGATGGTTTAATAGCGTTGGGCAGCAACCCGCTTCCCATATAATCATTCATGTAGTATGTAACAAACTTTCCGTCCTTTTCAACACAGAAAGAAGCCGCATACACATTACCTTCCTCTGACAAAACATATAATCCGTAATCTGATGACTTAGCGCGGTCCAGCATAATGTCAAAATCATCAAAGCCTTTTAATTCTACGATCTCATACCTGGGTCCCTCAGGCTTTTTGCTGATTTCGTCACCGGAAAATCTCTCAAGGAGCTTTTTAAATCCAAGCTTCTTCATGATCTCATAACTTTCGGGATTAAAGAATCCTTCAGCTTTTGAAGCCTCTTTATCAAGGGTGATGTCGCAATCTGTCTTAATGGTGGCGAGCTTAAGACTAAGGTCGGCAAGATGCTTATTCTCTTTAAGAGTTTCTTTTATGCTCTTCTTGCTTATCTCCTCCACATGTTCATATATACCCTCAAGAGAACCATAGGTTACCATTAGTTCCGTGGCGGTCTTTTCGCCGATCTTAGGTACACCGGGAATATTATCCGCAGTATCACCCATAAGTGCCTTCAATTCAATAAACTGCTTTGGCGTAACCTGATACTTTGCCTTAACATCTTCGGGCTTATAATCTTCAATGGTTGTCTTTCCGTAATTTGTCTTTGGAATCCTGATAAGTATATGTTCATCACTTATCTGCAAAAGATCCCTGTCTCCGGATACAAGCGAAACTTCAATGCCTTCCGCTTGAGCCTTCTTGGCAAGTGTTCCCATAAGGTCATCCGCCTCAAGTCCGGGAACGGAAATGACAGTGATCTTCATAGCCTCAAGAAGTTGTCTTAAAACAGGCATCTGCTCACGCATTTCATCGGGCATGGGCTTTCTGGTTCCCTTGTACTCCGCATACATTTCATGCCTGAAAGTAGGTGCATGCTCATCAAAAGTCACAACAAGATATTCCGGATTTTCTTCATCCAGAATTCTGAAAAGAATATTTAAAAAACCGTATATAGCATTAGTGTGAAGCCCCTCTGAATTGGTTAGATCGGGCACACCGTAGAATGCCCTGTGAGCTATACTGTGGCCATCTATCAAAACAAGCTTTTCGCTCATCTATCATACCTCACAAATTTTTATCCAAATACAATGATCAAACCGGCGCCTAGCAGGAAGAAAACAAATGTAAGCACCCATTGACCGAGACCTATGAAAAAGCCGAGCCTCTTATGCTTGCGTCGGCTCAATTCCAGTCGATTTCTGAACTCATCATCAAGGTCAAAACTGTCTCCGTTTTCCAGATGTTTCATACCCTCCTGAACAAGAAACTGAATACTAAGTTCCTCCTTGCAGGCAGCACAGGAATTCATATGTTCCTGAAATGCTTCCATCGTTTCGTAATCGAGACCGTTTTTCAGATACAATGGTATATTCTTTTCAAACTCTCTGCATTCCATTACCATTTAATCCTTGTAAAAAAATCAGCTCTGTGTTATTATCATTAAGTCGTGCCGGTGTGTCGGAATGGTAGACGAGGCAGACTCAAAATCTGTTGAGGGCAACCTCGTGTGGGTTCGAGTCCCACCACCGGCATTAAATCTTTTTCAATACCTTGAAGCCAACTGACTTCAAGGTTTTTTATTTTAATGTAACTGCCGAAAAACCTTTATCGATATTGATTTCTTTAGCAGCCTTCATCAGGGCGGGATAATCGGTTTTTCCCGAAGCCGTCAAGGGAATACTGTTTAATACAACCACTTTGTCGGGATGAAGGTAGATCGGTAATTCTTCAGTATAGATATTCTTAACGATCTTTTTAAGCTTACTCTCACCCTCGTGGCCTCTTCCCTCAACAAAAAGGATGATGCCTTTGATATCGTTTCTGCTTTCATCTTTAACCGATACTGCAGCACATCTTTCAATTTCCGGAGCAGCTGATACAGCAAGTTCCAATGCGGGCAGATAGATCTTTGTACCGCTAACGGATACCTGCATGTTCTTGATCCTGTCTTTGATAAACAGGAAGCCCTCTTCATCTAAATATCCATAATCTCCGGTATGTACCCATACTTTTCCGTCGCTGTGCTTGTGAAGAAGCTTTGCTGTTTCCTCTTCGTTGTTGAAATATCCAAGGGTCTGACAAAGTGAATGAATACATATTTCACCTTCAGATCCTTTGGGAAGTACTTCGTCCGTTCCCGGAGTTGTAAAGCATACCTCAATCATAGGGAAAGGCTTACCCACAGAACCGGGTTTGTAAGCCACTGTATTCTGTGTGGAAACAAGTGCCAACTCTGTCATACCGTAAGCCTGCCAAAGTTTTGTGGATGCTCCCCTGTCCTTAAGGAATTCATTTATTTCCTCAAGCCTGTCTTTTTCGCATTTTTCTCCGCTGAAAAGACCATACTTCAGGAATGAAAGATCACCGTTCTTTACCACATCCGCATTGACAATACGTTCCCAGTGGCCTATGGATCCAACGAAAGTATTGGGTTTTACTTTCATGATGATCTCGGGTATCTTTTTGATGTCATAGATCATGTGAATATGTATCTTCTCGTGGAAAAACAAGGGAAGATGCATGGATCCAACAAATCCAAAAAGTATGAATATGGGCATGAACGCAAGTACCGACGCATATTCAGGATTTCTCAGATCATAAAAATATTCATGAATATATACGTTGTAATTAATTGCACGTGCAGTCTGCCTTACGTACTTTTTCTCTCCCGTTGAACCGCTTGTGGCAAGGATCAGTTCGCTGTCTGCTCCCGCCGGAACAAAATCTTCCGGAATCTCATCGTTGTATTCTTTTATAAACCGGCTCCAAACAGAAATCTTCTTGTATTTGAACCTTTTGAACATATAGTCGTTTCCGGTAAAGAAGCTGGAGAATTTCTTGAAAAACGTAAAAGGAAATCCAATACTCTCAGCAACCGGGACTACATAAATCTTCTGAAGACACTCCGCCTCACAAATAACAGGCAATTTGGCTGCATTAACATCGGTCACAAATGCCATCTTTGCAGAAACATCGGTAATTATCTTCTTCATTTCCTTTGGCGATAATCTGATATCTACCATAACGGGAACGATTCCCACATAATTGCAGGCATATATCAGTTCCATGGCCTCAGGCATTGTAAGAAGGCTTATAACAACCTTATCACCTTTTTTTAATTCCTTATGGGAAAGGAGAACTTTTATTAATCTGTCTATACCTTTGGTGAATTTTCCGTAACTTATCTCTTTTCCAAAATAATCAATTGCAGTTTCGTCTTCTCTAAAATCAGCTCCGCTTTTCACGAAGTCATAGAGGTTCTTTTCGATCGCACTAAGGCAATCATTTTCGTTATAGGGTTTCATAAAAACAGGGTTAACACTACTCTTTCATTTCGTAACTGATCCACATATCATTTTTGCTTACATGTACATTTGCAACAGATCCCATCATAACAGGCATCATGGGATCTATATGACCGAAATCAGCATCCATAACTACAGGAACATTATGTTTTCTCGCCATCTCAAGTACAGCTTCGTATTTGTCCAGATTTAACATCTGCTGGCCGTTAAGGGGTCTTCCGAAGATAAAGCCTTTAGTCTTTTCAAACCAGCCTGCATGCTCCATCTGCCACATAGCACGTCTGATGGCAAACACATTGAGATCACAACTCTCCAAAAGCCAGATTATACCGTCATCGGAGTATTTTTTGTTAAACTCTTTAACTTTATCGTATTTGGTTCCAAGAAGTGTCACAAGGCAATCCATACAACCGCCTATGATCCTTCCCTTCATGTCGAAGGTCATATCGGTGGTTCTGGCATCCTTTACGAATTCGCCCTTGTAATACAGCGCATGCACTCTTTCCTCTGTAGGATTAAAAGGTTCAAGAGGCTTATCCTCGGTGACCAAAGACTGTGCTTCATAAAGAGAGTAAGACTTAAATTCCAGTTTCTTTCCCTTTAAAAGCTGAATACAATCTTCAAGGTACTGAGGTCTTTCTTTATGACAGAAATCTCCTGCACAAGGGCCATAAATAGAAGCAGTATCACAAAGGGTATTAAGCAAAAAAGTGAAGTTTGTATTATCGGAATATCCCATGAACCACTTTGGTGTTGCTTTCTTTATGCGCTCAAAATCGATATAGTCAATGACTTCACACATCAATTCACCGCCGCCACAGGAAATATATGCATTTATATCTCCGTCGCAGTACATTGCGGTTAGCTCTTTTCCGCAGTTTTCGGGTGTATTACTGATTCCTACTCCATCCCCTCTGAAAGCATCCGTACCAGGCACTGTGTGAAAGCCCTCTTTTCCAAGAAGATCGATCGCTTTCGTTAATCTTGTTTTGTAAGGTTCGATCGATGCTCCAAAAGAAGGAGCAGGGAAACCTAAACAACCGTCGCTCTTTAAAAACTCAGGGTATATCATAGAATACCTCCCTTTCTGTATGCGGGGTTTAAGTAACCAAAGGTTACTTTAGTTTATCATAAATGGGAAAGCAATCAAATGTTGCAAAGTAGTCCTTTGGCTCCTGAGCTCTTCTGATCAGTTCAACGCTTCCGTCTTCTTTCAGAAGCAGTTCTGACGACCAAAGTCTGCCGTTATAGTTGTATCCCATTGCAAAGCCATGGGCACCGGTATCGTGAATAGCAAGATAATCTCCAATATCGATCTTTGGAAGATTGCGGTCAATAGCGAACTTATCGTTATTCTCACACAAAGAACCGGTTATATCATAAACATGATCACAGGGCTCATTTTCTTTTCCAAGAACTGTAATGTGATGATATGCACCATACATTGCAGGTCTCATAAGATTGGCAGCACATGCGTCCACACCGATGTACTCCTTATGAGTGTGCTTAACATGAATAGCCTTTGTTATAAGATGTCCGTAAGGACCCATCATAAATCTGCCAAGTTCGGTATAGATTGCAACATCTCCCATTCCTGCGGGAACTAAGATCTCATCAAATACCTTATGCACTCTCTCACCGATCTCGTAGATATCGTTTCCCTCCTGGTCAGGCTTGTAGGGAATACCGATACCTCCGGAGAGATTTATGAATTTGATCTCACACCCCGTTTCCTTCTGAAGCTTTACAGCAAGTTCAAAAAGCTGTTTTGCAAGTTCGGGATAATAGTCATTGGTTACTGTGTTGCTGGCAAGGAATGCATGGATACCAAATCTCTTTGCACCCTTTGACTTAAGGATCTTAAATCCCTCAAAAAGCTGCTCTGTTGTAAATCCGTACTTTGCATCTCCGGGATTATCCATAATGCTGTTTGCAATTTCAAAATATCCGCCGGGATTATATCGACAGCTTATTGTCTCGGGAATATAACCAATGGTTTTCTCAAGAAATTCAATATGGGTAATATCATCCAGATTGATTGTAGCTCCTAATTTAGCAGCATAAACAAACTCTTCCGGGGGAGTATCGTTGGATGAAAACATGATATCATCGCCCCTAAGTCCCATTGCATCACTGAGCATCAATTCGGTGTATGAAGAGCAGTCGGTTCCGCATCCGTACTCATGTAAAATGTTGATGAGAAAGGGATTTGGGGTAGCCTTTACAGCAAAATACTCCTTGTAGCCCTTATTCCATGAGAATGCTTCTTTAAGAGCTTTTGCATTTTCTCTGATGCCTTTTTCGTCATAGATGTGGAAAGGTGTAGGATATTTCTTTACGATCTCTTCCACCATCTCTTTAGTAACAAATGCTTTTTTCATTTTTTCATAATCTCCTAAATTTTATTACTTAAGAATGTCTCTTAAATATCATCAATCTGCCAGTCAATGGGTTCTATACCATTATTCTTTAAGAACTCATTTGTTTTACTGAATGGTCTGCTTCCAAAGAATCCCTTATGTGCAGAAAACGGGCTTGGATGAGGGGACTCGATTATAAGATGATGAGGATTGTTCAGCATCTTCTTTTTCGCCTGTGCATGATTTCCCCATAGGATAAACACTATGGGTCTATCCTGCGTGTTTAGTCCCCTTATTGCTGCATCCGTGAATTCTTCCCAGCCATGTCCCTGATGTGAATTGGGGTTATGTGCCCTGACGGTAAGTACCGTGTTCAGCATCAGAACACCTTGTCTGGCCCATTTAACCAGATATCCGTTGTTCGGTATTTTGCATCCAAGATCGGCATTGAGTTCTTTGTATATATTCACAAGTGAAGGCGGTATTGTTATTCCGGGTTTTACCGAGAAGGATAAGCCATGGGCCTGTCCGTAATTGTGATACGGATCCTGTCCGATGATGACAACCTTTACTTCAGAAAGAGGAGTCATGTTGAAGGCGCTGAATATCTCACTTCCCGGTGGGAAAACCGTACCGTGCTCGTATTCGTCTTTAACAAACTCAAAAAGACTTTTATAATATGGCTTTTTGAATTCCTCTTCGTAAATTGTGAGCCAATCGTTTTCAATTCCGGGCATTTGCTACACCTCCAGGCGCACGCTAACACCGCGGCTTCTTAAATACTCTTTGACTTCTCTGATCTCAAGTTCCTTATAGTGGAAAAGAGAAGCTGCCAGAACTGCCTCAGCACCTGCTTCTATGGCTTCATAAAAATGCTCTTTTGTTCCTGCTCCGCCGGAGGCTATAACCGGTATCTTAACGGTATCCGCAATGATCTTTGTAAGGGGAAGATCATAACCGTTCTTTGTTCCGTCGCAGTCCATACTGGTCAGAAGTATTTCACCGGCACCGAGTTTTTCTGCTTTTGCAGCCCACTCAACAGCATCGATACCCATATCAATACGACCGCCGTTTTTGTAGATGTTCCATCCGCTTCCGTCATCACGCCTTTTCGCATCGATAGCAACAACTACGCACTGTGATCCGAATTTATCTGCGGCATCACTGATAAGCTGTGGATTCATGATTGCTGCAGAATTTATAGCTATCTTATCCGCGCCTTCACGGAGTATTGCTTTGAAATCATCCACTGTTCTGATTCCGCCGCCAACAGTAAAGGGAATAAACACTCTGGAAGCGACTTCCCTTACCCACTCAAGCTGTGTATCTCTGGAATCACTGGAAGCGGTAATATCCAAAAATACCAGTTCATCGGCACCGGCTTTATCGTAAGCGGATGAAACCTCTGAAATATCTCCGGCATCTCTTAAGTTAACAAAATTGATTCCCTTAACAACCCTTCCGTCCTTTACATCCAGGCAAGGGATTACTCTTTTAGTGTGCATATCATCCGGCCTTTACTATATCAACAAAGTTTCTGAGCATCATTAGTCCCATATCCGAACTTTTCTCGGGATGAAACTGAGTCGCAAATACATTTCCGCTTTCCACAGAAGCTTCAACAGTAGCACCGTATTCTGTAGTTGCGGTCACGATTGATTTGTCCGCTGCATCCAAATAAAATGAATGCACAAAATATACATAAGTACCTTCAGGAATGTTTTTAAATAGTCTGCCCTTATTGGGGAATTTAAGATCATTCCAACCGATATGGGGAATCTTTAATCCAACATCGGGAAGACGCTTGATTTCACCTTTCAGGATACCGAGTCCTTTTACACCGAGTGATTCTTCGCTGCTATCAAATAAAAGCTGCTGGCCCAAGCATATCCCAAGCAAAGGTATATTCCTTTTTGCCACCTCTCTGATGGTCTCGGAAAGTCCGCTTTTATCAAGACGTTCCATAGCATCACCAAAGGCACCCACACCCGGGAGTACTACTCCGTCAGCGTTTAGTATGTTTTCTCTGTCAGCTGTTAAAATAACCTCTTCACCGATAAATGAGAAAGCTTTCTCGACACTTTTTATATTTCCGGCATCATAATCAATTATCGCAATCATATCGTAAACTTCCTAATTTCCCTGGTTGTCAACAAAGTTATCGTTTCCTATGCCATCCTCTTCCTGCAGAAGGTCATCCTTTACAACTTCCTTTACAGGTTCGGGTTCAGGCTCCGTAACAATCCCATTAATCTTGTTATATGCATCGGTGTAGCTCATTCCGTTTACCACTTCATGAACAAGCCTTGTATAAACAATATCATCGGGCTCAGCTGCTATGCTAAAGGCTTCTTCCGTAGTCAGACCATACTTATTGTTAAGAATACCTAGCATTTCCTGATATGTAGGCTCAACCTTGTCAAGGCATCCCCAGTTCACAGCAGATGTATAAAGACCGGGATAAGCATTTATAGACTGAATGAGACTATCAAGTGCTTTTATCTCTGAACCTTCATCCGCCAGGATTTCATACTCTCTAAGCCACAGACGGATCCTCAAAATGCACTCGGAACGATTGAACATGATTGTCTCTGTCTCGTTGAGTTTCTTTCCGAAAAGATCCTGATAACAGGTCTGATAATCCTCATTCTTGAATGCGGTACGACCCGCTTTCTTAATAGAGAAATCTCCTGCAAATCGGATGGTAAGGAATATAAGCGAAGCAAACATAGCACAAACAAGAACAACCATAAATATCTTCTTGTTTGACAGCTTCTTTCCGGGCTTTTCAGGTTCGGCAGGCTCTTCTTTCTTGGGTTTCTTTTCCTTCTTAGGCTTCTTTTCTTTCTTGGGCTTCTTCTCGCCGTCCTCGCCTTCCTCGCCGTCCTTATCGCCCTTCTTCTTTTTATCCTTCTTTTTCTTCTTTCCTCCGTCACCCTCTT
>JAEEGL017359028.1_pt1 | contig 18804 bp, 14 predicted proteins | sample 9134231 | NCBI WGS metagenome assembly JAEEGL01 (sample SAMN16246548, study PRJNA631951) | gut metagenome | biome: gut microbiome; feature: rumen; material: fiber-attached | host: Bos | place: Iran: Karaj | collected 2018-10 | reverse complement strand
TCTGGGAAAGGATATTTGCGGTCCTGTTCCATACCGGAGCTTCGATCATGGTATTCTATGCATGCAAGGATAAAAAGAAATTCTGGCTCTATCCCCTTGCGATACTGCTCCACACCGCATTGGACGGAGTGCTGGGACTTGTAATGGCAAATGTCATCTCCCTGTCGGATGTGCAGATTGAAGTATTTGCCACCGCTGTCGGGACTCTGGTATTCTTCGGATCGTACTTCCTGCTCTACAGGAAGGATAAGGACCGTGGTGCCGCTCGGGAAGCACAGGATACCGCTGTTCAGTAAAGATATATGATCGGAAATAAAGAGAGCTGCCCGTTTGAGCGGGCAGCTCTTTTACAATATAACAGCACCGCAGGCCATAGACCTGCGGTGCTTGATTATATTTATGTATCGGTTGCTTAGGTAAGAGCGGGCTTTGCAGCTGCAGTCTGCCATGTTCCGTCAGTTAACAGTTCGTAATAATGTCCGTTGATCTTTACATAGCCCTTCTTTATGATGCCGTTTTCATATCTGAATCCATACTCGGTGACTTTTGCAGAATCTACACCTGAAAGCGTGTAAGCCATCTTGACATATTTCTTTGCTGCATCTGTTGAAGTGACATCTGCGGTTACGCCTTCGATATTTCCGGTCATAGCGACTGTATCGGTACCGGAGCCGTCTATCGAGAGGCTCTTTCCTGTGGCGGGTGAAGATCCGTCAGCAAATTTTCCTTCGCCGTATGCCTGGTCGATGGCAGCCTGTGCAGCTACTCTTACGGTCTGTGCTGTTGAGAAGTCCTTCTCTGATCTTGCTCTGTCAATGTAACCAAGAAGAGTGGGTACAAGGATTGCTGCGAGAATCGCAAGGATGACGAGAACGACGATGAGTTCTACAAGTGTGAAGCCTTTGTTATTCTTTTTCATGTTTTTTCCCTCCTTAGAAACACGATTATTCCTTTAGCTGATTAATATATCGACCCGTGGGTCTGATTTCTTAACCCTTTTTAGGAAATCGCTCGTTATTCATTATAGGCTATCTTTTCGAGTTCGTCCATTGTTGTTATGCCTTTTTCAACAAGTTCGAGGCCTGCCTGCTTCAGGGTCTTCATTCCCTGATTTTCGATCGCATATTTCTTGATCTCATCTGCATTGGCGCCCTCGGATATAAGCTTTCTGACGCCTCTGTCCACGTAGAGAACCTCGTGTACGGCAATTCGTCCGCTGTATCCGGTTCCGTGGCATTTTGCGCATCCTACGGCGCTTCTGGCATTAGGCATATCCCTTCCCGCGAATGCTCTCTGGTATTCGTCTAGTCCGGTCACGCGGCTGCAGTGAGGACATACCTTTCTCATAAGACGCTGTGCTACCGAACCGACAAGTGCGGAAGACAGGAGATAGGGTTCTGCGCCCATATCGATAAGTCTTATTATCGTAGAAACGGCATCGTTGGTATGGAGGGTGGAAAGAACGAGGTGACCGGTTATAGCCGCTCTGAGCGAGATGGAAGCGGTCTCGGAGTCACGGGTCTCACCGACCATTATGATATCGGGATCCTGTCTGAGTAGTGCCCTTAATCCCACATCGAATGTAAGTCCCGCAGTGGGATGTACCTGCACCTGGTTCAGACGGTTGAGGTTTTTCTCGACGGGGTCTTCGATCGTCGCGATATTGACCTGTCTGTCCGCGAGGGATGCAAGGAGCATATAAAGCGTGGTGGTCTTACCGGAACCGGTAGGTCCGGTGATGTAAACGAGACCATTGGGGGACTTGAGCATACGGGCAACCTTTTCGTAATTGTCCTGCTCCATACCGAAGGTCTCGGCATTGTCGATCTTGGAATTTCCGGCCAGAAGTCTCATAACAACCTTCTCACCGAAAACGGTAGGGATAACGGATACACGGACGTTTACGATCTGGTCCCTTATCTTGATCCTGAAGTGACCATCCTGGGGAACTCTCTTTTCGGCGATATCAAGCTCGGACATGATCTTGATACGCGCGATGAGTGAACCCTGTACGTTTTTCTGGAGGGTCATGTAATCGATCAGTGCACCGTCCATACGGAGACGTACATGGATCTCTTTTTCGAAAGGTTCGATGTGTACGTCGGATGCATTGTCCTGGTAAGCCTTGTCCATGAGGGAGTTGACCAGGTTGATGATGGGCGCATCGTCGGCACCTGCTCCCGCATCGATGATCATTTCACGGATCTCTGATGAGATTGCGGACTCGTTTGCCGACTGAGCGGCTTTCTTGGTCTGGACTTCGGCATAATAGTAATTGATAGCATTTTCTATAGCGGCACGCTCGGCAAGAACGGTCTCTACGTTCATACCGCTGGTCTGTCTTACGTCCTCTATATTGATGAAATCAAGAGGATCGTTGACGGCGACTATAAGAGTTCCTTCCCTGAATCCGACGGGAAGCATCAGATAGCTTGAAGCCATCTGGCTGGGGATGGTCTTTACCGCATTGCTGTCTACAGGATATGTGGAGAGATCCACGACCTCGAGTCCCATACGGCTTCCGAGAGTGTAGAGCATCTGAGTCTCAGTTACGTATCCCTTTTCTACGAGTATCTCACCGAGTCTTTTCTTGGATTCTTTCTGAGCCTGGAGTGCATCCGCAAGCTGTGCCTGATCGATGTATCCGGCTGCGACCATAAGGTCACCTATTCTGATTTTTGTTGAAGAAGAGGCTTCCATTTTCTTTTCTCCCTTGCCTATTTTTGTCGGATGATCTTATTCGGTCTTATCTTTCATGTACAGGTTGACCGAGATCTGCAACTGGTTAAGTTCGCTTTCAACAACGACTATCGAACCGTCATCAAGAACGTAAGTCACGGGATCGAGCTTTATCCAGTTGAATCCGGTGACACGTAATGAAGGATTGTGGCTGAGCTCGTCTATCATTGCCTGTTCCGTTTTTGGATCTCCCTCCACCACTATGGAGAGCTTTACACAGAGGATTCCCGAGCTTGTTGTCGAGGTTGCCGAAGAAGTTCCGGCAACATAACTTTCCATGGGTGTTGCTACTATCGTGATCTCTTCGGGCTGTGATCCGGTGAGCATTCCGAGAACCGCATCTTTGTAATATGAAGAACTCTTTATCTTTTCTTCTTCATCATCGGTGTTTTCCTGCGAGTCTGCATCGGTTGTTTCAACATATGCACTTCCGGTGTAAACGGGCAGATCCGAATAAATGTAAGGTGTTTCGGATACATAACCGTCCGGCATTCCGATCGTAAGGTCCCTTGCTCTGAGTCCCTTCCTTAAGATGTAGGAAGTTACGAGCTTATCTATCTCGGAGCTGTCCATATAATCGTAGTAAACAGAAGTGGAATCCGCCAGATCGCTGCTGAATTTATCCGTCAGGTTCTCCGCGGAAGCAAGCCCGATCACTTTGGTCTCGTTGGCTGCTTTGAGGGAAGAAGCAACGACCATGTTTTCCTGGTCTTCTACGGTATGCTTGTAAAGAGGTCTGATGATGTACCATCCGAAGATGAATATGATAACGATAAAGACCAGCATGTAGAGAAGCTTTTTATCTCTTTCGGTAAGTGTTGAATTAAGATTCATGAGTTATTTCTCCTCCTTTGCTGTCTGACCGCTGAGAGAGCAGATCACTTTGATGGACCAGGTTTCATCGGAATCGTTCCATGAATAACCGGTATAATCGACATCTTCAAAAATATCCATATCCATCAGATCGGCTATGAACCTGTTGATGTTCTCAACGACGGGTGAAGAAGCTGTTATCGAGAATATGCCGCTGCCCGAATCGTAGGAATTGAATTCGATCTTTACGTTATACTTCGTGGCCGCGGATTGTATCTGTTCATTGATCGATGAATCGGGAATGGGATACGAGTCAATGTATTCGCGGAGAAGTTCGTTTCCGCCCTGCTGTTCACCGAGGGAGTTTGCAAGAATTATCTGTGCATCATATTCCATCGATGACTGCATTACATCCACGCGCTGATTGTATTCCTCTATCTGATGAAGCTTATGTGCGGTGGTCAGCCTGACAGCTGTCATGAATGCCGTAAGAAGGACGAGAGCGGCAATAAGGATAATGACGGGAACGGATTTTTTGGCGATCTCAACCTTCCTTGCAAAGGACTTGTCATTCTGCTTTACGGCTTTGAGAACGGAAAAGCCGGTCTTGGGAACAACGAGTCCCGAGATCGGATATATGAAGGAAGTAAGTCTGTCACTCCATTTTTTGAAATGGATATGAGCGGGTGCAACGGTTCCGTGAACCGTTATGTCGGGCTCTGCTTCGGCGAGATATGACTGGAGTGATCCCACTTCATCGGGTGTCATTCCTCCGAAGTAAACATCGGTTATCGCGGATGAAAGATGCTTTGATGATGCAAACTGTCTGATACCGGAAATACTTCCTCTTATCTCTGCTGCAAATTCCGGAGTTCCGGATTCCTGGAACAGACGCTTTGTGGAATTATAATAGTACTTCCCGTTTTCGTAGAGGATCGTGACGAGCATCTGTGCGTCGCGGATCAGGTAGATGGCCGTGGATCCTTTAATGCATGAGGACAGCATCTCGATTGCAAGACTTACACCGTCGTGTACCGATTCGAGTGTGATGCCCGCATCCGCAAAGATCTTGATATAGTTTTCAATGAATTTGCGCTCGGCAACTTCGGTAACCACCTGCTGGTTGCCCGCTTTTTTATCAACACCCAGAAGATACCATCCCTTTAAGGGTGATTCGAATCTTCCGAATTCATCCGAGTTTGCCTGCTTTTCGATATACTCGGTAGCCTTTCCGGTTTTGGAGATGATCGGCATTGTTATGCGGTTGGAAATAAACTGAGGGCTGTTGATTATCAGATCAACATCTCCTTTCAGATTGTTTACTTCCCAGATCTCCTTAAGTTTTCTTGTAATGGCTTCCCCGCCTTCGTTGATGATGACACCGTTTAAGATGGCATTCTCGGGCATCGGAGCTTCGATAAGCTTGTCGATGTAGATCGACTTACCGTTGCTCTTTCCCACTACGATCTGGATATTTCTGTTTGAAAAAAATACCGATATGGACATATTTTCTCTCCCACAATAATATTTTTTCGGTTTTTTACATACCTGCGCCGATCGTTGAATAGGACTGATAGATCGGAAGGATTACACCGATCATGATGGAGCCGACGATCACGGCCATAATGACTATCATCACAGGCTCGACGTATTTGACCATACGGTTAAGTGCCTGTTCGGATGCAAAATCAAGATTGTCTGCTGCGCTGACGAGCATTGAGTCCAGGGCTCCGGTTTCCTCGCCGACTCTTACGACCGAAGACAGTTTGGTAACAAATCCGTCCACCTCTTCGAGTGCATCCGAGAGAAGACCGCCGGCCTGTACTCTTTTTATCACTTCGGTAAACTGCATTTCGATATATGTGTTGCCTATCGTCTGTCTTCCTATGGCAAGACACTGGTCAATGGGAATACCCGCGGAATACAGGGAGCTCATCGTACGTGCGAACCTTGCCGAGTAGATGACTTTCTGGAGTTTTCCGAGAGGTCCTTTTACCTTGAACTTATCCACCTGCAGTCTGACTACGGGGATCCTTGCGATTATTCCTCCGAATATCCAGATGAGCACGCCAAGCACGATAAGCAGATACCAGTAGTTCGATACAAGATCGCTTATTCCGAGAAGAATTCTCGTCGGAGTCGGAAGAACAGGCATCTCACTGAAGAGCTCTTCAAACTGCGGCATGATGAATCCGAAGATTATTCCGACTACGATAACGATAAGTCCCGCGAGTATCTTTGGATAGGTCAGAGCACTCTTTGCCTGGGACTCGAGTTCGTTTTCCTTCTGATACTGAACGGCAAGTCTGAGAGCGGTGGAATCGAGATTACCCGAGCTTTCCGCTGCACGGAACATGTTGACGAGAAGAGGAGGGAAGGCGGGATATAATTCGCTCATCGCAGTGGAAAGAGCAACACCCTGTACAACCCTGTCGCGAAGCCTGGAGTAGAGCTCCTTCTCGTATTGGGTGATCGACTCGTCCGCGCCCTCTATCTCAAGAGCCCTGAGTATCGAAATACCCGACCTTATGAGTTCACCCATCTGTCTGCAGAAGTCCGACAGCTGTGATTTCTTCAGGGGCTTCAGTGCAACCTTTTTGGAGATCTCTTCATAGTAGAGGAGAGTCAGGCTTTTGTCCTGAAGCTTTTTACGGATCTCTCTTTCGTCGGAAGCGGCAATCTTTCCTTTGATCTGTTTCCCTTTTTCGTTTTGTGCGGTGTATCTGTATTCAGCCATATTCTTCGGTTAATCCCCCGCTTTATATTCGAGAACTTTGATACTGTAGTACACGCTCCAGTCCCCGTTCATTCCGTATGTTCCTTCGCCTGTTCCCACATCCTTGTATTCGACCACATATCTTCCTTCCCTGTATGTAAAGGAAAGAGGAATGTTTCTTTCGTCATCCCATCCCGTAAGTGTGATCTCTCCTTTTACGGGAGCCACGTTGCCGATCTTGGCGAGAGCCTCTTTTGTCATTCCGTTTTCCGATGTGGGATCGTATAGCGATGTCTTTCCGCCGTAGTATTCGACTGCCACCATTTTCATGGCCAAGCGGATATCCTTGGCATGATCCATCGCCCTTCTTGCACCCGAACCGATCCCGGACCAGATGACGATGCCGCCGACTATCAGCGCGATCACAACAATGACCCATGCAAAGCGCTTTATCTTATCCGGAAAGGATTCGACATAGAATGTGTTTTTTGAAGAATTACCGTTCAGGTCTTCCATATAATATGTCCCTGTTTAAGCTACCGTGTAAGTAGTTCCGTTTATCTTGTATTTATATCGCTGATGTGTTCCGTTGTTCTTTCCGATGACCATATTCTCGGGCGCTGCCGATGAATTCTTGCAGTTTCCTATCGTCGCATTCAGCGTGTAAGTACAGTTGGTATATCCTTGGAAAGTGCCGTTATTGATTCCGACTATATATCCGGCATATCCGTTTGCCGCAGTGATGTTCAGTCCGGATCCGTTTGCTATGGATGTGCTTTCGTTAGGTCCGGTGAATACGGCCGTGCTCACACCTATCAGACCGCCGGCACCCGAATCTGTTCCCGTTGCATTTACATTTACGGAGGAAGAACCGTTTATGCTGATCGTCATCTTCTTGGAGGATACATTCGAATCAGCCTGTCCTATCATTCCTCCGGAGCCCTTACCGGTTATGTTGAAGGCCGAACTGCTGCTGCAGCTGACGGAAAGTTCCGCTCCGGTTCCTACGACCGTACCGTTAATGTAACCGATATGACCACCTGAGGCACTGTTGGATGAAGTGACATTGTAAGTCGAGCTGCTCAGAGTCACGGATGATCCCTGGTATGTTTTGCCGCCCTGAATTCTTCCTATGACTCCGCCCACACATCCGGATCCGCTGACGGTGACGGTGCAGCCTGAGAGTGATACTGCGGGCCTCTTGGTTAACGGATCGTTGCTGCCTGCGGTGACATTTCCGATACATCCGCCGATGTTATTGTTTCCGCTGACGGTACATGCAGTGACGGGTGAGAATGTGATCGTTCCCTTGTTCTGGTAACCGGTCTGTGCTCCGAAACATCCGCCGACATTTTCGTCGCCGCTTATGGTGCAGGATTCACCGATGTAGGTGAATTTTGTATTGTTGTCGGACAAGTTGGAAGGATTCGACTCCATCAGACCTATAACGCCACCGACATTACTGCCGCCCGTTATGGTCGTGGTTTTTCCTTCAAACTGCGTATGCGAATAGTTCTGTAGCTTACAGTTGTAGATCTTTCCTATACATCCGCCGGTGCCGGAATATCCGCTGCCGCCCGTTATGGTGCAGGATTCACCGCTGAACAAAGTGTTATTGGAGATGTTGCCTACTTCGGATATCAGTCCCACGCATCCGCCTACATTATTGTTTCCGGCGATCGCCGCATTTTCTCCCGTAAGGGTGATGCTTCCGACAGCAGTGCCGCTTGTGGAGAAATTGCCCTTCTCTATTTCACCGATGCATCCGCCGACATTGTCGAGACCCGATATGGCTATCATTTCGATGTCGCATACGATCGGAGCCTGAATGTTGACATTGTAAGTGTATCCTATGACTCCTCCGATACAGTCGGAACCGGAGATCACGATGCATGAAGGAGTGACAGCTCCCTGCTTTAATATGGTGGAACCTTTTACCGTGATGGTACCGGTCAATGTGGGTTTTTGCGTCAACTGGACAATGCCGCCGATACATCCGCCGGCATTTTTACCGCCGATGATAGCAATATTTGCAGAATCGAGCAGAAGATTACCGGAGAAGGTAGCGTGGGCAGAGCATCCTCCGATAAGTCCTCCCGCATCCGCTACGTCCGCCTGTATCACAGGGGTATAGTCCGAATCTATTCCGGTTGCATCCTTTACCGTGACATTGGAACTGAAGTAATTATTCTGCTCAACATATCCGATCACACCGCCTGCATTATTGTTCCTTGCGTAAACCTTCATCATGGGATGAAGAACAAGAGTCATTTCGGGTCTTGTGGATCGCGTGTTATACAGATGGCCGATCATTCCGCCTGCATTATCGTAACTGTCCACACTGATGACTATCCGGTTTCCGATTTCCTGGGTCGGAGCTTTTATCGTTGTTTTCAACTCCGAATCGCCGCTTGTGACAAAACCGATAAGTCCGCCTGCATTTACATTTTCGATATTGTAGGTTGCGGCGCCTGCGCTTTCCCCGGCTGCCCTTACATAAAGGTAAGAATCGCCCGTTCCCTGCATGAGGATCACTTCCGAATTTTCGCTGTTTACGCCCGTACGGAACAGACCGCATACTCCGCCGGCGTCTGCCATGGCTTTTATGTTTACGGTGCCTGAAATGATCGTGCGGATCTGCATACGTGAATTCACATAGCATGCGTTGCCTATCGCGCCGCCTGCGTTTGAAGCGGTCGATACTACGGACGTATTTTTCTGGAGATCTGCAGTGATATTTGTAAAGTTGTCTCCGGGACTTTGAAGTGTACCTGTCTGTGAACCTATTACGCCTCCTGCGTTATTGCCTACGGCACGGATCTCTTTTCCTTCTTTCAGGAAGCAGTAAAGATTGCTTGATTTGGGCATATACTCCACATAACCGATGGTTCCGCCGACTCCGACTTTTTTATAATCGCTTACGGTGATCTCGGTAGCAGTGGTGTATCCGCGAAGGATACCATCGTTGAAGGCACGGATATTGCAGATGGGTATGGTGCTCTGGGCTCCTGTTATCGCTCCTACCGCACCGCCGATACCACCTGTGCTTTTATCACAATTGTTACCGTTTAATTGATGGCCGAGTCTTCCGTTATATGTACAGTCTCCGAAAATAAATCCTGTATTTGTAGAGGAGATGATGATATTACTTGTATCATCTTTCCTGGCAAGGTTTTTTATCTTTCCGACCGCACCTCCGGTGGTATGAGCATATCCGTAGACATCCGTTCCGTTATAAGTTCCTAAACGGCTGTCGCTTTCATTCATAACGAATATGTAGGCATTGGAGACAGAACCGTCGGTTATGATTCCCACTGCACCGCCGACATTCTTTACATAACTTAATCCGTTCGATGATGCGATCACACCGTGATTGACCACATGTATGCTGAGGTCGCCTCCGCCGTACAGCTTGATTCGACCTACAGCGCCGCCTATGCCCGCTTCACGGTTGATATCCTTGGATTTTTCATCGGTCTTGCAGATTATGTAAGAATCTTTATCAAGATATACATCTACGGCATATTCATGTCTGTTTAATATATTTGAGTTGTTATACAGAAGATCATTGGCTATTGCAAGAGCTCCGTTGCTTGAGGTTGTAGGAGTCAAAGTGGCGAGTCCCGGACCTTGACAGAGATTGGCTCCGTCATTGGTACTTCCGATCGCACCGCCGACCGAATCGCATGTGCAGTAAAGCATGGATGAAGCGGAACCGAGATCGATGATGGCTTTGTCTGCGTCCTTTTCATTGTTGACGCTGATGAATGCATCTATATCAGATCTGGAATAACCGACGACACTTCCTACATCCAGCCAGTTTGCGGATACAAAATGTCCCGTTGCTTCAATGTGTCCATACATATAACCGTCCTGGGTGCCTCCGGCGAGTGCGGTTGCACCGTTATCTCCGACGACTCCCGCGCTGGCGGAAAGTCTGTGCAGATGCCAGCCGGAACCATCCTTATACAGGGATGCGGTAACACAATTACTGAAGCGGATCGTGTTTTCATCCACAGGGAGATTTTCGTCCGAGCCGACCTTACCTACATTTGTTCCGACCAGTCCTCCTATGGGTTTACTTCCACGGAAATCGAGCACTTCGGTCGAATCTATTTCACCGGTACGCATCAATTCGACTGCGGCAGCTATGTCCGCCCTGTCATCGGGAGAACCCTCGGGCAAGTCGTAGATTAGGAGTGTCATTGCGTTTGCGCGGATATTTATGAGAGTTCCTCTGTTAACATTGATCAGTCCGTATCCGTTCAGACCCGTCGCATTGTAGTTCTTGTCATAGAACGACGCCATTCTCATTTGAACGTTGTTGATGACAGACACCTCGTTCGTAAGCTTATTCTTTTTCGCTACGATGGTTGACTTGGCATTCAGATTCGGCAGTGAAGGGAATGAAACGACTCCCAGCTCGTCACCGCAGAGTTTGCCGCTGTCCGGCGCGGGAACAAGAATGGGAGAGAACCTCTTCAGTTCCGTGCCCATCATAACAGCGGAATATACTACAACATCACTGGAGTAATATTCCGTGCCGCCGACCGTTTTTATCGAATACCAGTCGAGATCTCTTTCAATGCTGTAGTTATAGTGGTCATAGCCGGTGTGGGAATCCAGCATGCGGATGTTGTACAGATGGCGGTAGCAGGTTATGACGGAATTCTGATACGAGTGAAGGCTTCCGTTTTCGGTCACATTGGTCGGTTTTGTTCCGTCGCTTCCGTATTCGAGATCTCCGAAATATGTATTGACTACGGCATGTCCCTTGCCTGCTTCGCGGAATGCCGCGCCGGGTTTATACACGTAGGTTCCGTCGGACTCGTAATAAACGGGATCGTCGAGAGCACGGTCGGCAAAGACCACGTCTGATTGGAAATTGTTGGGACCGTTATATGGAGCGTTTTCGGATCCGAAATTATCGCTTTCCGCGATCATGGAAACATACATGTTAACGGGAAGTGTATTGAAAAGAAGCTGGTTACTGGTTCCGTTGAGAATTCTGTTGATGCTGTAATTGAAATATTTTTCAATGGTCGCATTATTTGACCTTGCATTATCGAGGGAGTTTCTGGACATCATCGAATCCAGCGAAAGGGAATAGGACAGTCTTTCGGATATCGTGGTTCCGTATGCGTCATATACTTCATACGATATGGTGAGAGGGAATTCATAAAAAGCGGTCGAGTTTCTCAGACGGGTAAATTCGTTGTTGTAGTTGAAGTTATCGGTGTCGGATGTGACATTGTGAACATATACTTTTCCGATGGTATGGATGGATGCCCTGTAAACCGTCAGAGGAACTCCGTGCTTGTCGGTGACGGATTCTTTGGTATAAATGACAACAAAGTCTCTGCCGCCGTCGTGTGTAATGAAATGTAGATTTCTTGTCAGACCGTTCATCGACGCAAAATTATCCTTGGACAGATAAAGCGGATTTGAACTGTCGGTGAAGTTGAGCAGATCACTGAATCCTTTGTTTCCGTTCGCATCGGAGTATCTGGCTTCGTAAGGTATGCCTTCGAAAAGTGAATTTTCATTCACGACAAGATAGCAGAAAGGCTTCTGGTTCAGAATGTTATCCTTATCCGCATCATAAAGTGCAAATGTATAATGGATGTGCTCGGGATTTCCGGTTACGGCATCGCCATCCGACTTAAGTGACCAGGTAAGATCCAGGGTCTCACCGTTTCTTAAAGAGAATTCACCTACCTCAGCCTCTGCGGGAACGAATACGGTATCGACTACCATCTGTCCGTTCCTGCCCGCAACATATCCGATAAAGCTTGTTGAATATCTGTAGTCTTCGCTTCTGAAAGGAACGACCAGCGTGTCGATACCGTTCTTGGCGGAGGAATCCCACGATGTTCTCCTGCTGTCGAAAAAGACGGAATAAACGCTGGCACTGTATCTGACCTTGCCGGAAGTATCGAGAGCTTTTTCAACATCGATTTCTATTGTGATCATGCCCTTGAGGATATCGGTCGCTTTAAAATCCTGAAGGATAAGATCATAGATGCATTCACTCTGAGCATCGCTTGCACCGGGAGTGTATGAAGGACTGTATGTCAGCGCATATCTCATGTGCGCGGACTGTCCGGGAAGGGAAGAAGTATCGAGATCGCTTGCGAAGAAATCAAAGTAACTCTTATTGTAGATGTTGTCAGCCGTCTCCGAAGCGGCGGGATTGTCGTTGTCGTATTCGTCGGGAGTTCCGAGACCTTCCGTGAGCTTTTTGGCCCAGTCTTCAAGAGTTCCGTTCTCTGACATATGATTCAGGGAAGCCTGTACGGACTGGTAGATCGTCTCGGCATTTTCCTGATTGTTATTGTACCTGGTGAGATTTATGTAAGAGATTACGCCGTAAACCGCAGCGGAAGCAAGTATTCCCAGTATTACCAGGACTACTATCATTTCCACAAGCGTGAATCCGGAATTATTCTTTTTTCCTTTTCGGGAAAACATCATTTCGTGGTATCCTCAGCAAAAACAAGAAGCGCGGTGCGTGAATAGAGAAGGCTTTCATCGGACTGTCCTCCGAAACCGGATCTGTAGACATAAACGGTCACGCGGACGGTAGTGGGTCTTCTTGTGTAATCGTTGAATTCCGTTTCATCGGGATCGGCGGTGTATGTCAGGTCGGAGAATGATAACTTCACCGTGTATCCGTTGTACGCACTGTTCGTGAAAGGATTGGTGTAATCATATCTGGATGCGGGGAAAATGCAGTTCACGGTTTTTGCTCCGCCCGATGTCGATACGGACTTTGCTTCTTTTCCGCACATATAGTATCCGTAGTGTACATATCCCTGAAGGGTTTCATCGGAAGGTGTTGCACTGCCGCCGGCTATGGGGAATAATCTGTAGACTGCTCTTGATGATATTCCGTTTTCTTCTCTGAGCGTTCCGTTTATCCTGTCGGAATCGCGGACACTCAGATAATTTGTTCCGGAGATCGACATGTCGGAATAGATCGCTTCGCAGTATCCGGTTGATTTTCTCACCACAAGCACGTTACCCGTGTTGTCGAAATGAAGCGGATCGGCAGAATACACATCCAGAAGGTTGTTGTCTCCCTCGCCGGGAGCAACGTTTGCTATTCTTACCGAAGCGAAATCATCAATGTATGAGTCCGCGCATTCTTCCCTTAGTGCATCGACTACCATATCGGCCACAACCTGCGCCCTGCTCGTGTCCTGTATCTGCATATAGATCTTGGTCGCTGATGGCATGATTGCAACAACGGCGGTTGCAAATATCGCGGTCAGGGTCATGGATACCAGAAGCTCTACGAGTGAATAGCCCGAGTTCCGGATGCTATGCGGTTTTGCATGAAGCTGTTTTTTCATCTGAATACCCAGTAAACCGTTTCACCTGATTCGTACTGATATGCGCTGAGTGTGATATCTCCGTCCGTTCCGGTTATGGTAAAGGTCTTGGGAGCGGAGGGGTTCTTGCTGTTAGATCCGACCGAATGGTTAAGGTTCTCATCATTGAGTGAATCGTGGAGTGCGGTATAGTCGTTGTCGGACCTCTGTCTTATATCCTTCGAATGGTTGAGTGCCGCACTCGCACCGTTTATCGCACCCGTGAAAGCACCGATCACTATCATCAGTACGATGAATGCGACCATTATCTCCACGAGCGTTTCGCCACTGTTATCATGTATGAAATTGCGGATCTGTCTTTTTTTCATACCTGTATTATTTCCTGTCGTATCCGCCGGAGGCGCTTCCCGTGTATTCGGTGGTTTTGATGTAGGTTTCGCGTGCGGCCGTTGCCGTGACAGTCAGGGTGTAATGACCGTCATTTGCATCTTTGGAGATATGTGCGGTAACCGATGAATCGGGTATGCCGTCGAAACCGTAAGTGGTGGGAACGATGTCACCTCCGTTTGCGCCGGTGATAAAGGTATCAAGATCGATGCAGGATTTGTTTCCGCCTGCGGATTCGTTGAGAATGAGTTCTTCAATGCGGGAAGAAAAAGAAGTGGCAAGCTCGTAAGCCTGTCCCTGGCTTTTTACGGAATTGGCTTTGGATAAAAGAAGAGAACTGATCACTGTGAGGGTGACCGCGATTCCGATTATGATGACACAGAAAGCAGATACCAGTACTAAACTGGCACCTCTGTTGGATTTTAAAAGCGATACTTTTTCCCTCATAAGTTCCCCTGATAGAAAGCCTTACTTTTCACAGTATATATCGGCTTTTTAACCCCATTATTTTACCATATTCGGACACATTTGGCGTATTTTTTACATTATTTAAGAAGAATTTCTTTTATAGGCAGACAATGACATAGTGTCAATAAGTGTGAAATGCCAAAAAACGGTCAGTTTCTGAAAGGAAAGCAAAGATAGTTGACAAAATATATTTGATAAAATATAATCTGATGCAAGATAAGGCAAACCACATTTTTGTGAAAGGAGAAATCATTATGAGTTTTTATGATCTTAGTGTTACATCGGCAGCAGGCGAAGAGATATCAATGAAGGATTATGAAGGAAAGGTTGTCCTGATCGTCAACACCGCGACGGGCTGCGGCTTTACCCCTCATTACAAGGACATCGAAGAGATGTATGAGAAGTATCATGACAGGGGCTTTGAGGTTATCGATGTTCCCTGCAATCAGTTTGCGGGACAGACTCCCGGCACCGATGAGGAGATCCATGAATTCTGCACGCTGAAATATAAAACACAGTTCCCCCAGATGAAGAAGTCGGATGTCAACGGCGAGAATGCTATCCCTCTTTTTAAATTTCTGAAAGAGCAGAAGGGTTTTGAAGGCTTCGGCAAAGGTCCTGCAGCCGTGGCGATGAATGTCATGCTTTCCAAGATCGACAAGGATTACAAGAACAATCCCGAGATCAAATGGAACTTCACCAAGTTTGTCGTGGACCGCAGCGGTAATGTTGTCGCAAGATTTGAACCTACGGAAAAAATGGATAAAATAGATAAGTGCGTTAAAGAACTTATTTAGGAGGATTTGTAAGTGGCGCAGGAATATAAACAGCTTTTACTTGAGAATCAGTTATGTTTTCCTCTCTATGCATGCGGAAGGAAGATAGTGGCGGCATATACTCCTTATCTGAAACCGCTCGGACTTACTTATACCCAGTACATAGTTTTTATGGTGCTGTGGGAAAAGGAAAATGTAAATGTAGGACAGCTCGGAAGTATTCTTCATCTGGACGCCGGTACTCTTACACCGCTTCTCAAGCACCTCGAGAAGGATGGTTATATTACAAGAGCCCGTTCCAAAGAAGATGAGCGTGTGACACTGATCAGCATTACCGATAAGGGAAACGCTCTCAAAGAAAAGTGTAAGGATATTCCTACGAAACTTGCATCCGAAGGTTCATCCCTGTCGCAGAAGGAAGCTGAGGAACTGTACAGGCTCCTTTATAAATTTTTAAGAGAATGATTCTTGACCCCCGCAATCCCGCTCCTGTAATATCGAAAGCAAGCTGTACGCCGGAAAGCGCCGGCAACAACTTTCATATATAAGGAGAACAAAATGAAAAAAAGATTGTTGGTCGCATTGCTTTCGACAGTGATGGTATTCTGTCTCGGTGCCTGCACTTCGCAAAAGGAGTTAGTATCAAACGTTCCCGATGAAGAAGTCAAAGAAGAGGAAACCGAGCCTGTAGAAGAAGAGAAAACCGGAACCGAGGAAGGTTCGGGAAATTATGCCGATATTACGGGTGTCGTCGACGGTGATGTATATACCAATGAATATTTCGGAGTAAGGATCGAAGCTCCCGAAGGATATTCTTTCCTCAGTGATCAGATGCTCCAGACTCTCGGATATATGTCCAGCCAGATGCTCAAGGACGGTGATACCGCATACGGCAATGCCGTCAGCGAGGCTGTTGATAAGGGACAGACCGTTATCGATTTTGAACTTACCGATCCTCAGTTTTCCAATAATGTGAACATGACTCTCGGAAGTGTCAACAGGTTATTCTCCCAGGATGACATTGAAGTCATGATCGACTCGTCCATTCCTTATCTTGTACAGACCTATGAATCCATCGGTGCTACCGACATCAAGGTAGAGCGTTCCGTGACCACATTCCTCGGAGAGGAAATGGCATGCATAAACGTCAGCTTTCTTTACACCGCACAGGGAAAGCAGTTCGATATGGATATGGTACAGATCATCCTGATCAGGGACGGATACAGTGCAACCATTACCGCACAGGCGGACGATGACGAAACAATGGAGCTTCTTCTCGGAGCATTCACCCGTCTTGACTGATCTGCATACGGACAGGACATAAGATGATCATCTGAATAAAGAAACGGGACTCGATATGAGTCCCGTTTTTGTTATTTGATCACAAGCTCGACAGGGCAGTGATCCGATCCCATGATGTCGGTGTGGATGTCGGCACTGACAAGTCTCTTTTCAAGTTTCTTTGAAGCTACGAAGTAGTCGATGCGCCATCCCGCGTTGTTCTCCCTTGAGTGGAACATATATGACCACCAGGAGTAGATCTCTTTTCTGTCGGGATAGAAATATCTGAACGTATCTATGTATCCGCTTTCCAGCACCTTGCCGAATGCAGCTCTTTCCTCATCGGAGAAGCCCGCATTGTGGTGATTGGATGAGGGATTCTTAAGGTCGATCTCGTTGTGTGCAACATTCAGGTCGCCGCAGTAGATGACCGGTTTTTTCTTTTCCAGTTTGAGGATATATGCAAGGAACGCTTCCTCCCATTTCATCCTGTAGTCGAGGCGTGCAAGTTCTCTTTGCGAATTGGGAACATAGACCGTGATGAAATAGAAGTCGTCGAATTCCGCGGTGATCACACGTCCCTCATGGTCGTGTTCTTCTACACCGATTCCGTATGTGACAGATATCGGTTCCTTTTTCGTAAAGAGTGCGGTTCCCGAGTATCCTTTCTTTTCCGCGTAGTTCCAGTATTGGTGATATCCGGGGAGGTCCAGTTCAAACTGTCCTTCGGAGAGCTTGGTCTCCTGAAGGCAGAATATATCGGCGTCCAGCTTCGCAAAGGAATCCGCAAATCCCTTTCCCGAGCAAGCCCTGAGTCCGTTTACATTCCAAGAGATGAATTTCATATTGGTTTTCCTTTCGGTATTCGATAAGGGGATTATAGCATGAATATGACCTGAATGTTTAAAAAGCCCCTTTGCCCGATACAGGCAAAGGGGTATGGAGAAAAACGGAAAGTGCAGTCTGTCAGCTGAAAAGAATGTTGTTGAGAACGGTCTCAAGATATTCCTGTCTTCCCGAGCCGGGTGATGCGGGCTTCTTTAACTCTGCCGCATGAGCCGCAGCTTCCTCGAGAGTTATGCTCCTGTCGCGGATCTTTTTGCCGATTCCGTCAGAGTAGCTTGAGTAACGCTCCTTAACGAATTCATCGATACGGCCGTCACCTATGATCTCAGCCGCTTTGATAAGTCCGAGTGCGAATGCATCCATTCCGGAAATAAATGCATAGAACATATCCTCGGGAGTGTTGGAGGGACGGCGGTTCTTGGAATCGAAATTGAGACCGCCCCTGAGACCGCCTGCTTTGAGGATCTCATACATTGCCATGGTTGTGTCATATACATTGGTGGGGAACTGGTCGGTATCCCATCCGAGAAGAGTATCACCCATATTTGCATCCACGGATCCCATCATATCTTCAACCGCACATACTCTGAGTTCATGCTGGAAGGTATGACCGGCAAGTGTTGCGTGGTTTGCTTCTATGTTCATTCTGAAATCCTTATCGAGTCCGTTCTTTCTGAGGAAACCGATGGCGGTTGCCGCGTCGAAATCATACTGATGCTTCATGGGCTCCTTCGGCTTGGGCTCGATATAGAAATCTCCGGTAAAGCCGATCTTGCGTCCGTAGTCCCTTGCGAGGGTAAAGAGTGTGGCAATGTTCTCCTGCTCGAGTTTCATATCTGTGTTGAGCAGTGTTTCATATCCTTCACGTCCGCCCCAGAATACATATCCCTTGGCACCGAGCTTGACCGCATTCTCGAGTCCCTTTTTTACCTGAGCTGCAGCAAAGCACCATACATCGGCGGAATTGGAACTTGCGGCTCCGTTCATAAATCTGGGATTGCTGAACATATTGCAGGTAGCCCAGAGACATTTGATATCGGTGTCCTTGGTTTTCTCTAAAATATAATCGGTGATCTCGTCGAGCCTTCTGTTTGTTTCGTTTATGTCTTCGGGATCTTCGGGACAGATATCGGCATCATGGAAGCAGTAGTACTTGATGCCGAGCTTCTTCATAAATTCGATACCTGCATCAACCTTCGCTTTTGCGTGATCCATTGTTCCGGGGATTGCACCAAAGCTCTTGTCTGCGGTACCTGTTCCGAACATGTCGACACCGTTTGCACAGAGGTTGTGCCACCAGGCCATTGCGAAGTTTAAATGATCTTCCATGGTCTTTCCCATGATAACCTTTTTTGCATCATAGTACTTGAAAGCAAGGGGATTCTTACTTTCTTTTCCCTCGAATTTTATCTCGGGAATGTTAGGAAAAAACTCACTCATACAT
>JAEEGL016963576.1_pt1 | contig 18804 bp, 14 predicted proteins | sample 9134231 | NCBI WGS metagenome assembly JAEEGL01 (sample SAMN16246548, study PRJNA631951) | gut metagenome | biome: gut microbiome; feature: rumen; material: fiber-attached | host: Bos | place: Iran: Karaj | collected 2018-10 | reverse complement strand
CGGCGGCGACGAAAACGGCACGCTTTCCGGCAACACCTACACCTTCGGCGCGGGCGACGGCAAAGCCGATACGCTCACCGCGCAGTGGACCGCGAACACCTACACCGTGGTTTACGACGGCAACGGCGGCGTGCCCACCACCCAGACCGCAGACGCTACCTACAACACAGCGTATCCCACGGTCACCGCTCCCACCAGAACGGGCTACGACTTCGCGGGCTGGTTCACGGCGGCTGAAGGCGGCGACGAGATCACCCTCGGCACCACTGTTTACACGCTGACCGCCGGTACCACGCTGTACGCGCACTGGACCGTACACACCAGCACCGTTACCGTTGATCTTGACGGCGGCACGGGTGACACGAGCGGCGATTACACGCAGGCTTACGGCACCACGCTTACGCTGGCTGAACCCACCAAGGAAGGCTACACCTTCGCCGGTTGGGAACTGAGCAGCGGCGCGAACGGAACGCTGGTCGGCACCACCTACACCTTCGGTGCTGCCAAGAATACCACCGATACGATCACCGCACAGTGGACCATCAACACCTACAACGTAACGCTGAATACCGGCGTCGGCTACACGGTAGCGAGTGCAACGTCCTCCACCGTGAACCACGGCGGCAGCTACAGCGTAACCATCGCACTGGATACCGGCTATCAGGAGAGTGAAGCGCCCGAGGCCACCGTTACCGGCGGCGCCACTGCGTACACCGTATCCCAGACCGGCACCAGTATCACCTACACCGTTGAGAACATCACCGGCGACACCGTGATCACGATCGGCGACGCCACCAGAAGCAACTACACCGTTTCCGTAAGCGCTTCCGGCGCGGTCGGCATTGAATCCTACACGCCTGTTGAGAACGTGAGCGTGGCGCACGGCGAGGGTACCGTGATCACCGTAACGCTGGACGAAAGCTATTCCGAGTCCGATGCGCCTCAGGTGAACCTTGTATCCGGCGCGGCGAGCATCTCCGGCGGCGTGAAGAGCATTGTGGGTGGCAAGACCGTTTACACCTACACGGTAACGAACGTCACCGAAGACAGCGTCTTCCACATCGGCTCTGCTTCTCCGAACAGCTACTTCGTAGCGCTCAACGCCACCAGCGTGGGCTACACCGTATTCCAGATGCCTGCGGCAACCGTTCTGTATAACGGCAGCACCTCTGTGGTGATCACCCTGAACGACGGCTATACCGACAGCGACATCCCGGCGTTCTCCGTACGCATCGGCGATACCACCTACAGCGGCGAGGGCAACGGCCACATCACCGCATCGCAGGATGGCAACAAGATCACCTATACCGTGACCGGCATCACCGCGAACACCCAGATCAACATCGGTTCCGCCGATATCAACGTTTACGATATTACGCTGAACGCCAGCGAGGTCGGCTATACTGTGGCAACCACGCCCGCTTCGAGCGTGAACCACGGCGGCAGCGTGACCTTCACCGTAACGCTTACCGAGGGCTACAGCGATTCGTCCGTGCCCGCGATCAGCGCCACCAACGCCGCCAGCGCCATCGGCTATAAGGACGGCAACACCGTGACCTACATCGTGACCGGCATCACCGAAGATACCGTGATCACCGTGGGTGACGCTACGCTGAACACCTACACCGTGATCTTCTATCCCGGCGTGGGCGTGACCATCAGAGATTACACCACCCACGATGCTTACAGCCACGGCGAACGCATCGAGAACGTGCCTTACGGTACCGTGGTCCGCTTCACGATCGACGATACCGGCGCTACCACGCCCACGATCTACGCGAACAGCGTTGAGATCGTTCCGGCGTCCGGCGTATACGCTGTAACCGTAACGAGCAACGTGAACATTACCACCGAGGACCTGATGTACACCGCGATCTTCATTGATCACGATATGCACATCCTCGCGTCCTACGTGGTTCCCTGCGGCGGCAACGCTGTGTATTCCGGCGAAACGCCCACGAGAGCGAGCACTGATCACCACAATTACGTGTTCAACGGATGGCTGTGCGTATCGCCCGAGGGCGATTGGGCCATCGGCGAGAACATGAACAACCTGCTCGAGAACCGCGTATATCAGGCACAGTACACCACCTATCACCATGATCTGCCCATCGCGAACAATGAGACGAACCACTGGTGGTACTGCCCCGAGTGCGATTACACCGAAGGTACCGAAGCGCACATTGAAGGCGCCGTTAAGGTAGAAAACTACGTTCAGGCTTCCTGCACCGTTCAGGGCAGCCACGACGAGGTCGTCTACTGTGCGGTTTGCAGCTATGAGCTTTCCAGGACCACGGTGAACGACGGTTACGACTACACCAACCACACCACCACCGAGACCTATTACGAGGTTCTCTACGATGCCACCTGCACCGATCCCGGCATGAAGGCATACTACTGCAAGGCCTGCGACCACGTGGTAAGTTACGAAGAGATCCCCGTGAATCCGGCGAACCACTGCTGGAACGCATGGACCGACAACGGCGACGGCACACATTCCCGCGGCTGCGCTTACTGCGGTGAAACCAACAAGCAGACCAGACCGCACTCGCTGCGTGAACTGTACCGCACGGCACCTACCTGCGTGAGCGACGGTGTGATCGTGAACTACTGCCCGGATTGCGGCACCGTTATCGCGGAAGTTCTTCCCGCAACTGGTATTCATACGCCCGGCGATGTTTACTGGGAGAATTATACTGAGCCTACCTGTGTTGACAACGGCGGTTACTATGCGGTTACGAGATGCACCGTGTGCAACGATGAGCTTTCCCGCACGTACGTAACGCTGGAAGCGACCGGTATCCATGATTACAAGGTGACCTATTCTGACGAACACCCGACCTGCACGCAGAGCGAACCGATCATCGCAACGTACACCTGCCGTTATTGCGGTGATACGTATACCGAAGAGATCCCCGTTCCCGGCGTACACACCGTAACGAACTGGACCGAAACCAAGATGCCCACCGAGAGCGATCCCGTCGGTTACCGTACCGGTACCTGTGACCTTTGCGGCGAAACCGTAACAGAAGAGCTTTACTTCAAGCCTGTGGGCCAGAGATTCATGAAGTTCATCGCGCAGGACGGCGTCACCTACACCGTAGTAAACTACGATACGCATGAAGAAAATGTTGTAAGCGGCACGATCTCTTACTACACCAACGTTCCCATGAAGTTCTTTGTAACGGTGAACTCCTCATTCCCGTATTCGGATTACGACGTGTACGTTGACGGCGTTAAGATCAGCCAGAACGCTGACGGCTCCTATTCGATCCCGCCTGCAGACAGCGGCGCGAATATCAAGGTCGTAGGCACTGTTCCCGCGGCGATCAACCCCGGCGACAGCGGCACCGATCAGGGCAGCAACGTCAAGATCTCCTTCTGGCAGCGCATCATCAACTTCTTCAAGAGGATCTTCTCGATCTTCCAGAGATAACCGGTAAAACGGTATATCGCAACTGAACACTTCTCCCCGCCGCGTTTGCGGCGGGGAGATTTTTGTGTGCGCGCTGTGTAGGGAACAGGGATAAGGGCGCAGGAAACAGAAGAATTAGAAATTAGAAATGGAGTTAGGAGTGAAACAAATCAGGAATCAGGGATCAGGAGAATAAGACGAGGTTGTACCATAACTCTCGGCCCTGCTCCCTGTTCCCCTGGCCCTTTTCCCTGATAAAAAACCGGGCAGCAAACCTTTTCGGTAAGCTGCCCGGTTGAAACGTAACCGTTTATTCTATCGTCAGAAAATCAGAAAAGCCTGTGATATCAAAGATCTCGCTGATCAGTTCGTTGGGATTTTTTACGGTCATTTTGCCCGCAGAATTCATTTTCTTCTGCGCCGAGAGCAGTGATCGCAGCCCGGCGGAAGACATGTATTCCAGGTCTTTAAGGTCAAAAATCAGCTCGGTCACGCCATTCAGATGTTCGGCGAGAAAGGCGTCCAGCTGCGGTGCGGTAACGGTGTCAAGCCGCCCGGCCGGCGATACGGTAAGGGTGGTTCCTTCTTTGGTATGAGAAATTTGCACGGTGGTTCATTCCTTTCAAAACTGTTTTTCTATGATCATTTCCACAAGATCGCTGCGGATGAGGATCTTTACTTCATCGGCGAGTTTTGAGAGCACGGAGCGCTCGAGCTCGTCCCAATCTTCCTTGGATAGGTCTTCCCGCACGGCGTCCCTGTATCGGTTCAGCGACCATACGCCGGGCGTTACAACGTTTGCTCCTGCCATAAACGCGCCGGGGCAGGTCTCGTGGGTGAATACGGCGTCCGGGCAGTTCTCGTCCAGGTTTTCCAGCGCCCGTTCAAACAGGTCTCTGAGCTTGCCCATAAAGCCCGTTGCCGCGGCGTTTTTGCCGTCGGTGGAAACCGAAAGCAGCCGTTCCCGTTTTCTTCCGTCCATTCTGGTTGCGGCTTTCAGATGCAGAATGCATTTTCCGTTTTCCGCCTCGATCCAGAAATCCGCGCTGTATTCGCCGGTCAGCGCCTGCATCATGCCCATCGTTTCTTCGGCGAAGAGCCGCAGGTGCAGGGCCTGCTTGTGTTCCAGCTCCTGATACACGGCAACCTTTTCGGCCTGCGTCAGCGCCTGCGAAAAGCCGTCTCCGCTGCTGGTAACGTGAATGATATCCGATTGCATTGGCGTTTGTTCCTTTTTCTACATATTTTTTCAGTTGTTGTTGGCCAGTGCGGTAAGGTCTTCCAGAAGAACAACGGCGCGCAGGATCAGGCGCGCATCCGCTGCCGTGATGGAACCGCTGTGGTCAACGTCCGCCATGGTAAAGTTCCGGCTGCCGGCAGGGAAGTTCTCCAGCCCCACGGAGGCGCGCAGCGCAAGCCGTGCGTCTGCCGCAGTCAGTTTGCCGTTGTTGTCGATATCGCCGGGCAGCGTGGAGTTCAGCGGAATAAAGCGGTAACCGTAGGCGTCGGCGTATTTTTCTGCAGTGGACTCGGCATAGCCGTAGATCGTCGTGTTGCCGGTGCTGCCGCATACGCCTTTATCGTCGGGGATACGACAGTCGCAATTGTAGAAATACAGCATGTTCAGCGCGCGGCAGTTTTCAAAGGCCTGCTCGCCCAATACGCTCAGCATATTGTCCGTCGAGAATTTTGCCAGACACAGCTCGCGGCAGTTCAGAAAAGCCTGCTGCCCTATGGTTTTCACGCCGCTGCCGAACTGAACCTCGGTAATGAAAGGATATTCCGAGATGCTGCCCGCGAACATATAGTCCGGTACGGTTTCCACGGTATCTTCAAATATCACCTTCAGCTCCGATACGTGTACGCCCGCTTTGGCGAACGTATTGCCGGAGGAATCGAACGCGTTGAGGTTCCGGCTCTTCACGCGGATCTCGCTCAGGGCCCGGCAATCGTAAAACGCGTGGTAATATACGTATTCCAGCTCTTCGGGCAGCGTGATCGCGCCGAGGGCCATGCAGCCGTAAAACGCTTCGTCCTGGATCACCTTCAGCGCGCTGCCGTCCGGGATGCTGAACGTTTTTATTTCAGAAAGCCCTGAAAACGCCGAAACGCCGATATCTTCCATCTCTTTGTTCAGGGAAACCGAAACGATCTTCGGCGCAACGGGCGTGTCTTCAAACAGGTCGGGGATCATGAACAGGTTATCCGGGATCTTCTTCGCCGGATCTTCAAAGGTGACCGTAATGCCGTCTGCCTCCCGGCCCGCGCAGTAGAAAACGTTGGCGTAAGCAGAAAACTTGGCAAGGGAAGCGCACCGGTACGTAATGGCGGTAATCCCCGTGCAGTTGTAAAACGCCTCGCGCCCGAGCCTTGTAAGCTTTGCGGGCAGCACGATCTCTTTCAGGGATGAGCAGTTCTGAAACGCGTAGTTGTCGATGGTTTCCAGCGCGCTGTCGTCCGCGAGCGTAAACGAAGTAAGGTATACACAGTCGCGGAAGGCGGAGGGCTCGATCGCGGTGATATCCTTGCCCGCCTGCACGTCGGTGACGTGCGCGGTCATTTCTTCGGTGCAGTAAAACATATTCTCGGGGATCTTTGTCACGCCGTCGGCGAAGATCACGTGAACGCCATCGGTGTTTTCACCTGCCTGGGCGAAGGTATCTATGGCGAGGGGTTTCAGTTTTTTTGAGTAAACGGTCAGCCGGCTGAGATTCACGCACCCTGTGAAAGCGTTTTCCTTGATGCGCGTTACCCCGGCGGGCAGCACGGCGGATTCCAGCGTGTCGCAGTTCTCGAACGCGCCCACGCCGATGGTTTTGAGCGCGCCGTCTGCAGGCGCATCAAAGGAACGCAGCTTCGGGCAGCCGATGAAGGCGTGATCCGCGATGGTGGTGATGTTTTTGCCGATCACGATATCGGTCACGTTGGGCAAGAGATTGGTATAGGTGTGGAACAGCCCCGAGGGGATGCGCTCCACCGTATCGGTGAAGATCAGGGTAAAGCCGCTTTCGGCGCCGGCGTTGCAGAAGATATCCGTTACGCCGGAAATATCGTTCATGTTCTGCGCGCCGAACCGCATTTCGGTGAGCGCGTCGCAGTTGTAAAACGAGCGGCCGCCGAGGGATACCAGGGGCTTTGGCAGGTCGATGGAGGTAAGATTATGGCACTCCATAAAAGCGCAGGAGCCGATCGTCTGCACGTAGTCTGACATGTCGATGGAGGTGACGCCGCTGTTTTCAAAGGCATGGCTGCCGATGGAAACCACGCTGTCTGAAAGCTTTACGGTCTGAAGCGCGGGGCAGGCGGCGAAGGCGTAACTGCCCACGCTCGTAACGCCCGTTTCCACGGCCACCGTTTTAATATCGGCTTTATAGTTTTTCCACGGCGGCGCGGCGGCAGGCCCGAATTCATTCATGGCGCCGCTGCCCGATACCGTCAGCGCGCCGTCCGCGTCCAGCGTCCAGGTCACGCCCTCGCCGCATACGCCGGAGGCGGTGAGTTCCGCCGCCGATGTGCTGAAGGCGAAAGCGCAGAGCGCGGCAAGCAGCACCGTGATCATCAGCAGGATCTTGATCTTCTTTTTCATCTCTTCCGAACACTCCAAAAATAATCTGTTCTTTATTATAACATTTCGCTTTACAAAATGCAACATCCGTTGTATACTTTCTGGGTAGAAGAGAAATATAAAAAATGGAAAGAAGGGGTATTCTTGCGTTCGCGCAGAACGGATATCACCGTGGAACCGCTGGATAACGGTATCTGGCGGCTGAATGAGTATGATTTTGTAAACTGCTTTCTGGTGGAAGGCGAAGAGAAGGCCTGCCTGATCGACACGGGCGCCGGGGTGGCGGATATGGCCGCGGTGGTGAAAAGCATCACCGATAAACCGCTCACCGTATTGGTTACGCACGCTCACGCCGACCATATCGGCGGCGCGGTGTGGTTCCCTGAGGTATATATCCATCCGCTGGACCGCCGCAGCGGGAGAAGCTGTACCCGCGCGTATCAGCGGGCGTATTTTCTGTATTCCCATCAGTATAAGCGCAAAACGCATCACGTTTCCTACGCCGCGAGCCTGCAGAAGGATTACCGCCCGGCGCTGAAGGACCTGAACGAGGGCGATACCTTCGATCTGGGCGGCAGGGTCATAGAAACCTGGCTCACGCCCGGGCATACTCCCGGCAGCGTGACGTTCCGCGACAGCCTCACCGGCGATCTGTTTACCGGCGACAACGTTACCCCGATGGTCACGCTGCATTTCCCCAGAGGTGAAACGGTGGAGACCTGGCTTGCCGGGGCGAAACGCACCCTTGCTTTGGCAGGGGAGGGCTGCCTGCGCGTAGGGCACGGGAACGACGCGATGCCCACGGATTGGCTTGCCGCCGTGATCGGCTGGGCGGAGGAACTGGTGCAGAAGGGCAACGGCAAAGGCCGTAAGGTGCGCACGAAAAGAGGGGAAGAAAAGGTCCCCTGCCTCGTTTACCGTCAGAACCGGGTGACCGGCGCTTCCCGTGCGAAGGAGCAGAAACAATGAGCGAAAAAAAGCAGGTGATCACCGAGCCGCTGGACGATCGTGCGAAGGCGGAGGTGTTTTCCGCAGAGAAAGGCGCGCTGCCGCCTGAGGCCTATCTCAGCGACTACGTGGCGCTGTTTTTATCGCGCAACCGTATCCCGGGCAGGTACGAGATGCCCCATATGACGCGCGTTCGTCTGATCGCCGCGGGGGTGCTCACGGCGGTATGGACGGCAGATCTCATAATATATAAACAGAACCGGGAATACTGGTATCTCTTTCTTGCCGCGGCGGCGGCGGCGCTTCTGCTCTACGCGCTTTTCGTGCGGCGCTTCTGCTCCATGCAGCGGTACCTTACCAAAGAGATCCTGCGGCGGCCGGACGAAGATATCGACGTGTGGCTGTTCGATACCCTAAGCGTTTCAAATAAGTGCGCGGTTTACCGGGCCCTGTGCGTTTTGGCGCCTGCCTGCGTGCTGCTGATCTGTTTGTTCCTGAGCGGGACGAAAGGAGCCGTCGGATGAATTATCCCGATACCTATAACGAGATGGTGGCGTTTTCCTGCTGCAGGGCCTTCGGCAATTATTTTGCGCTGTCGGAAGACGGCTTCCGGTATTTTTACGAGGGGCTCGTAAGCGGCGAGATTTTGTCCGTGCGGGGGGAGCCCGGCGGCATCGTGCGGGTGCAGAACCCCCGTGAGACCGTTACAACCACGCTGGAAGCAGCCGCCGGAATGGACGCGTCCGTTCGCTGCGTGATGCTTACAAAAGACGGCCTGCGGGTGGAAAAGAAGACTCCGGACGCCGAACAATAAAAAAAAGAGAACCGCATCCTTGAGGATGCGGTCCTTTGATACGATTCGGAAATTACTGAACGGGAGGCTGCTGATTGGGGTCGAAGCCTGCTCCGGCGGTATTCGCGGGAACGCCGCAGGGCCCGACGTACTGTGCGCTGCCGAAGCCGAGGATCGCGATAAAGATCGGCCCTAAGAAGATCAGACCGGCTGCGAAACCGCCGCTCTTGCCGAAGGATTTCGCAAGGTCGATATAGAACTTGATCAAAACGTAAATGTTGTAGATCGGGATGAGCAGAAGCAAAAAGCGGATGCCCTTGCCTTCGGCAATGTCGAACTCATCATAGTTGTTCAGGAACGGAATGATCACGTGCCAACCGGGTCTGCCGGCCTTCTTGAAGATCTTTGCCATTGCGATCAGAATAAAGATGCTGAGGCCGAGGCAAACGACGCAACAGGCGATCGCTGCGCCGGGGGACATCTGGGTCAAATCGGAAGAATAGCTGTAGCTGAAGTCCATAATAAATCTCCTTGATTTGTATTTTTGCAGAATACTGCAAAATCATCATAGCAGATAATGAGCCGTATGTCAAGGTTCGATTCCGTTTGCCGCGGTCACCGTATAGGCTGCGCTGAAGGTTTCACCGGGGGCGAGGTGCCTGCTCCACGCTTTTTCTTCGAGACGCTGCGAGAAGTCGGCGGCGTCGCACCTGCCGTACCAGGGCTCTATGCACACGAAGGGGGCGTTTTTACCGATGGGCGACCACACGCCGAATACGGGCGTGTCGAATTTTACGGTGAGCACCGGCGCGCGGTCCTTATCGAGCAGCGTCACGGCGTCCGCCTGGCTGTTTTCCGGGATCAGCGCGTCCTCGTCGAACAGCGAGGGGTACAGCTTCAGCACGCCGTCGGTGAGCGGATAACGCTTCTTGCGGTCTGAAAGGCAGTTGCAGGTCAGATCCAGCACGGAGGAGATCAGCTTCTTTTCTACGGGCGCGCCGTTCTTCTCAAACAGCAGCGCGTCGGTTTTCAGGTCGCAGTTGAACGCGGGATGCCCGCCGATGGAAAAGTGCATGATTTCGTCGCCCGTGTTCTGTACTTTCCATAAGATAAACGCGGTACTGCCCTCCAGCCGGTAGCCGAGGGAGAGCAAGAACGAAAACGGGTAGTTTTTGCGGGTCTCTTCGGTGTCACGCAGCGTGAACCACAGTTCGTCTTCCGTACGGCTGAGCAGGTCGAATTCCATATCTCTGGCGAAGCCGTGCTGGTTCGCGGCGTATTTTTCGCCTTTATAATAATAGGTTTTATCCTTCGTGCCGCCCACGAACGGGAACAGCACCGGCGAGGTCCGGCCCCAGTAGGCGGGGTCCGCCTGCCACATAAGCTCTTTGCCGTCGGCATTGCGGATCAGCGAACGCAGCTCCGCGCCGAGGGAATCGACGGAAAGGGTGAGGTATTCGTTTTTTATCCGGTAGATCATGGTATGCCTCCTGTTTTATCTTCTTGAATTCATTATACCTTTCCCGCAGTACAATATCAAGCGTTCCCGATGTTTTTTTATTCCGTACTTACAGGTAAAAACAAAAAAAGCTTCTGATCTCACAGAAGCTTTGATTGTTCAGACTTGCGTTTACGCTCTTTTCAGCGCGCGCTTCAGACCGAGGGCGATGGCGGCGCCCACAACGGTGCATACGATCCATTCCACAATGCCGTTTACGCCCACCATGGCTACAAGGAACCCTAAAATGCTTTTTACACCGAAGGATTCCGCTACCCCCTGAATATACTCCGTATTCCAGAAAAACAGCAGCAGGCCACACCCCTGATCGCTTCATTGATCAGCGTGTCGGTGTTCCGGCCTTTTCTCGGCCCGGCGTTCACGGCAACGATTTTTATACTCATCGTGTTTTCCTCCTTTTATCGGTCGTAAATCATCTGTGCGATACGGTTTGTCAGATGGGAATATAAGCTGCCGCTGCCGCCAATACGACAGCCGGAAGCATATTCGCCACCCTGACCTTCTTTCCCCAAACCAGGTTCAGACCGACGCAAAAGATCAGGATCGAACCGATCAAAGAAAGATAATCCATTGCCGGACCCGTCATGAAGGGTTTCAGCAAAGAAGAACAGGCGGTGATCACTCCCTCGAAAAGCAACACGGGAAGTGCGGAAAAAATGCAACCTTTCCCAAGAGAACAGGTCATCACCATGATGATGATAAAATCCAGAACGGCCTTCGTGGCAAGGATCGACCAGTCGCCGAGTATTCCGTCCTGGATCGCGCCGACGATAGCCATTGCGCCGATGCAAACTGTCAGGGAGGCAGTTACAAACGCGTTCACAAAATCCTTGTCCTTTGCGTTCCCGGTTATTCGCTTCAGCCATTCCCCAAATCGCTCGAACAGTCCTTCAATATTAATTATCTCTCCGATCAGCGTACCCAGGGCAAGACAGACGGTAACAAGCATCGCCTGTCCGCTTGTGATGACGCCGTCGTTGATCGTCAGCATCCCCTGCATCGCACCGGCGATACCGATAAACAATACGCTGATGCCGCAAGCCGCGTTCAGAGACGACTGATGCCGTTCCTTCAGCAGTTTTCCGAAAAGGAATCCAGACAATCCGCCGAGAATGATTCCGGCGGTATTGATCAATGTGCCCAATCCAACCATTATGATGTAATTAACCTCCGTTTTCATGGGTTCGGTCTGCTTTTCCGCGGCGGAAAACACATTGGCACGGTGCCGACAATCTCATTATGCACGATCACTGATACGGAGTCAATAGGTTTTTCCGGGATAACGTTTAAAACTACAAAACCGTTCAATCTGTCGCTTGTGATTTTCGGATGGGATTGATATAATAAAGTAAATCCAACAAAAGGGGAGATGGGTTCGATGGAGCAGGAAGGGTCCGCGCGGCAGCGCATCATGGCGGCGTTTATCGCCATGCTGGAAAAACCGCATCCCTCGGTAAAGGGACTGGCGCTGATTCCGCAGCTCGCAAAATATATCGACGGGCATTTTCGTTATATCTGCAGTTTCTACGACCGCAAAAAGCTGCTCAAAAATCTGGAATCCGGCACCGAGTATTATCTTTCCTTTTTGGCGCGTCCTACGGAAATCGAGCGGATTCCCGTTTCTGAGCTCACGAAGGCAGCGGGGGTCAACCGTACCACGTTTTATAAGCTGTTCCCGAACGTGACGGTACTGTACGACGCCTGCTGCGAAGAACTGACGCAAAAATTTCTGTCCGTGCCCGTCCCGGCAAATAAAACGGCGGAGGGGATGCGGGGTTACACAGACGAGCTGTGGCGTATCATGAACGAAAACGAAACGCTGATATTCACGCTTTCTCACCGCGTCAACAAGCGCGCCATGCCTTATCAGATCGCCCTGCGCCTGAAAGCACAGCTGGAGTCGTCGCTCACGTCTTCCGAGCAGGCCTCTGTTCAGGTGCGGGAAAGCCTTGACGTAATGCCGGAGCTGTTTGCCTCATGGTTCAGTCTGATCACCATCCATAAGCTTGCGCCGGAGATCTATCCGGATCAGAATCTGCCCGCTTACGATCCGTCGCGCTCACTGATCGAAAACATCGCCGCCTGCTTTGCCGCGCGCTACGGCGGCAGCGAGGATTTCTACTATACGCTGGGCGGCACGGCGCTGAAGATCCTGTCGCAAAAGCGGTTTTACGACGTGAAAGTAAGCGAGTTCTGCAGCGCGGCGGGATATCCGCGCAGCACCTTTTACGCCCATTTTACCGATTTTACGGATTACGTGATGAAGGTGTTGGAAAACGCCGTGCTGATGTGCGTTTCAGCCTTTTTATATTTTCTTGATCATCTGCAGGCGCTCACGCCGGCGTCGCTGGCGACCTTCCGGGGCGAAATGGTGTCTTTTAAGATCGAAGGCGTACGCGCGATCTTTCTGAACGGAAGTATCACTTATCTTATCTCCGTCGTGTTCGATTATCTGATACGTATTATGATCGCGGAAAAAGAAAAAACGGACGGGCCCTGCAGCGGGGAATTCCGATCGCTGCTTTCCTATTACCTTGCCTACGCCATGCGGCTGTTTTCCATGAACTACATCGGAGATATGACGGACGCGGCGCTGACCGTGAAGTGTAACGAGTTGGAGCGCATCAAAAAGAAGCTGTCTAACATGTAACCGACGCCAGGCCCGGCAGCCCTTTTATTTCTCATATTAATAAAATATCAATTCTTTCAATTTACACATTCAGTATAATAAAAAATCCGCTGTCTTTGTATCCTATGTACAAATTCAGCGGATTTGTCGCTTGAAAAATGTTTTATTTGCCGTACAATAAGAATTGAAGGCGACAGAAATTACCGTTTTGTTTTCTTTGCCGATCCGGTCGGCCGGTCCCGTAAAGACAGACCAAATCTAAAACAGGAGGATCCTGATATGAAAAAAATACTTGCAGTTACCCTCAGTATTCTGATGATGCTGACGTGCTGCCTCCCCGCGTTCGCGGCGGAGAAAACCGTTACGAACCCCGCCTCCGCTTATGCCGAATACGACAGAGCGAAGGTTGCCCAGAACGACGCGGACTATATTGCGTCGCTGAACTACGACCAGATCGCCGGCGTGCTGCTGGATTGGCTCGACCGTAAGATCGCAGCCGTTGTCGCGGACTTCAATACCTTTGAGGTGGAAGTCATGGGTCAGCAGATCGCTGTTGATCTCGACATCACCGGCGTGGACAGCCTGCTGCAGTACAAAGACCATATTGCCGAGCTCGGCGGCGATTTCGCCAACCTTGACGTAAGCGCCCTTGGCAAGACCCGCGCGGACGGCGACATCAACTTCATTTACAGCATCTTTGAATTCGTGGCCGCCAACGCAGAAACCTTCGGCAAGGTGTTCCGCTGGGACGGCGAGGTGTTCGACTACGGCAAGGTAGGCGAGTTCATCGAAAGCGACGCCTGCACCGATCAGACGATCAAGGATTTCTACGCCGATTACCTTGTGGGCGGCGACATCCAGGATAAATTCATCCGCGAGATCGCCCGTGAAATGGACTACGCTGTTCCCGAAACCCGCACAGAGACCTTCGATGAGATCCTGAATAACGGCATCAAGGCCAAATTCCTTGAGATCGTGGGCGACGCGCTCTCTCAGGACAGCATCGACGCCGTAAACGCCATGGATCTGCGCGAGACCGACGTTTACACGCTTGTAAAAGAGTTCGTCGGCCTGCTGCAGAACGATTACAAGGCTCAGTTCGACGATCTTCTTTCCGGCTTCCTCAGCGCGCTGCAGGGCATGGTAAAGGTGATCCTTGCCGGCGTGAACGTCGAACCGCCCGAGGTGACCGTCGGTGACGCCAACGGCGTGATCGGCACCTACCATCCCGGCTCCACGGATCTTGAAAGCTATATGCCTGCCGTTTATACGCCGTATAAAGATCAGCTGCAGGGCACCGAGTATTACGATATGATCGAGGGTACCTCTCTGCCGGAGGAATTTGCCGCGATCGTTGAAGGCGACGGCACCGCCATGGCGGAGAAATTCGTGCTGGACGTTGAACCCGTACCGGCTGAGCTGACCGACGCAGGCTTTACGTTCCCCATTGAGATCAGCTTTTCCGATATTGAAACCTATGTAAACGCCGAGATCGCCCGTCAGCTGCCCGCGATCCAGACGCAGGTCGACGCCGTTGTGGCGCAGGCTGTTGCAGCCGCGAACCAGATGCCCGTCATCGGCGGCAGCATCACCGGCTCCGTCACCATCAATTCCGTAACCGTATCTCTTGCATATACGGGCTACGCCACCGAGGATACCTTTATTGCGGAAGTAACGGCTACCCCGACTTACGATATCACCTACGGCGGCAACGTTTGGACCTATGCTTCCATGGTCGGCGTCACGCAGGATAAGATCCAGTCGGATTACATCCAGCCTGCCGTGGATAACCTGCTTACGAACCCCGCAGCGACGGTTGTTGTAACGAACCTTTCCGGCACCGTTGCCGAGCTGGAGCAGATCAGCACGCTCGTCGGCTATATCGATACCGAAGCGGAATATAACTACGATCTGCTTGACGTAATAGCCAACTACGATGCCTATAACGGCGTGGTGGGGCAGATAAACCACATCCTTTACGGCCTTGTGGATATGATCGCCTCCGACGCTGGCATGGCGGATCTTGACCTGACCGACGGCGGCAACGAATTCCTCACCGATAATCTGACGAAGATCTGCGATAAGGTCTCCGGGCTGATGGATACCATGAAGCAGTATATCGACCGCGATACCTTTGTTGCGCTGGCCGAAGCCGCCGATATCAGCGCGGTGTTCGCTTCCGCGCACGGCTTCAACGCCGGCATGGTATACGATATGGACTTCTCTTCCGTTGAGAACGCGCTGGACTGCGGCATCCGTATCGCCTGCGATCTGCTTGCCGAGGACGACGAGAACAGCATCTTCTATCAGTTCCACATCAGGGTGGAAGACCTTGCAACGCTGGACGGCATCGCTGCCGCCGCCGTGGATATGATCCTTGATAAAGTTCTGCCCGAGATCGACCTCGAGGGCTGGACCCGCACCGCCTCCGCCATTGACGCGGAAGCCGTAGACGCCGGTACAATCACCGCCGAAGACGCCGTCATGGGCGAAATCACAGATATCCTTTACGACGCCGCCACCCTTGCGGTATCCAAGGTGAATACCGCTGCCAACGACCTGATCGCCGAATGGAACACCGATACCGGCCTCAACGTAGGCACGTTCACGCTGGCTCTCGGCGTGGAAAAGGACGCTGAATGGGCAGTAACGCTTGAGGCCCTTGCGGACCGCTTTATCGCCCTTACCGACGGCGTCTGCATCCCTGCGGGCGTTGCCAAAGATCAGACCGATCTGTGGGATAAGCTCACTACGCTTGCCTCCGTCATCCCCATGACCTCCATGTTCAGCAATTACACCGGCCTTGCCGATATGAACGCCGCGTTCTTCGGTCAGGCGCTGGACGGCGACCTTGAAAGCCTCCTCGCTTACTTTGAGGTCAAAGAAGACGCCGTTGCGGGCGAAGTGCCCGTCACCTTCGCGCTGATCAACGCCAGCGATTACATTGTGGACCGCTTCTTCCCGGATACCGTTCAGGCTGAGCTCTACGCGGATTACGATCCTATGACCGAAGTGCAGGAATACTTCACCGGAAACGAGAACGATCAGGGTATTGCCGCGCGCAATATGGTGAGCATCAACGCCAGAAAGACCCACATCCTGCCCTGCCTGCTCGATCTGATCCGTGAGGTGGGCCTGCTGCCCGGCTTCGCCTGTGACCACGCGAACGTGGAAAACGTTGCCGAAGTGCCCTCCACCTGTAAAGACGCCGGTACCGCTGCCGGTACCAGATGCGCGGATTGCGGCGCGGTGTTGAGCGGCTGTGAATCCCTGCCGTTGGCGGACCACACCTGGGGCGCATGGGGCCGCACTGCGCAGCCCACCTGCACCGCCAAGGGCACCGAAACCAGAACCTGCTCTGTATGCGGCAATACCGAGACCAGAGACGTGGCTGCCACCGGCCACAACATGGTTGCCAAAAACACCGTTGCGGCTACCTGTACCGAAGGCGGCTACACCCTGTATGAATGCGCCAACGGCTGCGGCAAAACCGAGAAGAGAGACGCTACGAACGCCCTCGGCCACAGCTATGCGGACGGCGCCTGCACGCGCTGCGGGGCCGCGGACCCGAACTACAACCCCGGCGGCGACAACGGCAGCAGCGGCAACTTCTTTACGAACATCTTCGCGAAGATCAGCAGCTTCTTCCAGCGCATCATCAACTTCTTCAAGGGCCTGTTCAACAGATAAACGGATTGTTACCTCGCTCATATAACCTGCAACGGCAGGGCAGCCCCGCGGATCATCCCCCTCCGCGGGGCTGTTCATGAACCGGAACCTCTTCGGGCGGTCATGAAACAAAAACTCCCCGGCTCAGTATTTACTGACCGAAGAGTTCTGTTGGGCGGTTGACCGCTTTTGAACCGTTCAGAAAAATACGGTCACGCTCTTTTCAGCGCCCGCTTTAATCCGAGGGCGATGGCGGCGCCAACAACGGTGCACACCACCCATTCCACAACGCCGTTCACGCCCACAAGGGTCACGATGAATTTCAGTACGTCCGCGCCTGTGGCGATGCTCTGGATGTAATCCGTCTTCCAGAAGAAGAGGATCAGGCAGGGCACGAAGAACGCGGTGTTCAGAAACGGCGCCGAGAAGGCGGAGATGCCCACCTGTACGCCGACGGGGGCTTTGGTTTTCGAGAGCCCTTTATAGATCAGCGCGCATAAAAAGCCCATCAGCGTGCGCGTGCATATGCACATGATAAAGGTGCCTATGGGGTTCAGCCCGAACAGCGTGGTACCGAAGGCGTCCATGCCGAAGCACTGTACAAAGCTGGTGACGCCGAAGGTCAGGCCCAGCACCGTGCCCATCCAAAGCCCGTTCGTGACCGCGCCGATGATCACCGGCACCGTCATAAAGGTGATCGAGAGCAGGCCGATCTTCAGGTAGCCGATGGGGGTGAACGCCATGATGATCTCCAGCGCGATCAGCATGCCCGCCACGGTGAGGCGAAGCGTCTTTTCGTTGCGTTTATTCATCTTCGTCCTCCCGGTTGTACTCAAAGATGGCCCTCAGGCCTCTGGATACCAGCTGCGGGTCGTAGGTCACGTCGGTTGTGATGCCGGGGACAACATAAGAAGCGCAGCCGCCGGTGAGCACCACGGTGGCGTTTTCAAAGCCGAGGTCCTTGCAGATTCGAGCGCTCAGGCCCTCCAGCATCACGGCGGTGCCAACGATCACGCCGGAGGAGATGGAGGTTTGCGTGGTGTTGCCGAAGGGACGGTTATAGTCTGAAATATCGATCTGGTTGAGCTGGCTGGTGTTGGTGCCCAGCGCCTCGATGCACATTTTGATGCCGGGGCTGATGGTGCAGCCGAGGTACTCGCCCTTCTCGTTGAGCACGCTGATTTTGGTGCAGGTGCCGAGGTCCCAGATAAGGCAGGGCATCGGGTACGATTCCTTCGCGCCTACCGCGCCTGCCACAAGGTCCGCGCCCAGCTCGCCGCGGTTCACCGTTCTGATCTGCAGCCCGGTTTTCACGCCCACCCCCAGCACCACGGGTTTGTGCCCGGTGATAAAGGCGGCGGCGTATTCCAGCTTTTTGGTGATCTCGGGCACCACGGAACTGATCACGGCGCCCCGGTAAAGGGAAGGATCGTTGTATTTGTCGGTCAAGATCTGTTTGAAGTCATACGCGTACTGGTCTGAGGTCTTGCGCTGCTCGGTGTAGATCCGCGCCGCGTACAGCATTTCGTCGCCCTTGTAAACGGACAGACAGATGTTGGTGTTGCCCGCGTCTACGGTAAGTAACATTTGATACCACTCCTTTCAGATATAGCTCAGTTTTATTATAGCGGTTAAACCCGCCGCCGTCAATGCATATAACACTCAAATATCCGGCGGCGCAGCCCTGTGATTCCGTGAAAAACGATCAAAATAATCGGGTAAAAACAAAGGTTCGTCCTTGACAAACCCGAATTGGTTTGATATTATATATATCGCTGTACGGAGAGTTGTCCGAGTGGTCGAAGGTGCAGCACTCGAAATGCTGTGTGGGCAAAACCACCTAGGGTTCGAATCCCTAACTCTCCGCCAAAACAAAAAGGGTATCGCAAGATGCCCTTTTTGTTTTGGCAATATGATCTGAAGGGATTCGAAGCGGCGCGGGAGTGAATGGACGTCCGGTGGACGTCCAAAGCCGCGCCTGACCGAGCCCGCAGGCGAGAGTCGAATCCCTAACTCTCCGCCAGAAAATCACGGTGATTTGGATACAAATCACCGTGATTTTCAATGAAGTCGCCCCCCTGCGGGGATAATGAAGGAATGAGGACGCTCCTGCGGAGCTAATGATCTTCGGGGCGACTTCGCTTCATTAGACGGCTTTTGCCGCCGTCTTCATTAACGAGCGAAGCGAGTGACTTCATTAGGGCGCAGCCCGTCTTCATTAAACACCCATTTTTCTCATTTCTTTCAAATGCTTGATTTCCGTAAT
>JAEEGL015623382.1_pt1 | contig 18804 bp, 9 predicted proteins | sample 9134231 | NCBI WGS metagenome assembly JAEEGL01 (sample SAMN16246548, study PRJNA631951) | gut metagenome | biome: gut microbiome; feature: rumen; material: fiber-attached | host: Bos | place: Iran: Karaj | collected 2018-10 | reverse complement strand
GCCCACCTTCTTCGAGGCGACGGACATCCACGAATTGACTTGATTCGGCGCCTTGAACCAGCCGGACGCGCTGAACTGCACCGCATTGTCGAGCTTGGCATCGTAGTCGGGCGCACGGACGACTGCCCCCGCCTGCAGCGCACCGAGCCCGGCCGGGCCCTCGTACGCCGCAAGCGTGTTTGTCGTCGTACCGGCGAGTCCGTTGCCAGTCGCGTCAGGAACCGCCATCGTTCCAGCGGCGGACGGCGCAAAATGCCAGACTCCCGCGTAGCGCGACCAGACGTTCGTAGAATTGTTGCTCGTGTTCGCGGTCCCGCTGAAGTAGACCGTGAGAACGGTCGCGGAAGAAAGCGAAGGCACCTTCACCCAGACGAGCGTCGTTCCGGACGGGTTGAACGTCTCGACCTCGAACGGAAGCGCAGTGCCGTTCTGGTCCTCGACGAGGAGGTCCGTTCCGTTCGCGCTCCTGAGCTGCGACGAGACCGCGGCAGGGAGGCGCAGCAGGACCGGGAAGTCAGTCCACGCAGTCGACCCGATCTTTGCGAGCGCCGAGTCGGAAGGCGTAAACGTAGTCTTCTTCGCGAAGCCCTTGCCATCCCCGCCTGTCGGCCCAGGCTCGTCCCCGCCGCCCGGCCCGTCGCCGACGTGGTAGAACTCGAAGCGCGCGACCTGCGTGTACTCGTTGCCGTTGTTGGCGGTGATCGCGATGCGGTATTGCGAATAGTTCGCCGTGTTCGTGAAGGAGTAGTAGCGGTACTCTCCGATCGCCCAGTCCTTCTCGAAGCGGCGGATGTCGAGCCGCGTCCATGTCGTCCCGTCGTTCGAGCCCTCGAACGTCCATGCGCGCGGGGCGCGATCGACCGGGGACAAACTAGTGTTCGCGAAGTTCACGATGCCGTAGGCGTTCACGTTCGTGGGCGTCCCGAAGTCGTAGGCGACGGAGAGCGCCGTTGCCTTTGCGACGAGGCGTTCCTCCTTGTTGGTGTTCGAGTCGCAGTCGTTGAACGGCTTGTTGTAGGTGAGCGTGACGCCCTCCGGGACCGTCGTCGTGAAGTTCCCGTCCGGACGCGTGAGGTCGACAAGCCCCGCGGGCGGCGTCTCGACGACGCGGAAGTCGTTGTTCGTCGCCGTCACGAGGACGGACGCCGAGAGGCAGTCCGGTCCGCCCGTGCCGCAGACGATCGCGCCCTTGAAGCTCGCGTCGCTCTCGTCGTCCTCGAGGGCCGAGAACGAAACGGACTGGTTCGCGTTCCAGTTGGAAGTCGTGAACGAAAGCGACGCAACGGACGGCGCTATGCGCGAATCGGTGGACCACACGCGCAGCGTCATGTTCGTCGCCGGCTTCGCCGCGAGACGGAAGGCGACCGACCCCGAACCGCCTTCAACGACGGCAACGGCGTTCGTCGATGCAAGTACCGTCGGCGCGGATCCCTGCGGAAGCCGCACGCGGTAGATGCGTCCCGAAACGTCGGTGCCGGTCACTTTCGGCCATCCGTTCTTCGTGAAGCTGTTCGAGCCCATGCCGAGGTAGAAGTATCCGTCGTAGTAGCAGATCGCGGACGCCTGGCGCGTCGAGACGAATGTGAAGAGCTTCGAGAAGTTCACGCCGTCCGTCGACTTCCAGACGCTGTTCGTGACCATCGTCGCCTTCATTCCGGCCTCGCCCGCGACGAGGTACGCGACGCCGTCCGCGACGCAGATGTCGAACGGCTTCACGCCGTCGCCGCCGAGGTCGATCTTCGTCGCCTTCACGTGGTGGTTCTCGCTCACCGCGCTGTAGGCGGCCCAAGGGGGAATGTTGAAACCGTCGTCGCCATGCCCGCCGACGATGTAGAGGACGCGCGAGCCGAACTTCGTCGGGTGCCACAGCTGGAGCAACGCCACAATGTTCGAGGGAAGGTGGAAGGACGCTGCCTCGAGCGTGATTCCCGGCGCGAGGTTCGCCCACGTGTTCGTCTGGCAGAGGAACCGTTTCTTCTCGGCGCTCCAGCGCCACTCCTCCCAGTCGAAGCGTGCGGGGTTGCTCGCGAACGACCACTGGGTGGGATAGCAGTAGATGTCGTCGTCGAACGGAAGGAACGCGCAGAAGCGCCGGAGGTGCCAGCCGATCGGGTTGTGCTGCGAGTTCGGATCGTTGTAGTATCGGTAGCTGTTCGTGAGCTGCGGAGTCGCGTCGAACATCGCCTTCTGGCACCAGTTCGTCGAGCCGCTGATGCCGTAGCCGCACACGAAGACGTAGCCGTTCCATTCGGCCATGTCCCAGTTGTGGATCTTGTAGCCCTGGTCGTACCACTGTTGGTTTCCCCATTCCGCATAGGGGATGTTGCACGCGCCGCAGGCGGTGTAGTAGGCCCGCCAGACGCCGTTCGACTCGCGGCGGAACGTGCTGCCGACGTTTGCCGCTCCTTCGTGCAGGTCGATGGCGCTCGTGTAGAGCCGTCCGTCGGAGAACTCCTTGAACTCGTAGATGGCGTCCGTTCCCGCGGTGAACTCGTTCGTGTAGGCGCCGGAGTACGGGTCGACCGCGAAGATCGGGCAGGGCCCAGTGTTCGTGTCCCACTCGCCGCCAGAGGTGTATATCTTCCCCTTGTACGGGCAGAGGTCCTGCACGTGGCGCGACATCGGGCTGTTCGGCCAGCGCGAGTACGCCGGGTTGCCGAGATATTCCATCGACGACGTGAGGTCGGGGACTTCGGCGGCGAGCCCGCAGGAGACTGCGGCAAGCAGTGCGGCGACGGCAATTTTCGTTCTGTGCATTTTCGGCTCCTCTGCGCACATTGTGACTACGCGCTAATTGTACCGAATAACCCGGAATCGCGAAATACCCAAACGAGTAATAGGGGTGCACAAAGCGATTTATGTCGTTAGTCGTTAGTTGGTTCGTGAGCGTTCGTGTGCCGCGGTCGTCCGCAGGGCGCGGACGCTACGGACACAGCTCCCCGCATGAGTCGGCAAAAGTCAGCACAGTCCAGACTCACCTTGAGTTGTCGCCATCCTGTGTTGGAGCATCCTTCCCCGCCATCGCCTCCTCATAATACGGCGTCCCGGCCTCCTTGGAAACGGCGCGGAGCAACAGTCTCAGAAACCCCTTGCCACTATCCATCCTATGCCATTCCAAACGAGCGTAATAATTCCCGTCTCCGCCAGTAAACAACGGGACATATCCGCACGCACTAGGTTGATGGACCGAAAGGCGAAACGGGCCCACATGTTCAAGCCCTAGCTTTCCGTGTATCTCGTCTTCTATAGACTTTGCAAGGTCCATAACCGCCTTTTCGTCCGACTCCATCATTACCTCAGTATCGGCTACAATTTCAACCGTCTTCCTTGTCTTCTCCGTGCATGTCCTTGTCACTGAAACGAAAACCGAGCCGCCGATTCTCCTTGGCGTTTCATCCTTCAGCAGTCCGATCTTATGGGAAAAAATGTCTCCTTTGACAGGAACGTACACCTCCTCGCGAACCATCCCTTCTGTATCACCTGACACTGAAGTCTGCAGCCCAAGAATCTCTGCAGGAAATGCGACATATTCTTTTTTCTGGTGCTCACCGCTGAAATTCGTATATCCTGCACGCCTGATTGCGTCCTTGGCCCACACAGGGAGGGCTACAAGAGGCAACGCCAGCGCCACGGCTATGATACGCTGTTGAAGCGCAGGCGGTGAGGGCTCCTTTGGCAACGCGAAGGACAGGCATACGCAATACAGCGAAAACGTGACCGCCAGCGCCATGCCGCACAAGAACATGGCATAGCTTCTATATATCCCGGCACATGCCATAACAGCGACTGTGGCGGCCACAACGAAAAGGCCAGCATAGTTGCGCCACGAACGCCAGGGGGCGACCCTGATCATCAGGGAAAGAAACGCCGCAGCGATAAAAAACACCGCCGGCGACAAACACATTAGCTTTTCCATGACCTTCGCTCCTTCAATTCTTTGCGGCAATCAGCCCTCATCGTCGATGAAGGCATTATACCAACCCCGATTACTGACGTTGACGGGAGCCGGGCCCGCCGCTCTTCCCGGACGATTTTTCAGCCAATGGCGGCACCACATTTTGCCGACGTAATCCGCCGTATTTATCTTGCCACTCGTCAACGGCAGTTCGCCTGCGTTCTTCGTTCTCGTCATTCATGTAGACCATGAAGAATCCATATGCGTCATCCAAAAACCGACGAAACAGCGCAGCATCGTTTCGTGCAGCAACTTCTTTGCCAACATCAAGTATGGAACCGGCCGCCGTCCTGGCACGCATGCTAACGCTAGTCAGTTTGACAGCTCCTTGAAGTGTGCCGAGAAACTTGCCGACGGCAAAGCCGCAGCACGCCATTGCAACTGCAATGGCAAAGCACCAAGGCAACGTTAGACACCTCTTAGCCATAAGACTCCCCTATTCTATCCGTATACTCCAACAAACATGCATAACCGCCGACATGACGCCTTTCCATGATGCCTGTTATGCCCCCCGCCCGCGGCACTGGAGGCCCCGCGCGCGCCGGTGGCGTGGGGCCGTCCCAGAGGAAATCCTCGGATTTACATGGTAGGGTCGCGCGTCCCGCGTGCCCGCGGTCGCGCGGGACGCGCGACCCTACCGTTACATGCGACACCCCGGCCAGCTGGCCGTCGGCGTGGTATTCGTAGGTATACGTGCTGCCGTTGTCGGTGACCGACATCACCTTGTCGAGGTAGCCGTAGCGGTAGGTCTTGCTGCCCTCGCGCACGAGACGGCCAGCAGCGTCGTAGGTGTAGCGAGTGGTGATGATTCCTTTTGCGTCCATCATGGCATCCCAATGATCTTCTGCAACAAACATGATCACACTGTCATTTCAACCACCGAAGCACGCTTTCATCTTGGACATTCCCTTCAATTCTCAAACCTTCACGAATGGCATTCTTCAACCCCTCGCTTAGCACAAGCTTAGTCAGTCGATCATTTTCGAACTCAGCAGTGACACAAACGTCAATAATTGGGACATCGAAATTCGCTGATATCTTAGTGCCGACATCCACCCAAGACCGAGAATGGTCAATGATAAAATTCCTGATGTCATCCTTGGTTGCCGTTCGCTTCAATTTATGCAGTTCGGCCGCAAAAGCATCCAAATTCCCCACTTCCGCATTGTTCTCAGGCAGACCCGCGACAAGGCCTTCTGCTGCAAGCCTAAGCGCCCGCTCTAGTCCGCTAAACATACCATCATCAGCATCCTTCCTCTTCAACGAATTGCAGACGGCAACAGCCTCTTCTACGCTCCCAGATAGTTCAACCTTGCATCCACGCATCCACTCCTCGCGGTAATTCTCTGCAAGTGGCTCATGACCGGAAGATATGGCAAACACAATGCGCTCTTTGTTTTCGCCCAGCAAACTTTCTTCATCCAAGTCTGGAGGTCTACCGACAAAAACAACCCCTCTCAGATTAAAGCAATTCTCAAATGCTTTGGCCCCAACTCTTTTAAGTTCAGAATGCGCAATAAGATGATTCATGTCATAGCACCGAGAAAAGGCAAAATCATCAATGCACTGCAGTCTCTTTGGCAATGACATGTAACTCATTCTACAGCACCCAGCGAAAGCGTATGGGCCGATCCGCCTCACTGATTCAGGCAGACTTATACTTCTAATGGAGCGGCAACCGCAGAACGCCATTCCATCGACCTCTGTCACTCCATCCGGAAGCTCAACGCACCTCAACGCATAACAACCGACGCAAAGCTTGGCGGGAATCTTTCCGATCCTTGCGCGAACAACAAGGCTAGTCAAGGACAAACAATGTCCAAATGCCGAACACCCGATGTTAGTAACAGATAACGGGATTTGCACATCTCGAAGGTTTTCACACCCCATAAATGCAACTGCCCCTATTGTTTCAACAGATTGCGAAAACACAATTCCTGTCAGTGATTTGCAAACCGAAAAGGCCCCATTACCTATGTGCCGCACAGAGGATGGCACAACCGCAACACCCTTGAAATCCCTAGGCCACCACACAAGCGTATCACCCTCTATTTTCGCTGAAGATGGGTGCCCTTCGGCCATCAAACCGAACAACACACACATGACCATCGTTACTGCAAATCGCATCGTCACTCCTTCACCCATTCCCAATACCCCACTCTGTGATCTGTATGCAGAAGCTTCCATTCTGGAGATGAATTGAACCAGTTAATTGTCGGATCATTCGCCGCTTCGTAGAATTTAGTGGAAGAGTTTATTTGCTCCGCAACGCGAATTGCCACAACTTCGTCTCTAACTTGAGCTTCTGACCACGATGGATTGGCCTCCCATCTCAATTCGAGAAGGTGCAATTGCAGCTCCAATCGAGGCAATTCTTCGTTTATGACATAATTCGCATGTCCGTACTCATGCTCGTAAGCCGCTTCACGCAACCCATATGCACTGTCATTTTGTTGCGCATTTGTACAATCGATTTCAATCGTTCCATCTTTGTATCCTTTATGCGGGTAATACCTAGCGACAACCCCGTCACTAAAAAGACATGAGTTCCTAAGATTGAGAGCGAAAGATATTTTCACCACCACCTGAACCGAGATTGTGTGCGTTACAGCATTTAAGTCAGTGATTATAAAGCCCCAACTCGTTTCACCTCCGTATGCAGGGTTCGATGGAGTTCCGCTTACTACAATTGTACTTGTAACTGTCGCACACCCCCACAGATCCACCGCACCAGTCGCGGCATTGTTGCAGTACGCGAGCTGGTTCCACCCGTCGGGATACCCCATCGGGTCCGCGGACTGCCACTTGGCGAGGCCGGCGCGGTAGTTGCGCATGAGGAACGCGTGGCCCAGGCCTTCGACCATGGGCTTGCCGGTGAAGAAAGCCTTGTCGGCGTCTGTTCCCTCGCCGAAGGCCGAGAGAACGGCGGCGGAGTATTTGCCGTTGGACTTGGAGCCGACGGTCGTGCCAAGCGCGTCGTTGAAGTAAGATGTGCCCTTGGAGGACGCGACCGGGTTGCCTCCGCCGACGTGCGGCTCGTTGATGAACTGCTCGTCGCCGCGCTGGATGAGCGCGAGGCCGTCCCATGCGAACGATTCAGACGAGTCGCCATAGTTCGCGCTCGCGAGCTGGCCGTCGGCGTGGTAGTCGTAGGTGTACGTGCTGCCGTTGTCGGTGACCGACATCACCTTGTCGAGGTAGCCGTAGCGGTAGGCCTTCGAGCCCTCGCGCACGAGGCGACCAGCCGCGTCGTAGGCGTAGCGAGTGGTCACGCCGTCGGTCGTGGAAGACACGAGCTGGTTCGCGGCATCGAACGCGAAGGTGGTCGTGATGTAGTCCGCAGATTGCGGCGCGCTCGGTGATCGCGCCCTACCGCTTCGTAGGATTTGCTTTTTGAGCATATTGCCCGCCTTGTCGTAGGCATAGCGCTCGACGGCGTTGCCTGCGTCATCCTTGACCGCGAGTAGCTGGCCCTTCTTGTCGTACTCGTACGTCTGGCGGACGCCGTTAGCAGTGCGGGCGACGATCTGGCCGGACTTCGAGTATTCGTAGATCACCGACGCGTCGGGGCTGACCTTCCCGCCGAGGTACTTCCCGGAGAGCTGGCCGTACTTCGTGTACTCGTAGTCGATGGGAGTTCCGTCCACGGTCTGGCGCGCGAGGCGGCCGCGCCTGTCGTACGCGTACTTCACGACGGACCCGAACCCCGCCGATGTCTCCGCGAGGCGGTTCCAATTGTCGTCGTTGTATGAGTATTCTGTCACGATTTCGTTCGCATCCGTCGTCGAGACGAGCACGTTGAAGGCATTATAGCAAATCTTCGTGGCGTTGCCGATAGGATCTTTCACGAAACCAACTGCCTTGCTGCACTGGGTGAACGGGCGTCCCGACCGTTCGCATTGTTGGAAACAACCCAGACAACCCAAGACAACTTCGCATCTTGCGCGGGCTAACCCGTCCGCGACAACATCACCTCCCTTCCGTCCATGTGTTGTGTTGAACATTCGCATTTAATGGCATAGTCATTTCCCGAACGTGCGGTTCTTCCCTGATTGCCCCCGGATCTGCCAGGTATGTATGTCGTAGAAATCGCCATTGAAGATGCTGAACGCCGTGTGTGCGGCAGACAAATAGGGACTGCACTTTTCAGCCTGGTCTCGGACGTATATGTGCCTTGCCTTGCTGTCTTTGAAAGCGGACGCAGGAGGAACAGGCATGGGGCCGCTCTTCTCCCTTGCCGACAACACGCACATAACGTCGTCGCACAGCGACTCGTGAAGTCCGCAAATCAGGAACCGGCGATATTGGCTGGCGTCCCAATAGCTTCTTATCGTATGCCACCGCGGCAACGGATCCTCGACATACACGGCGAACTCACGCTTGTCGCCAAGCACGTCACTGGACTTCAAGTTCCAGAATCTCTTTTCGCCGTAGTGGAGCATTGCCGTTCGCATGTTCTCGCCCCATTGCCTAAGCAACTCGTTTTGCGCGGCCGACATGTCCTTGTCACTTGGAGCGAAATAGTCATGGGGAACCTCATCCTTCAAGACGGCAATGCGAAACGCAAGGTCGGATTGATAGTCTTCGGCCTCTGACAGCAGACGCTCGACTGCCTTTACGTCAGCATGAGGGTTTACCGCCAATCTGCCCGACAGCGACACCATCATGTTCTCCGCCCATTTGTACAGAAGGTAGTTTCCATATCCAGCGGACGTCTTCAGCCACTTTGAGATAGCAAGCAGCTGATGCGCCATCGCCGCATTATCCGTGTCGTTCTGCCAGTCCGTGTCGGCAAGGGCATAGCTCTCGAGCTGTCCTACCATGTCCAGCCCGAAAGCCCTCTTCTCCTGCTCGTACAAACGGCGTTCGACTTCTTCTTTCGGCAACCAGTCAACCCAGCACTGAGAGTGTATATGCGGGGCGACCTTTGGAGTGGCCGCGGTAGTCACAAAGGCGTATGCGCCGTCTCGCGCCAGGGAATGCCGGAGTGTTACTATTTCCTGACGCAGTACGCTCCAGTCTTCCTGCCGGACTTCGCCTGCATGGGCGGTCAATAGACAGATGACGACAGTCAACACAATTGCATGCTTGATCATTTCAGTCTCCTTACTCGCCGTTTAGTGGCGTTGAATTTGAATACGTCGAAAAAGGCCAATCGTAGTCTTTTAAAACCTCAACTTCATGCATGTATATCTTGCCGTATTGCGAATAACTCCCAGGGTGCCCTGCCGCATAGCCCAACTGGACAGACGCGGCACAAGCCGCAATGCCGACATCTTCGCGATTGAAATCATACAGGTCCGAAATTAGACATGAAAAAGTAACATGAGTTGCAACATACTGAACATCACCGCCCTCATTCTCCGCTTTCATAACTGTGAACCGATAAGATGGATTGACTAATCTGCCCTTTCCTATGGCCCCATGCGCGTCAAACTCATGGATGTGGCCTCCGTATGAAGCCAAATCCATCAATACTGCTGCCCATCCCCCTAGCCCGTAGTCTTCCCCGACACCTACGGTGACACCAGGAACCCACGCTGGAGACAAGTCCTCAAATACTCCGGCATTTGACACGTCATACCATCCGTTGCTTCCAGGAAGCACAATGGTTGCTCCAATTTCCGCTCCAGCCAAAAGCGCTTGCGCAAGCACAACGACGTTCGTCTCATAGAACTGTTTAAGTCTGTCGCCAGTCAGTGTCAGACTGTGAGAGTAAACTCCAGCTTGAGGGTCAGCCGAATGCTGACTTAGGGCAAAAGGATTTCTGTCAACAAGAAATCTCGATAACGCGGACTGGGCATTCCACCCATACTTCACTATTTCCCCTGCACCGGCTGGAGATAGTTCAAGCCCGCTATTATGCGTCAACCATTCCGAAAAACATGAGGCGTCAGTCGCAAAAGCGTCGAATGCTACCGTAGTAATGGAATTCGGTCTGTACGATGCATCAAGTTCAAGAGTATCCCCCTTTTGATAGAATAGAGTCAAAAGAGAACGTGCGTTCGGGGCAACCGTCGTTGGGGGATTGTCCACATACCAATAAACTCGCCTGTTTATGATCTGACGATCTGCCTCGTACTCCTCCTTCGTCATCCCCTTTAGGCAGGCGTATTTGACGACGTTGGCGGAGTTGGTGTAGATCGCGAATGGAGCGGCCTCGTCGCTGTCGAGGGTTGCGTTGCAGTTGAGGTCGAGTCCGCCGCGCAGCTCCCAGACGACGTTGGTGGCGAGCGAAGGCGCGGGAAGCGAGAACGAGACCGACGAGGCCGTGAAGTCCACGTTGGTCTCCGTACCCGGTACCTTGGGCCCGCCGCCGCGCGGATAGAACGCGCAGTAGTAGTTCGTGCAGCCGTCTGCACACGTCGCGTCGAAGCGGGCCGAGACGTTGAAGTTCCCCGTCACTGGATCTCCAACCGTGTAGAGGAAGTTCCTCGGCGCGGCATAGCGCTCCTCCATCGGAGTCCCAGCGTAGACGACCTCTGTCTCGGCGGCCTGATTGCCGGTCGTGTCGTCCTTGCGCGTCGGGTTGAATATCCTGTTCGCCTCGTTGGCGGTCTCGAAGAAGCTCGCCAGACGCACATCGACCACGTGCAACGCTCCCAGGGACGTGTATCCCATGCATCCGCCTTCAAACACCTCGGCAAAGTACACCTCGACCTCGTAGTCGCCCGGAGGAAGCGCCCCAGGCGAGAACTCCGCGCCCGTGCCCCATGCGGCGGGAGAAGGCTCACCATCCTGCCATATCGTCCATTCAACGTAGCCGTACACGTCCGAGTAGTCGTACACGAGCCTGGCCAGGCTGTTTGTGGTCTCCCAACGCTCCGGCACCGAAAGGTCGACGACCTTTACGATTCGGGCGTCCGAAAGAGTCGGATGCACGCTTCCGAAGTCAAGGGAATACACAAGCGACGCCATGCCGGGCCCGCCGGAAGTGTCGACGTAGAGCGTCTTAGTCCCGTTCTTCGGAACGAAAGCAGATGACGCGGTGGAAACGTCCGACTGGAGCGCCTCCCCTCCCGAAGCCGAAGCCCGGATCGCCGGGGCGACGCCGCAGACCTGAACTTCCTCAAGCGAAGCCGATGCGTCCTGAGGGCACTCGCTCGCCAGGACAAGCGCATACGGTTCGTCGCGCACCCTAATCTGCCACGTCGTGTCGTTGTACATGGAAAACCTGTCGAATTCGTCTACAACGCCGTCGTCGTCGATGTCCGGGCGTATCTCAGCGTTGGCCGCCGTCACGTGCAGCGTAACGCTTCGCAGCAGTGCATTCGTCGCGTCGCGCACCTCGTAGCTTACCGAAGAGCCGCCTATCATCGGCGACGCAGACACGGCCTCGATGCTGAACGAACCCGCCGACGTGCCAGCCGGGGAGCCGCCGGACCAGAGCCTAAGGCCCGAAGATGCCGTCAGCCCCGCGACGCTGGAGCTTCCGGTTATGTCGCCGTAGCAGCAGCACATCCTCCCCGCTCCAAGCGCGCGGAAGTAGGTCATGTCGTCTTCGCCGACGCACGGACTCGAAGCAAGCCTGTCCTCCGTCCCTGTCCAGTTGTCGTCATCCCAGTTGACCTTGACGAAGAGGGTGGAACAGCTGCATTCATTCGTGTCCGCAGCCCGAGCCCAGCAGTCCGCGTCGTGCGAGCAGTCGTAGCCGACGTCCAGCGAATGGCGGCGCCCGCACGCGAAGCACATCTCCTGTACGCCGCCAATGCAGCGGTGGATAGAGGCCGACGACTGGAGGCTCCCCCAGAGAAGCGGCGGCGCTCCTACCGTCACAGTGCCCACGGCGTTTCCGCCAACGCCAAGCGTCAGCCTGAGCGTCCCGTTCGTGTTGAGGGAGAACCCGTTCAGCGCCGACGGCCACACGCCAACGCCGAAAACCTCTGGCGTGAACACAGGGATAAAATCCTGAAAATCGTCCGGGCCATGAAGGCACACAGGACTTTCCGGGTCGAGGCAGAAGTTCTGGAACGCCATCGCAGACACTCCGGGGCCAGACGCCCCGCAGAACACACCTTCGCGGTCGTCCAGCGCCAGACTGTCGCCACATGCCGAACAGGCAAAGGCAATGGCAGACACAGCAGCCGTATATATGGACAAGTTTCGCATCATTCGTCCCTTTCGAGCGAGAGATTCACTGGGTACAACCTGTTTGTCACCAGCCTTGTCTCATAATAGACGCCCCTTTCGAGCGACAGACGGTATACGGCGTTTGTCGTGAGGACTATTGGCAGGTCTCCCACCACAAGCACGGCCCGCGCCGGCGGCACTACCGGCTCGTTCAGCCGTATCGCCACATGCGCAGCTTCGCCCAGACCTTCCTGGTCCCACAGCGGGCTGGACCAGTATTCGGACGGAGAGAATCCGTCCGGAACACCGTCTCCGTCGGAATCAGGATCAAGTGGATATGCATCCTCGCCGTCCGGAAGCCCGTCGCCGTCTGTATCCGCCATCCCCGGGTCTGTATGGTAGACAAGCACCTCCACAGGCGTCGGGACTCCGTCGCCGTCTCGGTCTGGGTCAACTAGATCCTCCTCGCGTATCCTGTAGAACGCCTGCGAGGTCAGGTTCGTGGCGCGCGCGCCGGCCTGGGACCAGTCGTACCGGCACACGCAGTCTCCGCCCTGAGTCAGCTCGACCTGCACGCTCACGGGCGTTGAGGCGTCGCGGTCCAGCAGCACGTTCTGCCATGTTACAAGCCTTGACCTCCACGGCGGCACGGCGAACCACACGAGTGACTGTGCGTTTGTTCCGCCCAGCATCCACCACCGCGACTCTGGGGCAACCCCAACGTCGAGCCCCGCCACGCGGAACGAGTTCGTGCCGACGGCGACATTGCCATGCGTGTCCACCTTCGCGGAATACGCTCCGTTCGTCAGAACCACCGAGTCCTCCGCAGCCCCGCGCAACCTCCACTTGTACGCAACCGACGCTCCGTCGAGAGCGTCGAAGCACCACGTCTCGTTGGTGCCTTCGCGCCATAGCACATACCCCGACGCGATGTCGTCGGCCGAAAACTCCACGACAGGCGCCTGCGATGAGCGCATGGGCGCCATAAGGCGCGGCGGCGGATCGTTCGTCGGGGCCTTTAAACTGCCATAGGCAACAAAACACCCGGCGAACACTACCGCGGCGAAGCGCGCAGACGGCGGACACGACCTGAACCTGACGGTCAGGTCGCGCAAGGGGCGGATTCCACGCTCGCGGAGCCACAGCGCAAGCCATACGGAGGCGGCAAGCGCGAATCCAAGGACGACGAGGCACGGCGTGTATTGATGCATTCCCGGGCCTCCTACCTGAAGCTCACCCACGTGCCATTCGCAGAAATCCCCGCACGGAACGACTCGCCGCACGCCTCAACTCCCCTGACGGCGAACCGGACCATGTCCCACGACTGGTCGAACATCCACCCGGGCGGAGGACCGGCCAAGCCCAGGTCCAGCGAATGGCCGTTCTCTGAGCACACAAGCGCACGCGCCGCTCCATCGTACCCGCGGAGGACCCACGAAAAGCTTTTCCTCGCGGCGCCCGACGCGGCGGCTAGGCGCATCTCGACATCCACGCCCGGACCGCGGACAGTCCATTCTCCGCAGTCCCATCCCACGACAAGGCCGATCTCGCATGGCTGGAGGCTTCCGTCCATGTCGTCGTCGCGCCCGAACGCAACCTCAACGTTGTTCGAGGGCGTTGCGAAAAGCTCCATGCGGATGTCGAAGAGCTGCCCACCTTGTCGGCAGACCGAAAAGGGAATGTTCGTGGTCGACTCAGTGTCGGCGAACTCGCTCGCCGGGAGCGGACCCGAGCATACGCTCGCCGCAAGCGCGCCAGACGCCGCCAGGGCCGCAATTGATGCTGCTGTGAATTTCATCTTCTGTCGTCTCCTTCGCTTAGCATTCTACCAAACGAAAATGACAGGGAGATGATTTGAAAATGATTTTTCAATCATTTTCGTTTGGTAGAATCAAGCCATGAATACTCAGCGCGACGGCGAAGCACAAAGTGCCGTTACATTGAAGGCCGGCGATCTCGAGTTAGACGCTGTCTTCCTCAAATTACGATGTGGCGAGAAGACAGTAGACCTCACACCATGCGAATCAAGAATCATCGCATGCCTGATGCAAAACGCAGAGCGACCGGTGCCTGCGTCAGAACTGCGTCTTCATGCGTTGGGCAGTTGTCCAATCCACCCAACTACCGCACTCGAAAAGCACATCTGCAGCATCCGCAAGAAGATAGCGGCAATCAGGGCTGCGACGACAATCAAGACTATACGAGGACAAGGCTATTTGATGAACTAACCCGCCCGCGGCATGTTAGGTCCCCAGCGCGCCGGTTGGCGCGCGCCAAACTAGAAGTTGTCCTCGCGTTGTCCATGTTGTTTTCTAAATTCCCCATCAGCCCGGCACCTGTACGGGCGAACCGCCGTGAGTATACCAAAACCGCACACGCGCCTCAATGCGATTTGCGATGCAACTATGGTGCGGAGAAATTCCCGCTTCGGCCACCGATGTAGCAAGGCCGCCTCGGCCTTGCATCTTGTTTAGCCATGTAGAACATGTAGAGGCTCTACATGTTTCTACACGTTCTACACGGCCAATCACCTCTGAAAAAAGAATTTCTCGCCCGCTCCACAGCACACCCGCCTCCATCGCCAGCAGAACGGGAACAGCGCGCAGATTGCTGCGGCGGCATGGTTGGAGTTGCCGAAGCAAACAACCACCGCGCGACATCTCCAGACATGTATTCCATCTAGCGCAACAAGGAACGGCACAATCTCGGCACCCAAGCAACAACCAATCAGTCTGCTACCTGCTTCCACCTACGCTGGAAGACTCAACATCTTGAGAACTCCCCGTCACCTTTGCCCCAACAACATATCCCTTATCCATCACACAGTACCATGGTGTCCCCTTGTTTAGCTCGCCGTCCCTGTATAGGGCAAGTCTCTTCGCAGAAAAATCCGACGAATACCTTGTGCAACTGCTCCACGGCCATAAGTGCATCATCCCCTGCAGCAAAGGAACGTAAACATTGAACATTAGGCTCTCCCTTGGAATGCCAGGTCCGGCACAAATGAGCTGCCACTCTTTCCCCTTTGCCTCATAATGCACCTTCATGCCCCGCGGGCAAGCAAGCATCCATGGGGGCAGGTTCAATGGATCGAGTGATTCAGGCAAAGCCCCCGAAGAACTTGCGTAGCCATGGATCGCAACGCCGATTGCGATGAAATTCCTAAAGACTTTAAGCTTCCACATAAGCTCCCTGTTTAGCTGGTTAGTGGTTTCAAAAAGCTCATCTGGCAGACATTCCCTTACACAGTCCGCTGGTATGCCCAACAATCGGCAACCTTCGGCCGCTCGCGCTACTAGGTACTCAAACCGCTCTAGATATCTTTCATAATATACCCTGTCGAAAACATTCGTGTCGTTCGACTCATGGGCGGAATGCAAGTCCAGCAGGAAGGACGACATTTTCTTCGCTTCTTTAATGAACGTGTCTTTGTCGCCAGAACGAGAAGCTTCCTCCGTACGCCACGCCATGTCGAGAAAGCTTCTTCGCCCCTCGGTCTTGAAGCATTCCAACTTGGCGCGGATGCCAATCTGCTTCTCCGACACGCCCACATGCTCGTCTTTGCGGTACTTGGCCGCATCGACTCCACAGAAGTCAAATGCGCATTCGTCAACATATAGCTTTCGCCAGGCGTCCACATCGCCGCCAGCTCTGGCATGAAGAGCAAATAACAAGCCCAACATCCCGCAAAGAAACAATCTTGCCTGCATGGTCATTTCCTCCCTCCTTCTTACTCATCCACCCACTTGCGCATTGTCACTTTCCAGTAAACCTTCATGTAATGAACCTGAATTGCCTCATTGCTTGCACTTGTATATCTTGCTTCAGCATTATAGTAGCCAATCGAGACAAACTCCCAACCTTCATATCCGCGTCGCAACATCTCGGCTTTTGCGTCCTCCTCTTCTTGATCATGGAAACCGCCTGGCCCCTGATCGGGGGCAAACTCCTTATAGCGTTCCCACAAAGGCCACATGATGTCAATTGCATAATTTGCCACGGTATTCGCACCTTCAGAAGAAAACAAACCTAGAAGAGTTGCCCAAAAACCATACGACGGAGATGGATCAAGAGGCAGTCCAGTTGGAATTACAACGTTACCATTATATTCAGTCGCATAACCGAATGAAGCCGTTTTCCATCTTGCACCCCACAGGTCCACCGCACTCGTCACGCCATTGTTGCAGTACGCGAGCTGGTTCCACCCGTCGGGATACCCCATCGGATCGGCGGACTGCCACTTCGCCAATCCGGCGCGGTAGTTGCGCATGAGGAAGGCGTGGCCAAGGCCTTCGACCATGGGCTTGCCTGTGAAAAAGGTTTGGTGGTTAGGTGGTTGTGTGGTTAGGTAGTTCTCGCCGAAGGCGGTGAGCGCAGCGACAGAATACTTGCCGTTGGACTTGGAGCCGATGGTTGTGCCGAGCATGTCGTTGAAGTACGAGGTGCCCTTGGAAGACGCGACCGGGTTTCCGCCTCCGATGTGCGGCTCGTTGATGAACTGCTCGTCGCCGCGCTGGATGAGCGCAAGGCCGTCCCAGAGGAAGTCCTCGGATTGCGGCGCGGGTCCGCGGTCACGCGGGACGCGTGACCCTACCGAGCCGTAGTTGGCACGGGCGAGCTGGCCGTCGGCATGGTAGTCGTAGGTATACGTGCTGCCGTTGTCGGTGACCGACATCACCTTGTCGAGGTAGCCGTAGCGGTAGGTCTTGCTGCCCTCGCGGACGAGGCGGCCAGCCGCGTCGTAGGCGTAGCGCGTGGTCACGCCGTCGGCCGTGGACGAGACGAGCTGGTTCGCCGCGTCGAACGCGAAGGTGGTCGTGGTGTAGTCCGCAGATTGCGGCGCGCTCGGTGATCGCGCCCTACCGCTGCGGAGGATTTGCTTTCTGAGCATGTTGCCGGCCTTGTCGTAGGCATAGCTCTCAACGGCGTTGCCTGCGTCATCCTTGACCGCGAGCAGCTGGCCCTTCTTGTCGTACTCGTACGTCTGGCGGACGCCGTTCGCCGTGCGGGCGACGATCTGGCCGGACTTCGAGTATTCGTAGATCACCGACGCGTCGGGGCTGACCTTGCCTCCGAGGTACTTCCCGGAGAGCTGGCCGTACTTCGTGTACTCGTAGTCGATGGGAGTTCCGTCGACCACCTGGCGCGCGAGGCGGCCGCGCCTGTCGTACGAATACTTTACGACAGATCCGAACCCTGCGGACGTCTCGACAAGGCGTCCGAGGCGGTCGTATGCGCGCGTCTCGCGCGAGACCACATCGCCCCTGCGGTCCTTCGTCTCGCGCCAGATGCGGTTGCCCCACGCGTCGTACGAGTACGACGTGGTGATGCCGTTCTCGCGCTTCTCCACGAGGCGGCCGAAGTGGTCGTACCTGTACGTCTCCGCGACGTTTCCGCGGGTGTGCTTCGCGAGGCGGTTCCACTTGTCGTACTCGAACTTCTCCGTCTCGCCGTTGCCGTAGTCCGCGCGGACGAGGCGGCCGAACTCGTCGCGCTCGCTCGATATCCTGCGGTCCTCGCTGCCGTTCCACTTGGAGACAACTTCCTTGACGAGCCCGAGGTCGTCGCGCACGTAGTCGGTGAGCTGCCCGGCCGCGGTGGTGCGGGACTCGAGGCCGAAGCGGCCCCATCCGAAGCGGATCTCGTGGCCGTTCTCGTCTATGACGGACGTCCTGCGGCCGAGCGCGTCGTATGAGTAGGCGACTTCCGAGCCGTCGGGGAAGCGCTCCTTCAGCACCTTGCCGAACTCGTCGCGCTCGAAGGACTTCGTCATGCCGTCCTGGTCCGTGTACGACACGGGACGGCCTGCGCCGTCGTAGGAGACGGCGAGCGACGAGAGCACGTCCGCGCCGTCTATGCGCGCGACGCGCTCCACAAGTCCGAAATCGCTGTATGTGTATTCAGTCACAACCCCATCCGCGTCCGTCACCCCGACGGGCGCGTTGAACGCATTATAGCAAATCTTCATGGCGTTGCCGAGCGCATCTTTCGCTTCTACCGGGAAGCCGGAGCGGTTGTACGCAATGGAAGCCGCGCCGCGTCCGTCGTCAACGGAAGTCACGTTGCCCTTGCCGTCGCGCACAAGGCGCGTCGTGACGGCAACATTTCCGTCCGGCCCGAGAAGCGACACCGCCACGGGCTCGCGGCCGGTTCCGTAGGCGAACGAGGCGACGGGCTCGACCGTCCGCTCCCCGTGCGCGCGGCGAGTCGCCCTCGCAAGGCGGCCCTCCGTGTCGTACTCGAAGTCGCGGTCGTTGCCGAAACGGTCTCTGACGCGCGTGACGTTTCCGCTCTTCGCGTCGTAGCGGTACGAGACGAGGTCCTTCCCCTCGCCGTCGACTATCTTGCGCACCTTCCCGAGATATGCGACATCGTAGCGCATGAAGTAGTAGACCGTGGACTTGCGTCCGGAGAAGTCGGAGATCGAGAACACGCCGTTCTTCCCGTCGTAGCGGTAGTTCGCCGTGCGGTTCGCCTTGTCGCGGAGAGTCACGCCGTCCTTGTAGGAGTACGAGAAGTCGCCGTCTGAGACAAGGCGCGCGGAGCGGCCGCACTTCTCGTGCCTGAGCGACTCCCTGGCGGCGCCCTGCGAAATGGATGCGAGGTAGTTGCCGTCGTAGCCAAACGAGACGGCGTCGAGCGAGCCGCGCTTTATCGAGACGAGCTGGGGACGGACGGGATGCGCGACCTTGCCGTCCTTGGTGCGGGGAAGTATCTCGAGCTTGCGGTTCTCGTATGCGAGCGCCGTCGTAACGCCGCCGACCATGACGGACTTCGCG
>JAEEGL012718415.1_pt1 | contig 18804 bp, 10 predicted proteins | sample 9134231 | NCBI WGS metagenome assembly JAEEGL01 (sample SAMN16246548, study PRJNA631951) | gut metagenome | biome: gut microbiome; feature: rumen; material: fiber-attached | host: Bos | place: Iran: Karaj | collected 2018-10 | reverse complement strand
CTCGAGGTCACCGGCAAGGAGCTGCAGAACCGTCTGGACGAGGTCTACATCACCGTCAACAAGAACACCGTTCCCGGCGAGCCCAGAAGCCCCTTCGTCACCTCCGGCATCCGCATCGGCACTCCAGCCGTCACCACCCGCGGCCTGAAGGAGGCCGATATGGAGAAGCTGGCCGAGCTCATCGACCTGGCCATCCGCGACTTCGAGAACCAGAAGGATTACATCCGCGCCGAGGTCGTCAAGCTCACCGAGAAGTATCCCATCTACCGATAATCCAGCCTATAAGAACAAAAGCAGACAGGCAGCGCTTGCGCTGCCTGTCTTTTTTCGTCAATCCACACAAAAGCGCTTATGTTTTTTTGGAGGGTTTTACAGGGCAAAGGCATTGCAAAACGATCCGTTTTCTTGTATAATATACATGAAGATTTGAGCGGCAGGGCTTGGATCCAATTGAATACGCAGCTGAAACGGAGTGCTTAGCGCACGGGCTGGAAATGAGGGTACTACCTGCGTTTCCGGCTTTTGTTTTTATACGAATATTTGATAAAAGAGTTCGATACTTTTTTATCCGGCATCCGCTTTCTGCGGATGCCGCCCTGGGCAAAGCCCTAGGAAATATACCGTACAATATCTATGATTACAAATCCAAATGGACTTGCGAACCGCAGCTTTGCTGCGGTTGATGAAAACGGATTATAACCGTTTCATCAAATAATCGTATTACAGGAAAGGAGAGAACTGTATGTATTTGCTCGCAAACGGCAGACTGATCACCCGGGACCCCGCCCGGGGCTACATCAAAGACGGAGGCGTCGCCATTGAGGGCAGACAGATCAAGCAGCTCGGGACCACTGCGGAGCTGCGGGCCCAATATCCGGACGCGGAATTTCTGGACGCCCGGGGCGGCGTCATCATGCCGGCCTTTATCAACGCACATACGCATATCTATTCCGCCCTGGCCCGGGGGCTTTCCATCAAGGGCTACAACGCCACGAACTTCTACGAGGTCCTGGACGGCATGTGGTGGGCCATGGACCGAAAGCTGACCCTCAGCGGTACCCGCGCATCGGCCAACGCCTTGATGATCGACTGCATCAAGCAGGGCGTCACCACGATCTTTGACCACCACGCCTCCTTCGGCGAAATCCCCGGCAGCCTGCACACCATCGCCGAATCCGCCAAGAAATTCGGCATTCGCGCCTGCCTCTGCTATGAGGTCTCTGACCGGGACGGGGAGGAAAAGGCTCTCCAGGCCGTGCAGGAGAACGCAGATTTCATCACCGAATGCGAGCAGCGGAAGGATCCCATGCTGGCGGCCATGTTCGGAGGTCACGCCCTGTTCACCATCTCCGACAAGACCTTTGAGCGTATGGCGTCTGCCAACAATGGCCGCACCGGCTACCATATCCATGTGTCTGAGGGCATGAACGACGTCTATGACAGCCTGCAAAACTACGGCCGCCGTCCCGTCCAGCGGCTCCACGACCACGGCATCCTGGGGCCGAAAACCATTCTGGGTCACTGCATCCACGTGAATTCCGCCGAGATCGAGCTCATCAAGAATACCGGTACCATGGTGGTCAACAACCCGGAGTCCAATATGGGCAACGCCGTGGGCACCTGCCCCGTGCTCCAGCTCTACAAGAACGGCATCCTTCTGGGCCTGGGCACCGACGCCTACACCAACGACATGCTGGAGTCCGTCAAGGTGGCGCTGATCGCCCAGAAGCAGAACGCCTGTCTGCCCAACGTGGGATGGTGCGAGGTCACGGACATGCTCTTCAAAAACAACGCGAAGATCGGCGGCAAATACTTCCCGGACGAGCTGGGCGTCCTGAAGCCCGGCGCCTCCGCCGACGTCATCGTCATGGATTACAAGCCCTTCACTCCCTTCTCCGACGCCAACATCGACGGACACATCCTCTTTGGCATGACAGGCCGCCAGTGCCGGACCACCATCGCAGCCGGAAAGGTCCTGATGAAGGACGGAGAGCTGGTTGGCATTGACGAGCAGGCCGAGAACGCCCATATCCTGGAGGGCGCCTGCAAGCTCTGGGGCGCCCTCAACGGCTGCCGCTACGACGCGGACGGCGAAGTTTGAAACACAAGGCCTTGCGCTGAAAATAATAGACGGAGGTTATTCCTATGTCAGAAACAATGTATCCCATTCCCTTTGACCGGCTGATGGGCTGGGTTTTGCAGGAGTGGAAACAGGAGGGCACGGTTTTCGGCGTCCGACGCTTTTACAGAGCCGATCCCGCCAAAACCCTTCCCATCTTCGGCGAGACCATCGAGACGCCCTTTGGTCCGGCCGCCGGGCCAAACAGCCAGCTGGCCCAGAACATCATCGCTGCCTATGTGGCAGGCGCCCGCTTTTTCGAGGTGAAGACCGTCCAGAAGATGGACGGAGAGGACCTGGCCCGCTGTGTGCCCCGTCCCTGCATCCTGGCGGACGACGAGGGCTACAATCAGGAGTGGTCCACCGAGCTCACCGTAGCCCAGGCCCGGGATGAATATATCAAGGCCTGGTGCGCGCTGAAGGTCCTGTCCGGTCTGCTGGGCCTTGGCAATCCTGACGGCTTTGTGTTCAACATGTCCGTGGGCTACGATCTGGAGGGCATTCAGGGAGAAAAGGTGGACGGCTACATTGAGGCCATGAAGGACGCCTCCGGTACCGCCCAGTTCGCCCAGTGCAAACGGGTGCTGAAGGAGCTGTTCCCGGGTCATGACGCCTACATTGACGGGATCTCTCCCCATGTGTCCCGCTCCGTGACCCTGTCCACCCTCCATGGCTGTCCTCCCGACGAGATCGAACGCATCGCCACCTATCTGATCACCGAAAAGAAGCTCCACACCTTTGTCAAGTGCAACCCCACCATCCTGGGTTATCGCACCGCACGGTATACTCTGGACGCCATGGGCTATGATTATATCGTCTTTGACGAGCACCACTTCAACGAGGACCTGCAGTGGAAGGACGCCGTGCCCATGTTCCAGCGGCTGCGGACTCTGGCGGGGGAGAGGGGCCTGGAATTCGGCCTGAAGCTCTCCAACACCTTCCCCGTGGACACCACCCGGGGCGAGCTGCCCAATGATGAGATGTACATGTCCGGCCGCGCCCTCTTCCCTCTGACCATCGAGATGTGCAGCCGGATCTCCCGGCAGTTCGACGGCACCATGAAGATCTCCTTTGCCGGCGGCGCCGACTGGTTCAACTGCGACAAGCTCTTCACCGCCGGGATCTGGCCCATCACGGTGGCAACCACCATCCTCAAGCCCGGCGGCTACAATCGCCTGGCACAGCTCTGCGAAAAGGTCGAGAAGCTGCCCTTTACGCCCTTTGCCGGGACCGATACGGCGGCCATAGCGGCGCTGAGCGAGTCCTGCCGCAGCGATCCGCGCCATACAAAGGCTGTGAAGCCCCTGCCCAGCCGGAAATCGGAGGAGCCGGTTCCCTGGTTCGACTGCTTTACTGCCCCCTGTGAGGGCGGCTGTCCCATCCGCCAGGACATCCCCGAGTATCTGGAGCTCTGCGAGCAGGGACGCTTTGCGGAGGCGCTTCGGCTGATCACAGAGAAAAATCCGCTGCCCTTCATCACCGGCACCATCTGCGCCCATCGCTGCATGGGCAAATGCACCCGGAGCTTCTACGATGATCCCGTTCATATCCGCGCCGTGAAGCTGCTGGCCGCGGAACGGGGATATGAGGCGCTGATGGCCGCGATCCAAAGACCGGCGCCGGTTCCCGGCAAGAAGGCCGCCATCATCGGCGGCGGTCCCACCGGGATGGCAGCCGCCTATTTCCTGGGTCGGGCCGGCGTTGCCTGTACGATTTTTGAGCGCGGCGCGAAGCTGGGCGGCGTCGTCCGCCGGGTCATTCCCGCTTTTCGGATCGGGGACGAGGCCATCGACAAGGACGCGGCTCTGATCGCCGCCTACGGCGCGGAGATCCGCCTCAATACCGAGGCGCCCACCGTCGCGGAGCTCAAAGCCCTGGGCTATACCCATGTCTGTTATGCCGTGGGCGCCTGGAAGCCCGGCAGGCTGGATATCCCCGGCCGTGTACTGCCGGTCATCCCCTGGATGGAAGGCCGCAAAGCGGGAACAGACACAGAAGCTCTGGGCCATGTGGCCGTGATTGGCGGCGGCAACACTGCCATGGACGCGGCACGGCTGGCGAAGCGCAGCGGCGCCAAATCTGTCACCCTGGTCTACCGCCGCACCAAACGCTGGATGCCCGCCGATCCCCAGGAGCTGGAGCTTGCGACGGCGGACGGCGTCAGCTTCCTGGAGTTGGCCGCCCCTGTGAAGCAGGAGAACGGAAAGCTGCTCTATGAAAGGATGAAGCTGGGCGAGCCCGACGCCTCCGGCCGCCGCAGCCCGGTTCCGACGGGTGATTTTGCGGAGCTGCCCTGTGATCTGGTGATCTCCGCCGTGGGAGAGCAGATCGACCCTGCCGCCTTTGCCGCCTCCGGCGTGGAGCTGAACGCCAAGGGCCGTCCCGCCTTCCGTACCAATCTGGAGAACGTATATGCCGGCGGCGACGCTCTGCGGGGCCCCGCCACCGTCGTGGAGGGCATCGCCGACGCCGCCCGCTTCGCGGAGGAAGTGCTCGGAGCGCAGCACAGATATGAGATCCCCGACGCCGCCCGCCCTGCCCGGAAGCAAGCCGCCGCCAGGAAGGGGATCCTGGCAGCCGCAGGCGCCGCGGAAGCAGAGCCGGAGCGCTGTCTGCGCTGCAATACCGTCTGCGAAAACTGCGTGGACGTCTGTCCCAACCGGGCCAACGTGCCTGTCACCCTGGCGGACGGCTCCGTTCAGATCCTGCATCTGGACGCTCTGTGCAACGAATGCGGCAACTGCACCGCCTTCTGTCCCTACGCCTCTGAGCCCTGCAAGGACAAACTGACCCTCTTCCACACCGAAGCGGCCTTCCGGAACTCCGAAAACAAGGGCTTTGTCCTGCTCCCCGACGGAAAGATCCTGATTCGCCTGTTTGACGGTATCAGGGAGCTGGACGCCGCTGCGCTGGAAACCGTGCCTGCGCAGCTTCTCGAGCTGATCGAAGCCGTTCGCAGCCGGTATGCGTACCTTGTGACAGCGTAACACCGCAGCGTGAATAAATGGAAAGGAAACTGACATGGACAAAATCATAGAACTCTTCAAAACCTATACCGCTGCCCTGCCCACCTCTGTCATTGCCGTGATCCTGATCATCGTGGGCCTGAAGGTCGGAAAATCCATTCTTAAGACCGTCGGCTTTATCCTGATCCTTGCCGCCATCCTGTTCTTTGTCTTGAAGGTATAGGATCCAAATCCGAAAAAAACAGCTCGCGCTTCCCTTGGGAAACGCGGGCTGTTTTTGTGTGTTGGAAATATGCCTCAGTTGGTTTCTATGTGCCACAGGGAGGACGTGTCGTATTCCTCCGGCAGCTCGATCCACTCGCCCTGGGAAACCTCGATGAACCAGGTTCCGTTCTCATATTCCATCCAGCCGAAATCTCCGAAGTCGCCGGAAATGGGCGGGTACCAATACTGCCAGAGGGGCGGGTGTACGTCCGTGTTATACCACAGACTGTATTGGAGCGCTTCATCGAAATAGCAGTCCTCATTCGAATCCCACTGGATTTGCAGCTCGTAATCCTCCGTGTCGGTGATCCGATAGCTGAGCGGGTCGATGCTGACCAGGCGGATTGTCTCGCCGAAGAGCTCCGGATTGGAGCTGCTGCCGTCGGCTATGTGCCAAAGCGGAGCGCTGTCATAGGAGTCGGGAAGGGGGATCCAGTTGCTTTCCTCGGCTTCGATGTACCAGGTCCCGTCCTGATATTCCATCCAGCCGAAGTCTCCGTAATCCTGGGAAATGGGCTCGTACCAGTACTGCCAAAGAGGCGGAGAGACTTCCGTATTGTACCAGGCCCAGAGGTCAGAGGCTTGGTCGTGATAGCTCTGCTCCTCCTCGTCCCAGACCAGCTCCCGGTCATGATCGGGGTCTCCGGTGATCACACAGAGCCCGGGCTTTATATCGTTCAGATAGATCACATCGTTGAAGAGCTCCGGGTTGCTGGGGGAGTCGCCGTTCTGTCCGTTGTTGGGGTTCCATTGGTGTTGGTTATCATCCCAGGTCCCATATTTGCCCCAGGCGCCGTTACCCAGGTAAACCCAACCATCCTCCGTACGATATCCCACATTGTAATCGTCATTGTGGGAAAAGGGTTCGGAATTCCGTTCCTTCTGTCCGGCGATCAGAGTGAAGATGGCAATAACAGAAACCACGATGATGGCGAGGAATTTGAAAAACGAGCTGATCGTCGTATCGATGTCTCCGCCGCTGTCGTCCTCTTCTCGGTCGGCATAATCTACGTAGTCGGCGCGGGTCCGGACCTTTTCATAATTGGGGTCCTGGGTGTACTCATCCAGGGCGGAAACAATGGTCAGGGTACCGCCGCACTGGGGACATATCAGGGGACCGCCCTCTGTCCAGTCGATTTTGGTGATGGTGTCGCAGTATTCGCATTTGCAGATGACGTTCTTATAAGTCCCGTTGGTCCGGAATACGACGTTCTCGTAATACTTTCCTTCCTCGTCGTAGTATCCCTTTTTGTATTCCCGCCCGGAGGCTTCGTCGGTCCAACTGAAGGGATAATAGTAATAGTTGTGGTGGACACAGTAATGGGGAATCGGGTTGATGTTGTAGTGATTGCCCGCGACATAGCCCCGGGGCTGATTGTACCGGGTCCGGGGAATGATGCTGCCCGCCATGGAGCCGCTGCGGACGTAGCTGGAGCGGTATTTCGTCGCCGCGCTGCGGCTGCTGGAGCTGTGCCGGGAGGGGCCGGAGGAACGGCTGCCGGAATTGCTGCTGCGGGAGGAACCCCAGGAGGAGCTGCCGGAGCCGGAGCTCCAGCTGGAGCTGCCGGAGGACCAGGAGCTGTGAGAGCTGCTGGAATGGCTGGACGAAGAGTGGGAGGAAAAGCCTCCTGAAGAGTGCGAGGAGCTGGAATGGGAGCTGCTGCTGTGGGAGCTCCCGCTGTGCGAACTTGGCATGATTGAACCTCCAAGAATGTCATTCTGTTCGAAGGGAATTATTCCTGTTATCGAGCTCCGCGATCAAAGCTTCCGCGCAGAGCAGGCCGTCCACGGCGGCGGAGAGGATCCCGCCCGCGTAGCCGGCGCCTTCGCCGCAGGGATAAAGCCCCGGGAGACTGGGAGACTGCCTCCTGTCGTCCCGCAGGATGCGGACCGGGGAGGAGCTGCGGGTTTCCGGGGCGGTCATCACCGCGTCCGGATCGTCGTAGCCCTTCAGGAGCTTACCGAGGGCGGGGATCGCGCCTTCCAAAACCCGGGTCAGCCGTTCCGGCAGCAGCGCGTGGAGCTCGCAGGGGCGCACACCGGGGCGATAAGTGGGCTTGACGGCGCCCCAGGCCGTCGTAGGCCGCCGCGCCAGGAAATCCCCGATCCGCTGGGCGGGAGCGGTGTAATCCCCGCCGCCTGCGCGAAAAGCCGCGGCCTCGATCTCCTGCTGCCAATACATGCCGCCCAGAGTGGATTTGTCGGGAAAATCAGCGGGCTCCAGGGTCACCAGCAGCGCGGCGTTTGCGTTTTCACCCTCCCGGGCGAAGTTGCTCATGCCGTTGGTTACCACCCGGCCGGGCTCGGAAGCGGCCCCCACGACATAGCCGCCGGGGCACATGCAGAAGGTGTAGGCCGAGCTCCCGTCCGGCAGCCGGACGTTGAGCTTATAATCCGCACAGGGGACTGGCTCTGTCTGCGTCCCATACTGTGCCGCGTTGATCCTGGATTGCAGATGCTCCACCCGCACCCCCATGGAGAAGGGCTTGGGCACCATTGTGACGCCGAAGCCCTCCAGCATCCGGAAGGTGTCTCTGGCGCTGTGTCCCGGCGCCAGGATCAGCTGGCGGCAGGGGAGGAGTTCCGCTCCTCCGTCCCGGATATATTCCACAGCGGCCAGAGCGTCTTCTTCGGCCCGGATGCCGGTAAGCTTCGCGCCAAAGCGTACTTCGCCGCCGAGAGCTTCCAGCTGGTGCCGTAGGTTTTGCACCACATTCAGCAGCACGTCGGTGCCCACATGGGGCTTGGCGTCCCAGAGGATGCTCTCGTCCGCCCCAAACTGCACCAGCTGCCGGAGGATCCAGCCCTGACGCTCGTTTTTGGTGCCGGTGTTGAGCTTTCCGTCAGAAAAGGTTCCGGCGCCGCCCTCGCCGAACTGGACGTTGTTTTCCGGATCCAGGGTCCCGGTCTGCCAAAAATGTTCCACAGCCCGGTGGCGGGTCTGGGCGTCCTGCCCCCGTTCCAACACGATGGGACGCAGACCGGCCATAGCCAGGGCCAGGGCGGCGAACATGCCGGCGGGACCGAAGCCCACCACCACGGGACGGGCCGTGGGGATCGCCGTCGTCTTTGGCGGCTTGTACCACAGATCCTTCGCCGGTCCGACCTTCGGGTTCCGGCAGCTTCGCAGGATTTGCTTCTCACTCCTCCGGGTCGCCACGTCCACGGTGTAGATCCATCGCAGCTCCGGCTTTTTCCGGGCGTCCAGTGAACGCCTGCGGATCTTCAGCTCCGCGATCTGCGAGCTCTGAATCCCCAGTTCCTTCGCCGCCAGATAGTACAGCATCGACGGATCGGACTTGTACGGTAAAATGATATCACGTATCGTTATCATGGTTCATCCTTTTTGGCTCCCGGCCAATAAGCCGGAGGCCCAGGCCCACTGCAGGTTGAAGCCGCCGCAGTCGCCGTCCACGTCCAGCACCTCGCCCGCCGCGTAGAGTCCCGGAACGATCCGGCTCTGCAGAGTTTCCGGGTCGAATTCCATGGTGACGATGCCGCCGGCGGTGACCTGCGCTCCCTCCATGCCCATATTCCCGGTGATGGGCAGGGCCCATTCGTGGCAGAGCTCCACCAGCTGGGTGAGCTGTTTCCAGTTCAGGGAGCTCATAGGTGTGTCCTGACCGACGCCGCAGGCCGTGACCAGCATCCGGCCCAGCCGATTGTGGAGGATCCCGGTCAGCAGATCCCCGGCCTTCAGAGCAGGGAAGCGGGAGATACGGATGCAGAGGGCGGAAAGCAGATCCTCCGCCCGGTAGCCGGGCAGCAGATCCAGATGCAGCACCGCGTCCTCCGCAGAGGCGGCGACCCGGGAGAGCTCAAAGACGGCGGGGCCGGAGACGCCGTAATCCGTAAATTGAACTTCTCCGTAAGCGGTGGCCAGCACCGCGTCGCGGACAGTCAGCTTCAATGCGGCGTTGGCCCGGATTCCCTTTAAGCCCCGGACCAAAACGGGCTTTGTTTTCAGCTGGACCAGAGAGGGATAGAGCTTTGTGCAGTGGTGGCCCAGGCTCCGGAGCAGCTGATAACCGGAAAGCCCCCCGCCCAGCTTTGTGCCCGCGGCGCCGCCGCAAGCCACGATCAGGCGTTCCGCCTCCCAGCAAGCGCCCGCCGTGTCCTTCAACAGAAAGCCCTCGGCGGTTTTCTTGACCCCGGCGATTTCGGTCCCGGTGAGAAGATGAATGTTTTTTCGCTCCAAAGCAAAGCGCAGCACGTCCACCACGGAATTTGCCTGGTCGGAATAGGGATAGACCCGTCCGTTGTCCTCCGTCACGGTATAAAGCCCCAGTGTCTGGAAGAAGTCCAGCACGGAGTCCACCGGGTAGGCGTCTAGGGCGGGACGGACAAATTCCGGGTACGCGCCGTGGTAGCGGCCCGGATTTGTCTGGCGGTTTGTCAGATTGCAGCGGCCGTTGCCGGTAGCCAGGAGCTTTCGCCCCACCCGGGCCTGCCGCTCGAAGAGCAGGATTTCGTTGCGGCCGGATGCCGCGGCGGTGATGGCAGCAGCCATGCCCGACGCACCGGCGCCGATGATCGCAAGTTTCATAGGCAGACCCTTCCTTTGCTTTTTTTTCATTATAAACGAAAAAAACCGCTGTGACAAGGGTGGAAATAAAATAATGCTGTTCTTTGAGACAAAAATATGCTATGATGGGAAAAGAAAGCGAGATGATATCGCATGCTGACAGTTTATTACAGCCCGGATTGGAAAATGAATGCCCGCCTGGCCGTCGAGGCCGTCTGCGCGCTGCCGGAAGGCAGCCGCGGGATCCTGATCGTTCCGGAGCAGAATTCCTTCGACGCCGAATGGGAGCTCTGCGTACGGGGCGGGGATGGGATCAGCCGACGGGCGGAGGTCTTGAGCTTTACGCGGCTGGCTGCCCGGGTTTTCTCCGCGGTGGGCGGGGCCTCGACCCCCGTTCTGGACAAGAGCGGACGCCTGGTAGCCATGGCCGGCGCCCTGGAGCTGCTGCGGCCCAAGCTGCGGCTCTACGGCTCCCACATCGCCAAGCCGGAATTTCTGGAGCAGCTGCTGCAGCTGGTGGACGAGTTCCATGCCTACGGGCTCGACGCGCAGGCCGTGCGCCGGGCCAAAACAGAGCTGACGGATACCCTCTCGGAAAAGCTGGAGGAGCTCTGTCTGATTTTGGAGCTCTACGACGCGGTCTGCGCCAAGGCGGCCCTGGACCCCTCCACCCGGCTGGACCGGCTGCGGGACGCGCTGGAAGACAGCGACTATGCCAAGGGCCTGCATGTGGTGGTGGAGGGCTTTACGGACTTTACCGCGCAGGAGCTGGCGGTTTTGGAAGCCCTGAGCCGTCAGGCGGCCCAGGTGACGGTCTGGCTCTGCTGCGACAGCCTGCGGGGCGGCCAGAGCGTCTTTGCCGTTCCCAGACAGACGGCGCAGAGTCTGCGGGATCTGGCGCGGCGGGCGGAGATCCGCTTTCGGGATCTTGCCCGGCCTGCGGAAAAGCATGGCGATTTGATGGAGCATCTGGCCCGCAGTCTGTTTGCGCCCCGGCCTGCGCCCTGGGACGAAGAAACAGAGCGGGTGAGTCTGCTGTCCGCGGCGGACGCCGTGGAGGAGTGCGGACTGGCCATCGGACGCATCCAGACGCTGGTGCGCAAAGGCGCCCGCTGGCGGGACATCGCCGTGGCCTACACAGACGCCGCTGTTTACGGACCCCTGCTGGAGACGCTGCTGGACCGCTGGCAGATCCCGGCGTTCTTTTCCGGCAGCCGGGATCTGCTGCGGCACGGGCTGATCCGGGCTGTGGTCTACGCGCTGGAAGCCGCGGCCTGCGGTATGGAGGCGGACGCGGTCTGCGAGTACCTGCGCTCCGGCTGCGCGCCGCTGACCCGGGACGAGGCGGACCGACTGGAAAACTATATCTATATCTGGGATCTGCGGGGCTCCCGCTGGGACGCTCCCTTTGACCGGAATCCCGACGGCCCCACGCTGGAAGCCTTGTCCCCGGAGCTGCTTTCAGAGAGGCTGGCGCCGCTGAAGAGGGCCCGGGAGGCCGCTGTGGTTCCGCTGCTGGAGCTTCGGGACGGACTCCGCGCCGCTGCGGATACCGCCGGTCAACTGAAGGCTCTGGAGGGCTTTCTGGAACGCATCGGCCTGGAGCAAAGACTGACGGAGCAGGCGAAGTCCCTGGCGGAGGCCGGGGACCGGCAGAGCGCGCAGGCCCTGACCCAGCTCTATGAGATCCTGCTGTCCACGATGGAACAGATTTATGGCGTGCTGGGGAAGGGCAGCCGGAGTCCGGAGGATTTCTGCCGCTTTTTCCGGGCGGCGCTGACGCAAAACGCCGTCGGCACCATCCCCGCCGCGGTGGACTGCCTGCGGGTGGGACAGTTAACGGATATGCGCCATGTCAAAGCCGCCCATCTGATCCTCCTGGGGGCTTCCGACGGCCTGCTGCCAAGCTGGCAGGCGGGAAGCGGCCTCATCAGCGACGCGGAGCGTCGGCGTATGAAGGCTGCGGGCCTTCCCGCCGCCCCCAACGGAGAGGAACGCATCGACCGGGAGCTGCTGACCGCCTACACGGTACTCACAGCTCCGACAGAATCCCTGATGATCTGCTGCGACCGGCAGGCCCCCAGCTACCTTTTCACGCGTTTGGAGACGATCTTTCCCCATCGAAGCGACCCGAGGATCCTGCCTCTGCCCGCGAACGAGGCGGAAGCCGCTGCCCTTCTCATCGGGCAGGGCGATGCGGGCAGAGAGGCGCTGGACCAGCTGCCGGAGCTGAAGAGCGCGGCATGGGAGCTGCAGCGGCGGGCGGCCTATATTCCCGGGCGGCTGGACCGGGAGACCGTCTCCGGGCTATACGGAGACAAGCTGAGTCTGTCAGCCTCCAAGATCGACAAGCTGGCGGCCTGCAAATTCGGCTACTTCCTCCAATACGGCCTGAGGCTGCGGGAGCGGAAGCAGGCCGTGGTGGATCCCGCCATGTACGGCACCCTGGTCCACTATGTGCTGCAGCATACCGTAGAGGATGTGGAGAGCGAAGGCGGCTTTGCGGCGGTCCCGGAGGAGCGGGTTTTGATGTTGGCCAGAAGCTGGTACGATCGCTTTGTCAGCGAGGTCCTTGGAGGTCTCGCGGACTACACCAGCCGCGGCTCCTATCTGCTGGAGCGCAGCTTTGGCGAGGTGGAGCAGGTGGTACGGGATCTGCGCCGGGAACTGGCGTCCTCCCGCTTCATTCCCACCTACTTCGAACAGGCCTTCCGGGACCAGACCGCAATCCCCATCACCGGCAATCTGGCGGTGGGCTCTCTGATGGGTGTGGTGGACCGGGTGGACCTATACAGCACCGCCAGCGGGAAAACATATCTTCGGGTTGTGGATTACAAAACAGGCCGCAAGGATTTTGACTATACGGACATCCTCAGCGGCATGGGCCTGCAAATGCTGATCTATCTCTTTGCCCTGACCCGGGAGGCGGCCCACTACTACGGCCGCAGTCTGGAGCCCGCCGGCGTGCTCTATTTCCCGGCCCGCTACGACGTGGAGCAGACCAAGGGCCGCGTTTCCCGGGAGGAGGCGGAGAAGCAGCACAGAAAGAAGCTGCGCCGCAAGGGACTGCTGCTGGACGACGAGGAGATCCTCCAGGCCATGGAGCCCGGGGACGAGCCGGTGTATCTGCCCTATAAGATCTCCGCGAAAACGGGAGCCCGCTCCGGCGACCTGGCCGATCCCAGGCAGATGGATCTGATCGAGCGGCACGTGCGCCGTGCGCTGGGGGACCTGGCGGACACCCTTGTCTCCGGCACCATCGCTCCGGATCCCTATTGGCGGGGCGAGCAGCACAACGCCTGCCTCTGGTGCCCCTATCGGGCCGTCTGCCGGGTGGACAGCGGCGAGATCCCCCTGCGAAAGCTCCGCGCCGTCAATCGGGCGGAATTCTGGCAGGCTTTGGAAAAGGAGGCGAAGGACCGTGGCTGATACCTTGACAAGAGCCCAGGAGCTGGCGGTGGATCGCCCCGGGGGACCCATTTTGGTCGCCGCCGCCGCCGGCTCCGGCAAGACCAAGGTGATTGTGGAGCGACTTATGCGGCAGATCCTGCGGAGCGACTGGGAGTGCTCCATCAACGACTATCTGATCATCACCTTCACCAAGAAGGCCGCCGCGGAGCTGCGGGCCAGGATCGCCAGGGAGCTGGCGGCCCGTCTGGCGGAGGATCCCGAGAACCGGCATCTGCAAACGCAGCAGAGCCGCGTCTACCTGACGCAGATCTCCACCGTCCACGCCTTCTGCGCGGATTTATTGCGGGAATTCTCCTATGAGCTGGATCTGCCCGCGGATTTTCGCATGCTGGAGCAGTCGGAGGATGAGGAGCTGAAGGCCAGGATCGCAGACGAGCTGCTGGAGGATCGCTATGCTTCCATCGACAGCGACCGGGACCTGCGAAGGCTGGTGGACGGCCTCGGGGCCGGACGGGACGACAGGAGGATACCCGAGCTCCTGCTGAAGGTCTACCAGACCGCCCAGTGCAGCCTGGATCCGGCGGGCTGGCTGGATCAATGCGAGGCCATGCTGGATCTGCGGGAGCTCCGCGGCGCGGAGCAGACGGTCTGGGGGGACTACCTGATCCGCGGTCTGCGGGACTGCGCGCTGCGCTGCGCTGCGGCGCTGGAGGATGTCAAGCAGGAGCTGGATCACAGCGATACGCTGCAAAAATACTGCCCACTCTACGGGGAGAACGCGGCCCGGCTGCGGCGGCTGGCGGCCTGCGCGGGCTGGGACGAGCTCCGCGCAGCCATCCCGGAGGCAACGGATTTCGGCCGCCTGCCGGTGGTGCGAAATTGCGATGACCCGGATCTCCAAACCAGGGCCAAGGCCGTGCGCAAGCAAGCTGCGGAGCAGATTCGCGGCTGGTGCGCGGAGTTTTACGGCCCCTCAGAGGAGGTGCTGGCGGATCTGTCCGACAACGCCTCTATGCTCCGCGCCCTCTTTGCTCTGACCCGGGAGTTTACCCGACGCTTTGATGCGGAGAAACGCCGCCTTCACGCGCTGGATTTCGGCGATTTGGAGCACCATGCCCTCCGTCTGCTGCTGGAACCCGACGGAAGGACCCCCACGGAGCTGGCCCGCCGGATCAGCGAGCGCTACCGGGAGATCATGGTGGACGAGTACCAGGACACCAACCAGGTCCAGGACGCCATTTTCCGGGCCGTCTCCCAGGAGGGCGCCAACCGCTTCATGGTGGGAGATGTGAAGCAGTCCATCTACCGTTTCCGGTTGGCGGATCCCGAGATCTTCCTGCAAAAATACAATCGTTATCCGGATGCTGAAACCACAGAGCCGTCCGGGCGTCAGCGGATCCTGCTGTCTCACAACTTCCGCTCCGGCGAGGCTGTGCTGGAAGCGGTAAACGCTGTGTTTCGCCTGTGTATGTCGAAAGAGGCGGGAGGACTGGACTATGGCGAGGACGAGGCGCTTCGCCCGGGGCGGAGCATGACGCCCCTGCCGCAGACCCAAGTGGAGCTGCACTGCCTCTGCACCCGACAGGAGGACGAGGAGCTGGAGACGCCGGAGAAGAACCGGGCGGAGGCACAGTTCGTCGCCCGCCGGATCCGGGAGCTGCTGGACGGCCCTGCGCTGGTACGCGGCGAAAATGGCACGCGGCCGGTCCGACCGGAGGACATCGTGATTCTGCTTCGCTCCCCCCAGAACACCGCGGGCTACTATCTGGAGGCGCTGCAGCGCCTGGGAATCCCCGCGGCCGGCGACGCCGGAGAGAGCATTTTGGACGCCGCAGAGGTCCAGACGCTGATCTGTCTGCTGCGGGTATTGGACAACGCCCATCAGGACATCCCCCTGACCGGAGCCCTGCTGAGCCCCATTTTCGGGGTGGAGGCGGCGGCCCTGGCCCGTGCCCGGAGCGGCGGAAAACAAGGAGATCTCTGGGACGATCTTGCCGCTTCCCACGAACCGGCCCTGCGGCAGGCGATCCAAACCATCACGGAGCTGCGGGAGGCCGCCCAGACCCTGCCCCTGTACAGCCTTCTTGAGCGGATCCAGCAGCGCGTGGATCTGGAGGCCGTCTACGCCGCTATGGACGGCGGCGCGGCCCGGGTCCGCAACCTGCGGGCCTTCTGCGCCATGGCCGCCTCCTGGTCTGAGGACGGCGTCAAGAGCCTGCATCAATTTCTGAAGCATTTGGAGCAGCTGCAGGGGCGGGAGGGCCTGACGCTGCAAAGGCCCCAATCCGACGCAGTGACGGTCATGAGCGTCCACAAGTCCAAGGGGCTGGAATACCCCGTGGTCTTTCTCTGTGGCCTGACCCGGCGCTTCAACCAGGAGGACCTGAAGACACCGGTCCAGTTCCACAGCCGCCTGGGGGCCGGCTGCGCGGTCTACGATCCCGAGACCCATACCCGCTTCAACTCCATCGCAAAGGCAACCATCAGCCGCCAGACCAGGGCGGAGAACCTCTCCGAGGAGCTGCGGATCCTCTACGTGGCCATGACCCGGGCCCGGGATATGCTGATCATGAGCTGCTGCGGCGATTCTCTGGAAAAGCACCTGACGGATCTGTCCCTCTGCCTGACGAAGCGAACGGCGAAGCTCACCGCCGCCCAGGTCTCCTGTCCGGCGGATTGGATCCTGATGACCGCCCTGCTTCGGACGGAGGCCGGGGCCCTTCACGCCGTGGCGGGCAAGCCGGGGGACTGCGAACGATCCGAGCTGCCCTGGCGCATTGAATGGCTCGATCTGACGGCGGACCAGACCGCACTGCCGGTCAGGGCGGAGCAAGCCGCCCCGGTCAATCGGCCGGATTTCTCCGCGCTGAGGGAGCAGTTACAGTTCCGGTATCCCCATCCCGCGGCCCAGACCCTGCCCGCCAAGCTGACCGCGACCCAGCTTAAGGGGCGGCAGTTGGACCGGGAGGCGGACGACGGCGCACCACGGGAGGATTATTTCCGGCTCAAGCTCCGAAAGCCCGGCCTCATGGATGCGGAACGGCCTCTGACGCCCGCCCAAAGGGGCGTGGCCGTCCACCAGGCCATGCAGTTCCTGGACTTTGGACGGACCGGGAGCCTGGATCAGATCAGGCAGCAGCTGAAGGAGATGGAGCGGGACGCCTTCCTGACCCCGGCCCAGGCCGCGGCGGTGGACCCGGAAAAGCTGCTGCGGGTTTTCCGCGGTCCTCTTGGTACGATGCTGCGGGAGGCGGACCAGGTGCTGCGGGAGTTCAAATTCTCCATACTGAGCGACGCCGGAGATTACGAGCCCGCCGCCGCGGGCGATCAGATCATGCTCCAGGGCGTCACCGACTGCTGCCTGTTCCGGGAGGGAGCCATCACGGTCATCGACTTCAAGACCGATCGGGTCGCGCCCGGCGGGGAAGCGGAGGCCGCGGCCCGCTACCGGCCGCAGCTGGACGCCTATGCAAGCGCCCTTTCCCGCATTTTCAGTTTGCCCGTGACAAAGCGGCTGCTGTACTTTTTTGCGACGGACTGCTTCATTGCGCTATAATAGATATTGTACGGCATAATTCCCCGGGCTTTGCCCGGGGCGGCATCCACAGAAAGCGGATGCCGGATAAAAAAGTATCTGACTTTATTATCAAATATTCATATAAGAAAAAGCGTCTCCAACAGGCTTTCAGCCCGGCGGAGACGCTTTCATAGATTGATGTGAGGTTATCGGCGCAGCGCCCGAAGCCCCACGGCGATCAAAAGGCTCAGGGTCAGCATCACGGCATAGGAGAGATACCATTTGCCCCCGATGTTGAAGCTGTAAAAATCCGGCCAGAGCTTCCGCACAAGGACCATCCACCCGTAAAGCGCTCCGTAGAGAGCCGTCGGGATCAAGGCCAGCAGGGTCCAGGGAAAGGCAATGGCGCCGCTTTGTTCCAGGAAGGCCCAGGAGAGCATGGCGGCCAGGGGGCAGAGGGCGTGCAGGAACAGATTCCGCCCCGCGTACATGAGCTTGAAATCGAAATGGGAGACGGGGAGCAGATAGAGAATCACCGTCAAGAAGGTGAGGCCCACAGCGGAGGCGCCCATCAGCTTGAACAGATCCAGCCAACGGGGCAGGGCTTCGCCCCCGCGAAGAAGCGCATGGACGTCGAAAATGATGAGGCCCAGACAGGCGGCGGCGCAGAGGATGTTGGAGTCCACGGTGAAATACATAAAGGCGCGTTTGGCCGTTTCGTCCATATTGCCCTTGCCGCCGCGGACAAAAAAGGCGCCCACACAGACGACAACGGAAACAAGCACAAAGAGATTGCAGGCGAGAGAACATAGCAGCTTCGATCGGGTCATGAAAAAGCTCCCTTCCGTTTCATTCTGTCAGAGTAAAACTCAGATCCACCAGCTCCCGAACGGTTTCCGCCGGCGCCGAGCCGTCCAGCAAAACCCCCAGCCAATGGCTTTTGTTCATATGCCAGGCCCGGACGATCCCCGGCTGTCCCAAATAGGAACCGCCCAGCAGAGGACCGGTTTTCACGTCCAGAAGCCAGAGCTTCCCCGACCCGGCCAGCCCCAGCTTGGAGCGTTCCACCTCCATCACCACGCCGAACCATTTGCGGTTTTTGGCATGGCGAAAGATAAAGGCGTTCGGGGAATCAGGCCAGAGATATTCCGGCTCGGCGCCGTAGGTCTCCCGGATCCATCCGGCCAATGCGTTCGGGTCCATATCGTTTACCTCTCATAATTCGGATTTGTCGGGATGCCTTCCCCTTGGGGGGAAGGTGGCGCGAAGCGCCGGATGAGGGGAGGTATCGACGACAGCGTCGCTCCGTAGGGGCCGAACTCGAAGAGTCACGAAGTATGCCTACATCGGCCCTATCCCGTATCGGTGTGAGGGCCGATTTTGGCATTGGCCCCTACGAAAGAAAGAGCCCGTCAAATCCCGATCTTCAAATCCATTATAACCCCCTCCCGACAGCCTGTCAAGTAAGCCGTGCTTATGACGGAATTCACAAAATGTTTTCCGCTTTCGCCTTTACTTTTGTGAAATATTCGTGTATGATGAGACTGAGAACGGGGCATTTCCGGACTCCTAATACAACGAACACGAGGTGTGCAATTATGGCAAGAACAGCACAGGACATCATGAAGCTTATCCGGGACGAGGACATCAAGATGGTGGACTTCAAGGTTGTGGACATCAACGGTCAGTTCCGCCACGTCACCATTCCCGCGGTACATTTCAACGAGGAAACCATGGTCAACGGCATCGGCTTCGACGCCTCCAACTACGGCTACGCCGTGGTGGAGAAGTCCGACATGGTCTACATCCCCGACCTGGACACCGCCGCCATCGACCCCTTCTGCGAGGTCAAGACCCTGTCCATGATCGGCAACGCCATGATCATCGACTACCCCGAGAACCGGCCCCTGGCCCACCACCCCCGCAACATCGTGGCGGCCGCCACGAAGTATATGCAGGCCTCCGGCAGCGCCGACACCATGCGGAGCCGGGCCGCGGCCGG
>JAEEGL011386637.1_pt1 | contig 18804 bp, 16 predicted proteins | sample 9134231 | NCBI WGS metagenome assembly JAEEGL01 (sample SAMN16246548, study PRJNA631951) | gut metagenome | biome: gut microbiome; feature: rumen; material: fiber-attached | host: Bos | place: Iran: Karaj | collected 2018-10 | reverse complement strand
TTCTTAGCAAGCAAGCTTGCACGACCTGCTATTTTCATCTGTGCCCTGCTCAATGCTTTTCGGAAATTTTCAGGGTTGCATTACTGTTTATTTGTCAAGGTGCAGGAGCCTAGAACTCGCTCCAGTACTGCGTTTGCGGCGCTTTGTGTTGTCCGCAGCAGCAACGAATATAAATATATCACTCCCCCATATATGTGTCAACAACTTTTTTTAAAAATTTCTAATTTTTTTATTTTTATGTAAAAAAAGCACCGGAACCCGCTTGAAATGGCACTTTCCACTCCCAGCAGTCCGGCGCACAATATAACAATTATTATTCAGCCCTCTTTAATGCCTTTCCAAGGGCGGCCCATATTATAAACACATAAACGAATCCAATGCAGGCTGTGATAAATTGAAAAACAGAAAATGTAGTCTGGAACACACTCAGCTTGGCATATAACTTACTATCCTGAGGAATAAACGTAGGCAACAGCCACAATGAAATAGTAAGTCCCATGAATAATCCCTTAAGAAGGGCACACAGCACCGCCAACAGATAACTTTTAAAACTCTTTAATCCGTCAGCCTTATTCAGTTCTTTTTTCAAAAGAAACTCTACTGCTACCACAAGAACAATATTTCCGCACATGATCAGCGGGATAATTCCGGGAACCATCTGCATTACAGGAGATGCTGCAATAAAATATGCTGTCACCGGAGTAATTATACTTAGAATTATTCCACAGGGCAGGTTTACTGCCAAAACAGCAATAACAAGGCATGTATTTACTATAGGCCCCGTGATAAAAATACTTAAATTCTTAAAAATCTGACTGATAATACAAATCGCCAATAAGACTGCGGTTATCGCAATCTGCTTTGTCCCCAAATATTTTCTTTTTTCCATTCTTTTTCTCCTCCAAAAATCATTTTTTTATTTTAAATATACTGTCTGTTTATTTTCCCCCATGGAAACTACAAGCCCCAAAGATTCGATAGAAGTAGCCTCGCTTTCCTTTATCTCAGCCAGTACCACAAGGCTCTCGTGAGCCCTTGATTCTATGGTTCCGACATATGAAGACAGATCGTTGGGAAGTACGGTCACCGCAGTATAGCCTACATTCTTATCATTTAACAGAACCTGGAACAGTATATTTTTTTCCAAAATATTAACACTTTTATCGGAATCAGATCCATTATACAGATCAAAGCGAAGCACCAAAAGTTTCTTTCCCTTTTCAGCATTTATGACATAACTCTTTGAACTTTCAGGGAAAGTACTGGATACCGAATATCCCTCATAGGAAATAAAAATGTCCGGAGCTATTTCCTGTGATTCATCAGAAGATAGAACAAGCGCTTCGGGATCAGTCTGGGCATTGCCTCCGGATTGCGTCGTTTCTTCTGTCCCTGTGTTTTCTTCTGTAATCGAATTTTCCGTGTTAGCTTCTTCCGTAACCTGCGAGGTTGTTTCTTCTGTATTGTTTTCCACGGTTGTATTCTCGGAAGAAGAAGGTGTAACAGGCGTCTGTGGCTGTGAGCTCACAGACTCTTCCGTTTTCTTTTCTCCGTTCTTTTTTTCTTCTTCCTCGGCAGCTTTTCTTCGCTGTTTTTCCACTTCCTTAGCATTGACATAGGTGAGCTTTTCCTGGTCATTATTGGAATGCTTCATAAGAAGCCCTACCGCATACTCCACGGTCTGGTTGTATTCTGTTTCAGTCAATTCAGGAAAAGTTGATCCGCAGCCTGTGACCAATAAGGCAACACTAAAAGCAATTACAATACCATAATACTTTTTTCCCATCATAGGTTATCCCTCAAAAGAAACAGTACTAAAGTTACTTGGTTTCCAGTTCAAAATAAAACTCAACTCCGTTATCATAATTGATAACGCCATAATTCTGATGCATTCCTTCCATAATAGCTTTTACTATGGAAAGTCCCACACCGCTTCCCCCATACTCTCTGGTTCTGGCTTTATCAACTTTGTAAAATTTCTCCCAAATATGTCCAATGCTGTCTTCCGGTATAGGATTCCCGGTATTAAATACAGATATTCTCACATGATTTCCGCTTTGTACAAGCTTTATCTCTATGACTTTTTCTCCATCAATGTGATTAAGGGCATTGCTATAATAGTTCTGCAATACCTCTTCTATCTTAAATTCATCTCCCCACACAAATATCGGTTTATAATCACCGAATTTAACCGTAACATCCTTTTGCTTGGCGAGAAGTTCCGCAGATTTGATATAGTTTGAAATCATGTCTACTATATCAAAGCGCTCCATATTTGCATTTTCATTGCCGAACTCGAGCTGATTCAGTGTAAGGAGCTTTTTGACCATTATATTCATCTTGGAAGCTTCATCCATGATTACTTCACAATAAAAGTTCCTGCTCTCTTCATCATCGTTTATGCCTTCTTTTAGACCTTCCGCATATCCTTGTATCAAAGCTATCGGCGTCTTAAGTTCATGAGATACGTTTGAAAGAAATTCCTTACGCATTTCATCTATTTCTTCTTTTTGGGCAATGTCCTGTTTTAACGCTATATTGGCATTTTTCAGTTCCTTTATGGTAGATTCCAAAGTTTCGGAAAGCTCATTCATATTTTCGCCAAGAGCATCTATTTCACTGTGATAATTTCCGTAAGACTCGTATTTCGCCTCAAAATTGAGCTTCTTCATATCATCGGAAATATAGTATAGTCTTTTTATAGGTTCAGTTACCTTTTTGGAAATATAAAGAATGACCACAGAACCAACAACTATGGCTATAACTCCAACATATGCCATAAATGTGTTTGAAATGGTAACATTATCTCTTATACTTTCCATAGTGGAACGAACAAGAACCAGGTTTCCGTTTCCGACTATTCCCCACATTTCCAGGTACTCACGCCCTGTAACTCTGTCCACGTCCCTCTGAAGGGTATAGTTGTCGCCCACATCAAGTATTGTTCTGCTTTCTATAACATAATCTCCGCCGGAAGGACTAATCATATTTTCCCAGAGAATCTTTGCCATACGCTCCACATCACTTGTAGATGACTTGATGGTCTTCGAATCCGCATCCAGAACAATCATTTCGATGTCATAGCGTTCACAAATTCTGCTGATTTCCTGATCAAATTCCGTAGAGGAAATGTCTCCCGAACTTATTGCATTATCGATGCTGCGATAAGCCTCTATTATTACTTCTCTTTTATTTTGAACGTAAAAGCGTTCCATAAAAAGAAGGTTGATTATTAGGCAGAAGCCAAAAGTCCCTATCATTGTGAGGGTAAAGGCTATGCTTATCTCAAATCGAATGGAATGGGTTTTATTAAGCTTATTTCTGCTATTATTATTATCCAAAAATCATCAACCTCATTCCTCGAATTTATATCCCATTCCCCATATGGTTTTGATCATGTCTCCTTTTTTACCAAGCTTTCCTCTAAGCTTCTTCACATGTGTATCAATGGTTCTGGCATCTCCGAAATAGTCGTAATTCCAAACATTATTAAGTATTTTTTCACGGGAAAGTGCAACACCTTTATTCTCAAAAAAGTATGTAAGAAGCTCAAATTCCTTATAACTAAGATCCACTTCCTTCCCGTCCACCAAAACGCTGTGTGCTACCTTATTCAATACAATTCCGCCGGCTTCAAGTACCTGATCCTTGGTAACCTGATTTGTTCTGCGAAGAATAGCATTTACTCTTGCAGCAAGTATCTTGGGACTGAATGGTTTGGAAATATATTCATCGACACCAAGTTCAAATCCCAAAAGTTCATCTCTTTCCTCTGCCTTGGCAGTAAGCATAATAATAGGTGTCTTCGAATCCTTTCTGATTTCTCTGCAAACTTCCCATCCATCACGCCGTGGCATCATTACATCGAGAATTACAAGTGCTATATCTTTATCTTCGTAAAAAACATCCAAAGCCTGCTGACCATCCTCAGCCTCAACTACAAGATATCCCTCTTTTACCAAAAAGTCTTTGACAAGCTTTCTCATTCTGCTCTCATCATCAACAACCAATATCTTCAAATCTTCCATTAAAATCCTTCCTCCTGCATGGAATCTGTGTCTGTATCATCATAATAGCTTGAAGTATCCTGTATGCCAAGCTTTTTTTCCGCCTGTCTTACAGCTTTTTCCCTTTCCTTGAGGTCCTGATCCCAGGAAGCATACCTGTTTGTGATATTTCTCTTATAATTGATTATATTATCACTCTCGCTTGTTGCCGCTATCACAAACATCAGAATAACCAATAGCGCCAGAACTATGTTCAGCACTATTGGAAAAATACGTTTAAACTCCAGATTTTTTTCTTTTTTATCCGGTTTTATTCTCTGTCTGACTGACAGGTTTTCTATTGCAGAATGCCTTGAAAAAGAAATGTCCATGGGAATCGGAATCAGGTCGTTCTCATTAAAGCCGCTATCCAGCAGTTTTTTGCGCAGTCCCGTGAGATACCCCCATCCGATTGGGGTTCTGAAAATTTTATTCTCTATGGACTTATCATAAACAGCTTTAATGTCAACGGGACGACTCACCTTGGCCCTTGTCTCCAACAGCCTTATCTTGGAGGCATCCATTGTTGCTTTCTGCGCATCATTTTCTGAAATAAACTGATACCCCTCAACTATTAAATTGTTGGACGCATTCTTATCATCAGTTGCCATACTCAGCTCCGTATGATGCGATAAACACATTGACGCTTCTGGCTTTTATGGTTTTATTCCTCCAGGTAAGAGGTTTTGGTCTGTTAAAAAAGTATTTGCCTTCCTCATCTGCTGTATCGACACATAATGACCAATATGCCCCTTCGGGAGGGTTAGGAAGCATGATCTGAATATCTTCCCAAAAAGCATTGATTGCCAGGTAAACAATGTCGTCATGGCCCTTTTTGTTTACAAATCCGGCATACCTCACGCAGATTACCCTGGAGTCCTTTGTAATGTTCCCGTTATCCGGGTTTTCTGTATGTACAGATATAAAAGGATATCCGCATTGTGCCGGCTTTAAGTCTTTTCTGATAGAAGGATGTTTTCTCCTGAACTGGATTATCCTTCTGTAAAAATCAAAGAAATCCTTATTCTTTTCTAGGAGTTTCCAGTCAAGCCAGGATATTTCATTGTCCTGACAGTATGCATTATTATTACCAAACTGCGTGTTGCAGAACTCATCTCCCGAATAGACCATGGGTGTACCTCTGCTGCACATAAGAACAGTAATGGCATTTCTCATCATTCGATATCTGAGATCAACGATAGCAGGATCACTGGTTTCTCCTTCTACTCCGCAGTTCCAGCTTCTGTTATCATTGGCTCCGTCGGTATTATTCCAGCCATTATCCTCATTATGCTTGTTATTGTAGGAATACAGATCATAAAGAGTAAAACCGTCGTGACAGGTAATAAAGTTTACAGATGAATCATATCCCAGATATGAACCACCATAAAGATCCATGGATCCGGTTATTCTCTTCACTGCTTCCGGTGCAGCCCAAATGTCCCCCTTTAAGAATGATCTGATATCATCACGGTATTTGCCGTTCCATTCAGCCCATCGTTTCCATGCAGGGAAATTGCCCACCTGGTACATTCCGCCAGCATCCCAGGCTTCCGCTATCAGCTTGACATTGCCCAGTATAGGATCGTAAGCAAGTCGCTGAATCAGAGGTGGTCTCTCCATCGGGGATCCATCCTGGTCTCTTCCCAGTATACTGGCAAGATCAAACCTGAAACCGTCAACTCTGTATTCCTCAACCCAGTATCGAAGGCACTCCACGATAAGCTCCTGAACCATGGGGTGATTACAGTTCATGGTATTTCCGCATCCGCTGAAGTTATAATACTGTCCATACGGTGTCAAAAGATAATAAATATTATTATCAAAACCCTTAAACGAGATAAATGGGCCATTTTCATTGCCTTCGGCCGTATGATTGAACACAACATCAAGGATAACTTCAATTCCGTTATCCTTAAGTGTCTTGATCATATGTTTTAGTTCAACGCCCTCTTTGTTATATTCACTTTGTGATGCATAACTGGTATTGGGAGCAAAAAAGCTGATTGTGTTGTACCCCCAGTAGTCCAGCAGAGTCTTACCGTTTAATTCACGCTTATCCCTAGTTTCATCAAATTCAAAGATTGGCATAAGCTCAACCGCCGAAATACCAAGTCTTTTAAGGTAATCCACTTTTTGCTTTATTCCCTCAAAGGTTCCTCTGCATCTTACTCCGGATGAGGGATCCATCGTAAACCCTCTCACATGCATTTCATAGATTACTGTGTCACACATGGGGGTTCCCAGGCTTGTGGTGTCATTCCATTCAAAATTATCCCTTACAACTCTGGCTCTGTACTGACCTTCCTTATTGAGTCTCTGGCCCCATATTCTTTGGCCTGTAACAGCCTTTGCATAAGGATCAAGAAGTACATGGTTCTTATCGAACAACAGACCTTTTTCAGGATCCCAAGGCCCGTCTACACTATAACAGTATTCCAAATTCTCAATATCAAGTCCGAAAACGATCATGGAATACACTTTTCCAATCTTATAGCTCTCGGGAAAAGGAATCTGAGTAAAGGGCTTTTCTTCTCCTCTTCGATACAATAAAAGCGTAATCGAAGTAGCGCCATTGGAATAAACAGTGAAGTTAACTCCATCCGGCAGCATAGTTGCACCATTAATACCATGAAATCCGGGTCTGACTCTGTAACCGCCGATTTCATCCAATGCAAGCATCTGCCTGTTAAGATCACTTTTTCTAAGTTCCCTTACCTGGCGCTGACCAATTTCGATTGGTTTTCTGTTTTGTCTGTGTCTTCTATACTCATTCATATATTAATAATATCATAATTTTGGATATTTTTCTTTGAAAAAAGGGCAAGGATTTTCATCCTTGCCCTTAAATTATAGAATTAATTAAACGGGATATGCCCCATTCTTTGTATCAGCAGCTGTTACGTCAACCTTATCCTGCTGAGCCATACGATATTTAAAGAAGTCTGTAGCAACCTGAGGGAACAATGCATATGACAATACATCTTCATCCTGCTGTTTCCACTGAGCAACCTCTTTTTCGAACTTGGCAAGTCCGGGCTCAAGCTTGTCTGCAGGTCTGCATGTAATAACTTCTCTGTCGCCGATAATCTTCTTCTGAACTTCGGGATTGAAAGGCTTGATAGTCTTTCCGTACTCACCTGCAAGAAGATCCTTGGTCTGGTCTGTGGCAACCTTATATCTTTCTCCCATAAGTACGTTCATAACGGCCTGAGTACCAACGATCTGTGATGAAGGAGTAACAAGCGGCGGCTCACCGAAGTCCTTACGAACCTGAGGAATTTCTTCAAGCACTGTGTTGTACTTATCGCTGGCATTCTGCTCTTTAAGCTGACTAACCATGTTGGAAAGCATTCCGCCGGGTACCTGATACATAAGTGTCTTGATATTAACGCCAAGAACCTTGGCATCCATAAGTCCATTCTTAAGGCACTCTTCTCTGTATGGTCTGAAGTGGTCTGCAATCTGAGCAAGAATCTTCTGATCAAGTCCTGTGTCAAAAGGCTGGCCCTTGAAGGCCTCAACCATAACTTCGGTAGCCGGCTGAGATGTACCGAGAGCAAACGGAGAAATAGCACAGTCAATAATATCTACACCTGCTTCAGCAGCCTTCATGTATGTCATGCTGGCAACACCTGAAGTGTAATGTGTATGAAGGTCTATAGGAAGGCTGGTAGCACTCTTAAGAGCCTTAACCAGTTTCTCTGCCTCGTAAGGAAGAAGAAGACCTGCCATATCCTTGATACAGATAGAATCTGCGCCCATATTTTCAATATCTTTGGCAATACTCATCCAGTAATCAAGTGTATATGCATCTCCCAATGTATATGCAAGAGCAATCTGAGCATGTCCACCCTCTTTCTTACAAGCCTTTACTGAAGCCTCAAGGTTTCGAAGGTCGTTAAGACAGTCAAAAATTCTGATAATATCAATACCGTTAGCAATAGATTTCTGTACAAAGTACTCTACAACGTCATCGGGATAGTGCTTGTATCCGAGAATATTCTGTCCACGAAGGAGCATCTGCAGCTTGGTGTTCTTGAAGCCGTCACGAAGCTTACGAAGTCTCTCCCATGGATCTTCCTTGAGGAATCTCATACATGAATCGAAAGTTGCTCCGCCCCAGCATTCTACTGCATTATATCCAACCTTATCCATTGTACCAATGATTGGCAACATAACTTCGGTGGGCATTCTTGTCGCAATAAGTGACTGATGCGCATCACGAAGTACAGTCTCATTGATACGAACCGGCTTTTTCTGTAATTCTGCCATATCTATATTTTTCCTTTCTTATCTTTATTATATTATTCTTCTTACTACTTATTTGGTGTATATACGCATGACTCTGCTTCCGCTCTCGTCATGCTACATCCATTCGGAATCCGAGCTGTTGCTCAACTTATACACCAAAGACTGCCATGAATGTTCCGGCAACAACGGCTGTTCCGATAACACCGGCAACGTTAGGTCCCATAGCATGCATGAGCAGGAAGTTAGACGGATCATACTCTGCACCAACCTTCTGCGATACACGGGCTGCCATAGGTACGGCAGATACACCTGCTGATCCGATAAGAGGATTTATCTTTCCTCCGGTAATCAGACAAAGGAGCTTACCAAGAAGACATCCTGCAGCAGTACCAAATGCGAAAGCAATAAGTCCCATAAGGACAATAATAAGTGTTGTAGTGTTTAGGAAAGCTTCTGCACTTGTTGTAGCTCCTACAGAAGTTCCGAGAAGGATAACTACGATATACATCAGCGCATTGGAAGCTGTTTCCTGGAGCTGACGAACAACACCTGACTCTCTGAAGAGGTTACCGAGCATAAGCATACCGATAAGAGGTGCTGTTGTAGGAAGGATCATACTTACAACGATTGTAACGATTACAGGGAAAAGGATTTTCTCAAGCTTGGAAACCTCTCTAAGCTGAGACATTCTTATCTTTCTCTCTTTTTCTGTTGTAAGAGCCTTCATGATAGGAGGCTGAATCATGGGAACCAAAGCCATGTATGAATAAGCTGCAACGGCTATAGGTCCAAGAATCGATGTCTGGTGGAGCTTGGATGCAAGGAAAATTGAAGTAGGGCCATCTGCACCACCGATGATGGATACAGCAGCAGCCTGCTGATCGTTAAATCCAAAAGCAATAGCCATGAAATAAGCTGCAAATATACCAAACTGAGCGCCTGCTCCCATCAGGAAGCTGATAGGGTTGGCAATAAGAGGACCAAAGTCGGTCATCGCACCAACTCCAAGGAAAATAAGCGACGGTAAAATTGCCCATTCATCAAGAATATAGAAATAATGGAGAAGTCCGCCTGCCGCTCCGTTTGTGGGTTCAGCCATAATTTCAGGATAAATATTAACAAGAAGCATACCGAATGAGATCGGTACCAAAAGCAAAGGCTCAAATCCCTTGGCAATTGCAAGATACAAAAATACCAGAGCAACTACGATCATAATATAGTTGCCGGGTTTCATTGTAGTAAATGCAGTCTGTTGCCAGAGATTAGATAATGTATTAACAATGTAATCCATTTTTTATCCTCATTTCTGTTTTTTGAAAAACCAATATTTCTCTGACAAAACTTCTTAGTTAAGAGTTGCAAGGCATGTTCCTGCCTCAACAGCATCGCCTGTAGCTACATCGATACTTGCAACTGTTCCGTCTGAAGGAGCAACCATAGGGATTTCCATCTTCATGGACTCAATAGTTACTACAGTGTCACCCTTCTTAACTGCCTGACCAACACTTGCATTGATCTTAAGTACCTTACCTGCAGCGCCGGCCTCAACCTTAATGCTGCCTGCACCTGCACTTGCCTTCTTTACAGGAGCTGCAGGAGCCTTTACTACTGGAGCTGCAGCTGCAGGAGCTGCGCCTGTGCCTGCACCTTCCTCTACTGTTACATCATATACGTTTCCGTTTACGGTTATTGTATAGTTCTTCATTGTTTCTCCTTTCGATGAGCAGGGACTATTTCCGTGCTCGATCATCTCTTAGTGTTTTTTCCAATTTTTATTTACTTTTCTGATTGATCTTACCTGGAATCCTTCTGTAGATACGCTTCCTTCATACGCAGCAATAGCAGCTGCGATAACAGCAACAAGTTCCGCATCGTTTGAAAGATCTTCCTGCTCAACAATCTGGTTAATGGTATTATCAATGGCCTGTTCAGAAATTGTCTTAGCACTTTCTTTCTTTTTCTTACTACTACCTAAAAATACAGGGAACAAAGAAATAATCAAAGAAATAAGTATCAGGATAGAAAATGCCATTCCCATACCAAGGAGTGTATTAAGACCTGCATTCTCAAGTTTCTCACCTGTAGTCTTATTCAGAGTGACACCTATATCGGTAGGCTCTCCTCTGTTGGTCAAATAAATCTGCATTATAGCAGAATGCTTTGTTCCGGTAATTGTTGCATCAACAACAAGCTTGTCATCCTTGTCCACACTGTAAGTAACATCAGTAACCTGAATGTCATTTGCAAGTGTATCCATGGAATTATATCCAAGATCTTTTACAGTCTTGTACCAGCTGTTGTATCCGCTTTCCAGAACCTCGTATCTCTCATCGCTGGAATTCATGGAAATTTCAAAGTATAACTTTTCCTCAAAATTTTCCGGTGTAATTCCCTGAAGATACCAATACTCGAAATTATTATCCTCAACTGTCTGTGCATAATAACTGAGGTTTTCAAGATTGAATATATCAGACGAATACCTGCTTCCTTCAACAGTGTTGAGCTCCGTGCTCTCACCGCAGGCTGTAAGTCCAAGAAGGCAGCTAAGCATCACGCCCAAAACCAACATTTTTTGTTTCATTTTGAGTGCTCCCTTCATTAAACTGTGCCATGTTTCTTAGCAGGACGCTCATCTCTTTTTGTAAAAAGCATCTCTAATGCGCCGATAACATACTTTCTTGTATCTGCCGGCTCAATGATCTCATCAACATAGCCTCTAGCAGCAGCGCTCTTAACATTGTTCTGAAGAGCGGCATACTCTCTGGCAGTAGATGATACTGTCTCAGCATCCTTGCCGTCGCACATGATCTTGGCAGCAAGATTAGCATCCATCGTACCAATCTGTGCATCCGGCCAGCTGATAGTAATATCAGCACCGATAGCTTTGGAATTCATGATTACGTATGCGCTTCCAAAGGCCTTTCCTGTAATAAGGTTTACCTTGGGCACTGTAGCGTTTGCCAAAGTATAAACAAGTCTTCCGGCTGCCTTTGCCACATGTCTCTCATCGCACTTGGATGAGCCAAAGCCTGTTGCGTTGGTAAGTGTAACCACAGGAAGATCAAAAGCGTCGCAGAAATTCACAAACTCAGCAGCTTTGTCGCATGCATGAGCTGTAAGTTTATCCTCAAATTTTTCTTTTTCCTTGCCCTCTTCATCAAACAGCGCTGTACGGTTTCCTACAAAACCAACTGTAGCTCCGTTGAGTCTTACAAAGCCGGTAACCATTTCCTTTGCATACTCTCTCTTTGTTTCAAAGAAAATTCCGTTATCGGAAATCTGTCTTGCAATAAGTGCAGGATCGGGAGCAGAACCATCAAGGTTCTCACAGATTCTGTTAAGGTCATCTGTGCTCTCCTGGAATGAATCTGAGTCTTCGTTGTTGGAAGGAAGAAGGGACACAAGCTCTCTGATCTGAGCATAAATTGAAGCCTCATCAGCCACAACATCCACTGTGCCAACTTCGCTGCTCTGCCACTTAGCGCAGGATGTATCACACTTTTCTTTGTAATTGCCTGAAAGAACGTTAGGGGAATTAACGAAGAGTTTTGCCTTATCTGACTCCATGAAAGTGAAATCTGTAATAGATGGGATAAGCGCAAGTCCCCCGCCACATGCTCCGAATACAGCTGTGATCTGAGGAACAACACCTGAAGCCTCCACCTGTTTAAGGTAGATTTCTCCAAATGCGTTAAGTGCGTCTGTACCCTCCTGAAGACGAAGACCTGTAGAATCCATGATACCGATCACAGGGGCTCCTGTCTTGAGTGCAAGATCGTACAGGCGAACAATTTTCTTAGCGTGCATCTCACCGATGGAACCGCCAAGAACTGACGCATCCTGGCTGTAAACATAAACCAGGTTACCGTCGATTACACCATATCCTGTTACAACTCCGTCAGATGGTGTGTCTTCCTGTTTCAGGTTAAAATCTGTGCTTCTTGCAGTCACAAGTGCGCCGATTTCAACGAAACTGTTTTCATCGAGCAAAGCATCGATTCTTTGTCTCGCTTGTGAAGAACTACTCATTTCTTTAACCTCCGAGAAATTTATTCTATATATACTGGATATATACATAAAGAATTGCCTGATAGCTAGGCTATAAGCAACTTAAGTCAGAATATAGTATACCATAAAAGTAATCAAAAAAAAGGAAAAACGCATAAAAAACAGCATTTTTCCTTATATTTTCAAACTTCTTTATATATTCTTTATTTAAATATCAAGTTTTACGTTAACTTCTTCTTCTGCCTGTGCTTTAAACTCCTCTACCTGAACCGCACCGATCGACGGAAGTTCTTCAAGGGAGCGGACTCCAAAGCTTCTTAAAAACTCCTCCGTAGTCCCGAATAAAAGAGGTCTTCCGGGGGCATCCAATCGTCCCAGTTCCTGAACAAGGCCAAATTCCACAAGTCTGTTAACTGCATGGTCACTGTTAACGCCTCTTATTTTTTCCACTTCAAGTCGGGTTATTGGCTGCTTGTATGCGATAATTGAAAGAGTTTCCATCAGTGAATCTGTAAGTACAGCTTTTTTGGGTGCCTTGGCTATCTTGACAAGATATTCATACATTTCTTTTTTGGTACACAGCTGAACAGATTTTTCCAATTCAAGGATTCCTATTCCGCTATCCTGTTTTTCATATTTTTCTTTCAAGTATCCGATGTATTTTTTTATCTCCCTGGGTTCAGTTTCCATTGCTCTGGCAAGAGCACTTATTTCCACAGAATCACCCATTGTAAAAAGAATTGCCTCAACAATGGCTGCTCCCTCTTCTTTTTTCATTTAACCGGCCTTTCTGGAAGTAATGATAATATCTCCAAAGGTATCTTCCTGTTCTATTTCTATTTCACCCAGCTTCATTTCCTCAAGCATAACCAGAAATGTTACGATAATCTCTGTTTTATTATGCTGTTTTTCCAAGAGTTGTCTGAAGCTAAAGCGTGAATGCTCACGAATATATGCCTTGATGTAAAGCGTTTTGGCATCCATGTCAATTTCTTCTTTTTCTATATTTCCAAACTTACTTCTTATGGGGTCGACTTTATCTTCCTGTCTCTTCATCAGATCCTGAAAGATTTCATTTAGTTTGGACAAAGTTGCATCTCCGATGAGTTCGGATAAATCCACCGGAATCTCATAGTCCTTGACCTCCTGAGGAATTGATTTGCTCCTATACCAGGTAAGTCCGGCATCCATCTGTCGGTCCTTGAGTTCGTACGCCATATACTTGTACATTTTATATTCAAGAAGTTTTTCAACAAGTTCTGCTCTTGGATCCTCTTCTTCTCCCTCTTCATTAACTTCCTTGGGAAGAAGCATCTTACACTTAATATCTATCAGTGTTGCAGCCATAACAAGGAATTCACTGGTAACTTCCATATCATCCCGCTGCATCGCATTAATATATTCCATATACTGCTCCGTAATGGTTGCTATGGGAATATCGTAAATATCAATTTGATTCTTATCTATCAGATGAAGAAGAAGGTCAAGTGGGCCTTCAAACACCTGAAGTTTTACTTCCAGTGACATTGCCTACCTCATAATTATATCTTGTGAATCCTGATAACATCAGCCTCTCCGGGATTTAAAAATCTCACATGTATGCTGTGAGTTCCAAGTCCCCGGCTCAAAATCATATTTTTGCCCTCAAACTCATATTTTCCGCCGTCATACTTGGGAAAAAGTGCTATCGAAGGAGAAATAATTCCGCCAATAAACGGAAGTCTGATAATTCCCCCATGAACATGTCCGGAAACAGAAAGATCAGCTCCCCACCTTGCATAATTTTCAAAATACTGTGGGTTATGAGCAATCAGAACCTGAAACTTGCTTTTTTCACTATGTCCCACAAGTTTGTCTATATAGTCTTTATCCATAGACTTCTTTACAACTTTGCGAAAATACTCAAGATTAAGATCAAGCCCCGTAACTCTGATATTTGTTCCCGGGATATCGATGCTGCTGTTTTCCAAAGTGATAACCCCTGCTTTTTGCAAACTGCTTCTGTACCTGTCAAACTGGTTTCCGAATTCCTGGGTATAGGTTTTAATTTTGTGTTCATGATTGCCATTGCCGGCATATACCGGGTATTTTTTGGCCAACTCGGTAAGTACATGGCGTCCGGGTTCGTACTGAATATCCCCGTCAACAACATGAGCCGTAAACATGTCTCCGGAACATAAAATAGCATCCGGCTTGGCCTTATCTATTGCTTCCAAAAGCCTGTCGTTATTATCACCGTATATATATCCGTGAAGATCCGACAATAAAACAAAAGTATAATCCCCGGAAACCTTCTCTGAAGATATATCATAGCTTCGCATGACAAAATTATGTGTATCATGATATATCACCAATACACACGTAATCGCAAGTATGATCACGGCAGCTAAAATATAAATCCACATAGTTAAAATATCTTTCTGTATTTTTGCAACAAAAACAATTATAACATTTCTTATGAAATAAAAAAGTCCTTGGAAAAAATCCAAAGACTTTTTATAAATTTGATTTAGTTATATTTGCGCTTTCTTGCAGCCTCAGACTTCTTCTTGCGTTTTACGCTAGGCTTCTCGTAGTGCTCTCTCTTACGGATCTCCTGCTGGATACCAGCCTTAGCACAGCTTCTCTTAAAACGACGCAGTGCGCTATCCAAAGTCTCGTTTTCTTTTACTACTACTGTTGACATCTCTACTCTTACCCTCCCTTCAGTCCCTTCAAGTACATGACTGATTGGGTTATTTGCTATGTTTTGAGCTATTTACTCACATAACATCACATATTATTGCACAAAACCCAAAAATCGTCAAGGGAAAATTTAAATTTCTTTTATTTATTCTACTCTTTCAATACCAAGGAGCTTAAATCCAAGTGAATTATTGGTATATGGTCTTATATGTGCGATGTAGATCCCGTTACCCGGATCTTCTTCGTCTCTCTTTTGCTGCCAGTTAAGATCTGTCACGCTGAGCTCATACACAGGGCCCATATGATAGTCAAAGCACTGGAGCTCTTCGTTGTAATCCCAGTCATCAGGTCCATCGACTCTGTTTCTGTTTCCGTATCCGCTGGCATAGACAAGTTCATCATAGCTTGGGCTGTACAAAAGAAGTGAAGAATCTCCCGGATAAACACTTGGATTATCCTGCATCACATCGCTCACGTCCAGCTCAAGTGAAAACAGATCTCTGTAAAATGTTCTCGCATAATCCAGGGAGCCGTTAAGGACATCCTTCTCTCCTATAGCCTGAGAGTAAAACTTCTCAAACTCCTCTTTTCCGACATCGCTCTTAAAGTACATGTCAGTACCGTTATCACCAAGATCAACTATGCAGGCAAATCGCTCAGACTGGATGTTCTCGCTGTCCTTGTTGACTCCTGCCCTCAGATACATCTGAAGAAGAAGCGGATCCTTGGACAAAAGCGCTGCCAGTTCCTGAGTGGTTCCTACAGGTACCACATAGTCCCTTCCCTGCTGGTCGTACAGCTCTCTGCTGGTGACCATATTGTCCATGATGCCCCAGAAGATGCTCTTTTGCCAGTCAGCAAGCTGGAAGTTGTTATACTTCCTGTCGACGAACTCCTCGAAGCTCTCGAGTTTGTCCGTATTAGACCCGCTGAATCCGCAAAGATTGTACAGCACATAGGAATAGTAGGCTTTCTGCCTGTCTTCCTCCTCATCGGCCGGCCTTGGGAAAGTGATCTTCATCTGATATATCTTTTCCTTCTCAATCCTGCACAGATCATAAACACGCTCCGAATCAGCGCCTCCGTCTGCGTAGGCTGAAAGGATCACTATCGCATTATCTTTATCCTTGGAAACCTGGTTCTTTTCTATAACAGGTGAAAAGAGCTTATCCTTCTCTGTTCTCAGAACAAATTCCGTCATTGCATCCAGATCGTTCTTGTAAGAAAGACCGTTCTCATAAACAGCAAAATCCGCCATGGATCCGTCAGATCCGGAGAACGAGATGCTCCGTATTGTCTTGCCGAACTCTCCCTCATCTGAGTTATTCTCCACATTGACATTGTTGTAAATGTCTGAAGGATAGCTGAAAGAAAAGCCGGTTATCTCAGAGTCGTATCTCTTATACTTGTTATAATCAAGGACCTGGCCATTGCCATAGTTGGCACGGTTTGACTTAAAAAGACCAAACTCGTCCATGAGCTGCTCCGGGGATACATAAGTACTCTCAGCCGAAGCTTCATCGGGCGCTGTACTTACTATTTCCTGACTTGTACTGTCAGGCCCAAGATCAACCTTGGGTTTTCTGTTCAAAAGGGCAAAACCTATACCAAGGCACACTACGACAAACAGCACAGTTCCGGAAATAACAAGCCTTGTCTGAAGGCGTCTGTTTGAGCTTCCCGTCTCGTACTGCTGAGTGTCTTCATCGCCCTTAAGTACTTCATCAACAGAACCCTCATCAAGGGCCTTATCCATCTCACTCTCTATCTCTGAGAGTCTGGCAAAAAGGTCCTCGTATTCGGTTCCTGACATATCATTGTAGCGGTTTTCAGCTGCAAACCTTTCACCGATCTCACTAATGATATGCTGTTTCTGAGTCTCAAGCTCTTTTAATTCTTCTTCAAAGCCATCTTCACTTGATGTCTTTATCTGTAGAATATCGAATAGACTCATATCCTCTAGTTACCCTATCTGCTCACCAAGGACTTTCTCTGCCTCTGCAATGGCATCTGCAATACCTGCAGGGTTCTTACCGCCTGCCTGAGCCATGTTCGGACGACCACCGCCGCCGCCACCAACCTTAGGTGCAATTGCCTTTACAAGATTTCCTGCGTGAGCTCCCTTTGCCATTGCTCCGTCAGTAGCCATAGTAACAAGGTTAACCTTGCCATCAAGCTCAGAGATAAGAACTACTACACCCTCGCCAAGCTTAGCTTTCATCTGGTCTCCCAGATCTCTAAGGCCGTTCATATCAACACCCTTAAGTGATGTTGCAAGGAGCTTAACTCCCTTAACTTCTTTTACCTGGTCATTAACATCGCCAAGAGCTGCCTTAGCTTCTTTGCTCTTTAAGGACTCGTTCTCACTCTTAAGAGCCTTAAGTTCCTCCTGGAGCTTCTTAATATGTTCGCAAATATCAACAGGTGTTGTCTTAAGTGCCTTGGCTGCCTCGTCAAGTCTGTTCTCAACATCCCTGTAGTAATTTCTTGCATTGCTTCCTGTGAGAGCCTCGATACGACGAACGCCTGCTGCAACGCCGCTCTCCGAAACGATCTTAAAGATTCCCACATGGCTTGTATTTGATACGTGAGTACCACCACAGAGCTCAATTGAGAAATCTCCCATCTTGACTACGCGGACTCTCTCGCCGTATTTCTCACCAAACAGAGCCATAGCTCCTGTCTTCTTGGCCTCTTCCATTGTCATCTCTTCTGTGACAACAGGAAGTGCTGCTGCGATCTTCTCGTTTACAAGATCCTCAACCTTTCTGATTTCCTCAGCTGTCATAGCCTGATGATGTGAGAAGTCAAATCTTGTCTTGTCAGGATCCTGATAAGAACCGGCCTGCTCAACATGGTCACCAAGTACTTCCTGAAGTGCCTTCTGAAGAAGGTGAGTTGCACTGTGGTTTCTGCAGGTCTTAGCTCTGTTCTCGGCATCTACGCTGAGTTTAACAGCATCTCCAACCTTGAAGGTTCCTTCTGTAACTTCGCCGACGTGAGCTGTTCTGCCGCCTGCAACATGGATGGTATCTGTAACAGTGAACTTAGCACCGTTAGCGCCTTCGATAACACCGATATCGCCAACCTGTCCACCCATTGTTCCATAGAAAGGAGTTACATCTGTAATGATGCTTCCCTTAGCGCCGCAAGCAAGTTCGTCAGCAAGTGCCTCATCAGCCATTGCAACAACCTTGCCGTCAGCTGTGATAGATGTGTATCCCACAAATTCAGAAGTTACCGACTCATCAAGAGAATCAAATACTCCTGCGCCTGTAGTAAGGTTAGCTGAGAAGTTCTGATTGTCTCTTGCCTTCTGTTTCTGCTCTTCCATAGCCTTGGCAAATCCTGCTTCATCTACGGTAAAGCCTTCCTCCTCTGCAAGCTCAACTGTGAGCTCAACAGGGAATCCGAATGTATCATAAAGGAAGAATGCGTCCTTGCCGTCAATCTCCTTCTTTCCTTCGCCTGAAGTCTTATCAAGGATCTTCTTGAACTCCTTCATACCGTTCTCAAGAGTTGACTCGAAACGGTCAATCTCCCTTCCGAGTTCTCTTAAAACGAACTCACGGTACTTAACAAGATTAGGATAGCTCTCTGAGTACTCATCAAGATAAATTGTTGCTACTCCGAGGATCTGCTCCTTCTTAAGTCCAAGAGCTCTTGCATGTCTGACTGCACGACGGATAAGTCTCCTTAAGATGTAGCCTGCTCCGGTGTTTGAAGGAAGAAGTCTTGCCTCATCACCGATGAGCATTACTGCTGTTCTTGTGTGATCAGCAAGGATCCTCATGGATCTTGTTGACTTCTC
>JAEEGL017198109.1_pt1 | contig 18805 bp, 15 predicted proteins | sample 9134231 | NCBI WGS metagenome assembly JAEEGL01 (sample SAMN16246548, study PRJNA631951) | gut metagenome | biome: gut microbiome; feature: rumen; material: fiber-attached | host: Bos | place: Iran: Karaj | collected 2018-10 | reverse complement strand
TCTGGTCTTGAGATGTCGCAGAACTCTGAGCGTCTGAGCTGGACTGCCAAGGAGGTTGACGACTACCTGAAGCGCATCATGAACGACATTCACGAGAACTGCGTGAAGTACGGTACTGAGAAGGACGGCTACATCAACTACGTCAAGGGTGCTAACGTAGCCGGCTTCATGAAGGTTGCCAAAGCCATGATGGCTCAGGGCATCGTGTAAGCTCGACGAAGTAACTATAAGAGCAGCCGAAGTTTCGATGGAGACTTCGGCTGTTTTTTTGCTCAATTATTTGTAAACAACGACATGTCCGTCAGGTGTTATTCCCTCAGCCGACACATTAATACGTCGACAGGTGGAACTATTGAAGAACTCAATAGTAGCCTTTCCGTCAGCATCGGCGACAACACTTGGATTCCAATAGAGCGTGCGCCGGAAATCGCTAATGGGTGGCAACTCGGCATATCCCGGCATATCATAGGTATCGACGCTAAAACCTTCAAAATAAGTATTGCGGACACCCTTCTCCTGAGCCGATGGCGTCGTATCGCTATAGACAAAAACCGTTATCGGATGATAAATACCCAGACGCGAACTGCGGATGAAGCGTTGCCATACCAAGTCATCGTCGGACACATATACAGACTTGACATCTTCCAGCTGCTCTGGCATATTCTCAAGACTATATGGAGACATCCATTCAATGTCAATAGGCTTGAAGGCCGATGATGTCTGAGTAACGGCAAAGAACACGTTGTTTAGCGCCCAGATGACAGGACGCTGGTTATAGGAGAGACCTGCATGTGGTAGAAGAATGTTACGATAAGCAGGATGGTTGACCAAGGCGCCGACATAATTGGCACCGATACTAATGTCTTGAATTTCAGAACAATATTCATCGGAACATTCTGGCATATCCTTACCTGCACGCTCCTTGTATACGACTACCAAATCGTCACGATGTCCCGACTGTTGGACGGCTGTAGAGTATTTCTTGTACAGGTCGTATTCCTCCTCAGTCTTGGTTTCTGCAACATACCAGCCATAGGCATCGTCAAAGACATTGCCGTTGTCACCACCGAAAAACTCATTACGATCCTTCAGAAACTCAAAAAGGTTAGGTTGCGGCAGCCCCTTATCGGCGTAATCCTCAATAGCCTTCTGGCAGTTATAATAAAGGATAGCCTTGTGAGCGCCCAGATTCTCGTCGTCCCATGCCCCGTAAATGCGACGATTCTTACCTTTCACAACGACTTCGCTAAGCAGATGGTTACGCAGTTCCATAGGAATCTCGTCGTCAAAATTGGCTGAAGCACTTATACACTCCAGAGGAAGCGGAGCCAGCGGAGACGGTTGTTGCTCGTAGTAGTCCAGCTGGCGGGCCGTAAAAGCAGGCTGGCGGTCAATACTGATATAATAGTCTGCCGGCTTATCATCTTTAGTCGTGCGAAGTGACATGCGCCAAGGCCCCTCGCAATCGGGAAGCGTGAATAGGAAGTGGCCAAGACTGTCAGTACGCGTGTCGCCTCTCAGCACCTGACCAGCCCGGTTATAGAGCGTGGCCTGTAGCCTGACATCGTTGACCGCAACGGCTGACGAGCGTTTCCTCATACCTTTCACTTGTCCGATAAGCGTCAGATGATCCTCTATGGGTTGTTGCTTATCCAACTTTCGCTGAGTCATCATCTGGGAGACATTGTAGCGGTGCCATCCCTGAATCATCATTAGCAGATCGGTAGCCTCACGGTGCTGAACGTCATCAGACTCCAGATAGTAGTCGGCATTCTCGATATAGCCACGCAGTTCGGATGACAATAGCAACCAACTATCCACATTTTGCAGACGGCCATTCACCTCAGTATCATGATCGTGGATGGAAACCGAAAAACGGCTGTTAGGTCGCGTCTTCGCTATAAGAGTGGTCTTTTGGCTAGGTTTCAGATGAGGGCTTAAGGCCGAGAACATGATGCTGTCGACGGACTCATGGGGATAAATGAAAAACATACGGTCAGACAGAATCTTGCCATCCTGGCTGAAGAGTAGCAGACGGTTGACTCCTTCATCCAACTCGCTACGGCGGAAAGCGGTCTTGTAGCTGTCATCGATGGTTGTTACCGTCGTAAAGGCGTTGACATATCCGCCATTCATCAGCGCCAGTCCAAGAGGAACGCCGTTCAGATCGGCTGATGTCGAGACAGATACGGATATCCTGTCACCCTGCACGGCATCGACAGACAATATGGCACCCGACGTCATCGCCTCGGGCAAGGCGAACGTCTTCTCGCGTCCCTTGTCATCAACAATAATCAGTACGGCCGGCTCTTCTGTGGGTTTCACGCTGAACACACCACGGCCGTTGTCACCCGACCGCACTTGGCACACCACATGGTCACCAACCATTAGACGACCTTCGACCTTAATAGCCTTGCCCTTATCATCGAACACCTCAAAGGCAACCTTGCTTTCTCGTTGTGTCACTAGATGACCACCCTCGGGATAGAATCTGACTTGAATCTTCCCACTCGAATGATGTGTGTCGCCTTGTTCACGATGATTGGGCTGCTGACGACGATAGTCCGTCTTGTCGATGACAGCATGGGAATAGTCGCCCTCCTTGCGAGGTTCCTTGAAGATTGGAATGATCCGCGAGAATACGCCTTGACTGTCCCAGTTAAGCATATATCGTGTATAGGCTCTCACTTCGTAGAACCCACTTCCGATAAGCCCCTTCAGGTCTATCGAACCCTCGGCCTCACCATCTGTAATATTCAGTTTTCGGGTTGCCACCACATCGCCCGACGGTGACACCAGGTCAACATACAGCACCCGGCTCAGATTAGTACTGGAATGATTGTCTGCTCTTACAACGTAAGCCTTCATCCAAATGGTCTCACCCATGAAGTAGCCGCTGTTATCGAGGTGAACGTAAACTTTCTCCTGTGGAAACAATTGGTTGAAACGCTCCATATTGCCAACCCACTTTTGTAATTGAACGACAGCCGCAGGAGTACCTGCATCAAGGCTCATCTCGATAGGCGTGCGCTTTACCGTCTCATGCTCATCCCAGAAACTACGGACGAACGGCACTTTTGCAATCTGTTCCCTAAGATCCGTAACCCTACCCATGGGACTGGCATTCTTGATGGTTTCCGAACCCACGTTGTAAATAATAGATTGGAACGCGTAGTCGGCATCATCGGTATTATACTGTATATTGGTGGTTACTGACTGTACCTCACAGAAGCCCCTGTCACTATTGTATAGGCAGGTAAAACGAAGTCTGATGGGAAGCGAATACTCCATAGGCGTGCCGGCATGATGGCGGATTTTCAACTGATGAAAAGAGCCAACAGCCTTACGCAGATGCATACTATTAATATCGACGAAGAGCGTACAATCGACAATCGGTCGCAAATAGTTCTCTTTGGGTTTGAAGCGTAACACATAACAATCGCCGACAATATCGAGCGTCACGTTGTAGTATGACTTGTAGTTGGAACTTAGCGGAACAATGTCTTCCCACTCTGGCTCATTACGTCTGGTAAGTAGCATTCCCATCTGCGAGAACACGATAAAATCGCCGGCATAGGTCTGGTACGACTCCCCATTATGCTGAGTGGAATAGCGTCCTGTAATGAGTTCAAGATTTCTGATGAGCATGGCCGAGCGTGCCTGGATGAAAGCCTCAGTCAGGCTACTTGGCTGATTGTTAATAAGCGACAGCTGACGATAGAAGAAGGTAGACTGGGCTGTCCTGTTGTCAGACAGCTGGTCACGGGCCGTCTTGATGATGGTTTCTATACGTTTATCGGTCGACATGACCGTCACTTCCTGAAGATTGGTCTCAAGAGGTTCCAACTTGATGATACCACTTGCCTGAGCCGCAGGAACCGTCTTGCTCCGATAGCCAAGATACGAGAAAACGAGCTGATCAGAGGCATCAGCCGTTATCTTGAATGCACCATATTCATTACTGATTGTATGGGCACCGCTACTCAGTTTCACCGTAGCCATTGGCAGAGACTGCCCCGTTAATTTGTCTGCTATATGTCCCTCGATGGTAACAGTCTGGGCATAAAACATCATGGGAACAGACAGAAACAGGAGAAGAATGAAGTGTTTCATCGTGAGCCGAAATAAAGGAATAACATACCAAGAAGCACGAGTGCCAAATCGAAGGACTTGGCTTTCAGGTTCTTCTCGTGGAAGAACCAAGCACCAAAGAGGAAACTGACGACAACAGAGCCGCGTCGTACCATAGAGACAATGCTTATCATCGCCTCAGGCAGCGACAATGAATAAAAGTACATAAAGTCGGCCGTCGACAGGAAAAGCGAGACGCCCACGATTGACCACGACCAATGGAACGGCGTCGTCTCCTTATGCTTGGGCCACCAGAGAATGATGAGCATCGCCAGCATCATTCCACATTGGTAGATGTTGTACCATGACTGAACAAGCATACGGTCTAATCCGACGCCACCCTCGCAGATGGGAGCCATGAGGTATTTATCGTAAAGCCCGCTGAGAGCACCAAGGGCAGCTGCACCTACAATCATGTAAATCCAATGATCATGTTTGAAGTCAATGCCCTCTTTCTTACCAGAGCGGCTGAGCATCAGAAACGATGCGACGGCCAGCAGGACACCTATCCATTGCCACGCATTGAGCCGCTCGCCAAAGACCAGTAGGGCACCTATGAGCACCATGACAGGGCGTGTAGCATTGATAGGGCCTACAATCGTCAGAGGCAGATGCTTCATACCAAAGTAGCCCAGTATCCAACTTGATAGTACAATCAATGCCTTGAGCACGACATATCGATGAACCTCCCAGCCCCCCGAAGCAACATGAAAGATGGAGCCATCGAGCCAAGATGTCTGAGCACTCAACACAATGAATGGAAGAAAGACGAGCGACGAGAAGAGTGTATTTAGAAAAAGCACAGGAATGACCGCATTAGCTTTCAAAGCCTGCTTCTTAAACGAATCGTAGCAGCCAAGCAGAGCTGCTGATAGAAATGCCAAAATCAGCCACATGACTAATACGTAATATCTTCGAGGAATAAGGCATGGGCGGGCATGGACTCACCCGCATTTGTACGTTTTTTTCCTTCAACTATCTGACGGAAACCTTCCAACGTTACCCGACCGCGCCCCACATCGATGAGCGTACCAACAACGGCCCTAACCATGTTGCGCAGAAAACGGTTTGCACGTATTTCGAAGTACCAAGTCGTCGCAGACGTCTGGTGCCACTCAGCCGCCATCATCTGGCAAAAGGTCGTCTTCACATCGGCATGAGCCTTACAGAATGCGCCGAAATCCTCATATTCCATTAAAACTTGAGCCGCCTTATTCATCAGACTGAAATCCAACGGATAATGAATCTCACAAGAAGTGTCCCTTAGAAACGGGTTTTTCTCTGTATGGATATAATAGCGATACATACGACTTGTAGCAGAAAAACGTGCGTGCATATCATCAGCAACCCGTCGAATGTTACTGACGGCGATATCCCGCGGCAACAGACGATTCAGTTTGTAGGTCAGTTGAACGCCGTCCAATTCATGGTCTACATCGAAGTGAGCTACCATCATACGAGCATGTACTCCTGCATCAGTACGTCCAGCACCTGTCACGGAAATATCATAACGTAGCAACAACGACAACGCTCGATGCAACTGCTGTTGCACCGAGTCGCCGTTGGGTTGTATCTGCCAACCGTGATAACGCGTACCATCGTAGCAGAAAGTCACAAAATATCTCATCGAAAGACGGCCTTAGAAGGGCAGGTCGTCAGCACTACCCTCACCATTACCGTCAGCAGCTGCCTCAGGAGCTGGGGGGAACGGCGTTGCAGACTGCTGCGGCGGGAACGGCGTCGCCTCGGCGACAGGAGCACCAGCTACAGGAGGCACCTGACCACGAACAATATTATAAGCGCGAACATCATTGAACCAACGTCCGTTGAACTCATGGGCATCTATATCAAACTGAACCGTCACATCCTCATTCATCTGGACATTGAACTGCTTGATGCGGTCTTCACCAAAAATACGGAACACGCAACGTTTGGGGTACTGACCAGGGACCTCAATAACATAGTCCTGAGACATCCAGGGATTGCCCGTACGATTAGAAACACCACTCTGAGCAGGTAATACTGCAATAATTCTTCCTGTTAAATCCATAATCTTTTGTATATTAATTGTTGTTTTTACTAAAATGCGACGGCGAAATTACTAAAAATAGTTTGAAAAGGAGAATTTTTCGACATATTTTTTTCTTATCACATAGTTTTTTCTTATCTTTGTACTCCATTTAAGAAAAACTAAAAACAAAAATATTATGAGATTTACAGTTTCAAGCACAGCATTGAGCAATAAGCTCGTCGCACTCTCTAAAGTAATCAACAGCAAGAATGCCCTTCCCATTCTGGGCGACTTCGTTTTCGACATCAGTGGACAGACCTTGCGCCTGACAGCATCAGATAGCGAAAACACCATGCAGACTTCTGTCGAGCTGACGGAATCTGACAGCGACGGACGTTTTGCCATCGGCAATCACGATTTACTGGAGGCCATGAAAGGTTTTTCGGAACAGCCTATTACATTCAGCGTCGACTATCAGCAAAACCTGGCCAAGATAACCTATCAGAACGGTCTTTTCTCATTACCCATTGAGAATGCTGATGAATACCCAGTGGCTCAACAGGTCAGCGATAGTGCCAATACGATTGTTATCAGCAACCAACTGCTACTCGACAACATTAATCGTTCCATCTTTGCCACAGCACAAGACGAATTGCGCCCCGTCATGAACGGCATCTACTTTGACTTGACTCCAGACTGTCTGTCTATCGTTGCCTCCGATGGACATAAGTTGGTGCGAAACAAGATCTTCTCCATCAAGAGTGAACAGCCTGCAGCTTTCATTCTCCCGAAGAAGCCTGCCACACTATTGAAGAGTCTGCTGGGCAAGGACGGCGGCGACGTTTCCATCCGCTTTGACGAGCGCAACGCAGAGGTGAATTACGGTGAGGGAACCATCCAGTGCCGACTCATTGAGGGTCGCTATCCCAACTATAACTCCGTTATCCCACAGAACAATCCCAACGAGCTACGCGTAGACCGCAATGGACTACTTGCCGCCTTGCGCCGTGTTCAGCCCTTCGCCAACGACTCGTCAAATCTTATCCGCTTTCATGTTGAAGGAACAACCTTGCAGCTTGACGCCGAGGATTACGACTTCTCGAAGACAGCTACAGAGCGGATGAACTGTGAATACAACGGACAACCGATGTCAATAGGCTTCAAGGGATCCTCATTCATTGACATTCTCAACAATTTCAGCTGTTCTGAGGTCATCATACAATTGGCAGACCCCAGCCGTGCTGGACTTGTCCTTCCCTCTGAACAGCCCGAGAATCAGGATGTGCTCATGCTGATGATGCCTATGCTTATTAACGACTAAAGTCGCAGATTATTCATGAAACTGAATCTACAGAAGCCATTGGTCATCTTTGACCTGGAGACGACAGGACTGGACTTGGTTAAAGACCGTATCATCCAGATATCATATATTAAGGTGTACCCCGATGGGCGCGAAGAGCGTGGCAATAAGCTCGTCAATCCCGAACAGGACATTCCTGCCGAGGTAGAACAGCTGACCGGCATTACCAATGCCGACGTCAAGGACAAACCGACATTCAAGCAACTCGCACAGGATCTTTCTAACGAATTCTGTGGTTGTGACTTCGCCGGCTTCAACTCCAATCACTTCGACATTCCTCTGTTAGCAGAGGAGTTCCTGCGTGCAGGCATCGACTTTGATTTCCAAAAAAGTCGTCTCATCGATGCACAGACAATCTTTCACAAGATGGAACGTCGCAACTTAGCCGCAGCCTACAAGTTCTACTGCGGACGGAAGATGGAAGACGATTTCGAAGCCCACCGTGCTGATCAGGACACAGAAGCGACCTACCGTGTACTGATGGGCGAACTCGACAAGTATGCCCCTGGAGCCAATGAAGATCCCGAGAAGGTTCTCCAAAATGACATGGAACAGTTGGCAGAATTCTCAAAAATGAATGACAATGTTGATTTTGCGGGACGTATTGTCTGGGCAGACGTCAACGGTCAACGCACAGAAGTCTTCAACTTTGGCAAACATAAAGGCAAACCTGTCAGTGACGTCCTGCGATTCGATCCGGGCTACTATAGCTGGATTCTCGGTGGCGACTTTACCTACAACACCAAACAAGTGCTGACACGCATACGTCTGCGCGAGGCACAGGCGCGCTAACACGCTAATTGAAAATGATAATTGATAAATAATTAGTCGCAATGAAAAGTAAAAACACAGGAACACAGAGGAAATGGTGGCTGATATGTTTATCATTTATCATTTTTCAATTATCATTTAGCCCCACAAGAGCACAGGAGTTGCAAGCAAAAATAGCCATCAACCACTCCAAGGTACAAGGGACTGACGCTTCGGTCTTTGAAAACTTGCAGCAGACACTAGAACAGTTCGTTAACGAACGGCAATGGACAGACCTGCAATTTCAAGAGAACGAACGCATCGTCTGCAACTTCAACATTACTGTCAACAAGTACGTACAGGCAGAGAACAAGTTCCAATGTTCGGCTATCGTGCAAGCAAACCGTCCTGTTTACAACGCGGCCTACACTACAACACTTTACAACAATACCGACAAGCAGTTCGACTTCGAGTTTGCGCAGTTCGATCAACTGAACTTCAACGAAGAGATTATCGACAACCAGCTCGTAGCCCTTTTCGCGTATTATGCCTATCTCATCATCGGTCTGGATCTTGATAGTTTCTCACCCATGGGTGGCACCGACATTCTGCAACGCTGTATGAACCTTGTCAACAACGCTCAGGATCTTGGATTCCCCGGATGGAAATCATTCGAGGACTCACGCAACCGTTTTGCTATCATCAACGACTACCTGAGCGAAGCCATGAAATCATTCCGCCAGCTACAATATGACTATTATCGTAACGGGCTTGACGAAATGGCACAGAACGCAGAACGCGGACGTACAAACGTCACCACAGCACTTGAGAACCTGAAGAAAGCACACGAGGACAAACCTCTGAGCAAGCTACCGCAGATATGGACCGACTACAAGAAAGAGGAGCTGGCCAACATCTATAAAGGTAAAGGAACACAAAAAGAGAAAGAAACGGTCTTCGACCTACTCATGAGCCTTAATGCCGCACAGAGCAACTCATGGGACAAAATTAAACAATAATTGACAATCGATTATTGACAATTATGCTAAAACGCTTATACATCAAGAACTTTACGCTTATCGACACCCTCGACATCGACCTGTACGAAGGATTCTCCGTCATTACTGGCGAGACGGGCGCTGGCAAAAGTATCATCCTGGGAGCCATTGGTCTGCTACTTGGACAGCGTGCCGACACAAAGACTGTCAAACAGGGAGCAGACAGATGTATTGTCGAAGCTCAGTTCGACTTGTCTCGCTATGATATGAAATCTTTCTTCGACGAGAACGATATTGAGTACGATGCCAATGATACCATCATACGACGCGAACTGACGGCTGCCGGCAAGAGCCGTGCCTTTATCAATGATACCCCTGTAGCTGTGACGATTCTGCGTGAATTAGGAGAACGACTCATCGACGTACACTCACAACACCAGAATCTGCTGCTGCAGAAACAGGACTTCCAGCTAAGTCTTGTCGACATCATTGCCAATGATACCACACAATTGGAGAATTATCGCCAAACATACAGCCAACTACAAAAGGCAAACAGCCAACTACGCGAGTTACAGGAAGAACTGGAGCTGAATCGTCAACAAACGGATTTCCTGCGCTTCCAATATGACGAACTGACAGAGGCGAAATTGGTGAGTGGCGAACAAGAAGAATTGGAACAACGTAGTGACACGATGACCCATGCCGAGGACATTAAAAGCGCCCTCTATGAAGCCGATAATGCGCTATCTGGCGACACACATGCCATCGTGGCAACGCTGAAGGCCTCAACAGCAGCACTCCATAGTATCGAACGTGTATTCCCTACTGCCAATGAGCTGGCAGCACGTATGGAAACATGCTATATCGAGCTAAAAGACATCGCTCAGGAAGTGAGCAGCCACGTCGAAGACATCGACTTTGACCCTGCTGAGCTGGACACCGTCAACGCACGTCTGGACCGCCTTTACGAGCTACAAAAGAAATACCATACTGACAGCGTTGACGGACTCATCACCTTACGCGATGAACTAGGGCAGAAACTGGCAGCTATTGACAACAGTGACGAAGCCATCAGTGAGCTGAAAGCGAACTGCCAACAGTTAAAAGCGAAAAGCCAGCAACAGGCCGACATCCTAACAAAGATTCGTACGAAGGCTGCCAGACAGATTGAAGAGGAAATGCGACAGCGGTTAGTGCCACTGGGTATGCCCCATGTGCGTTTCGCCGTCAACATAGAAAAAACTGAACTGCGTAACAACGGACAAGATCAACTGGCGTTTCTCTTCTCAGCCAATACCTCCACCCCACTCCAGCCAGTCGCCCAAGTAGCATCAGGCGGTGAAATAGCCCGCGTTATGCTGTCACTAAAAGCGATGATTAGCGGTGCCGTCAAACTGCCCACCATCATTTTTGACGAGATAGATACGGGCGTCAGCGGCAAAATGGCCGAATGTATGGCTCGAATTATGCAGGAAATGGGCGACCACGGACGTCAAGTGATAAGTATCACCCACTTACCACAGATTGCCGCCCTTGGCTCCCACCACTATAAGGTATATAAAGAGGAGACGGCAAAAGGGACTACCAGTTACATGAGCGAGCTGACAGCCGACGAGCGCATCGGCGAGATAGCCCAGATGCTCAGCGGCAGTGATATCAGTGAGGCCGCTATCCAGAACGCCAAAGAATTATTAAGACAATGAACAAACTATACACACTAATAGGCGCGTTGCTACTGTCTGCTGTCGCCATTGCACAACCATCGTGGACAAAGAGAGCCACAAAGGCGGTGTTCACCCTGAAGACATTCGATGCCAATGGTACGCTGTTGTCAAGCAGCACTGGCTTTTTCACCAATACCGATGGCGAAGCCGTCAGTTGTTTTACACCCTTTAAAGGAGCTGCCAGCGCCGTCATCATTGACGCTCAAGGAAAAGAATGGCCCATTGAGTGCATGCTTGGTGCTAACGACACCTATGACGTGGCAAAATTTCACGTTAACGCAAAAAAGACAATTCCGTTGTCCATAGCCACAACCCCAGAGGCGGAGGGAACAAAAGTATGGCTACTACCATACCATGAGACAAAGAACTGTCCAGAGGGGACAGTGAATAAGGCCGAGACTTTTGCCGACACCTATGCCTATTATACTGTAGCGCTGACAATGGGCGACAATCCCATCGGCACACCACTGATGAATGCCAACGGCGAGGTCATCGGACTCATGCAGCAACCTGCCAGCCAAACAGATACACTAAGCTACGCTGTCAGCGCGCGCTTTGCCGACTCTCTGCGTATCAGCGGACTAAGTCTCAGCGATCCTGTCCTACGTAGCACATCCATCAAAAAAGATCTACCTAAATCTGTCGATCAGGCACAGTTGATGCTCTTCTTAGCAGCCAGCGGTCAAGACTCCCTAACGTTTGCCGGTCTCATCGAGCAATTCATCGATAAGTTCCCGACAGAGCCTGACGGCTACGTCTACCGCGCCCAGATTAAGGCTGGCGCCCAGCAGTTCGACGAGGCCTCTGCCGATATGGAACAGGCCATCAAGGTATCATCCAAAAAGGACGAGGCACACTTCAACTATTCAAGACTCATTTATCAAAAGGAGATTTACATGACCAATGTTCCTTACGAGGGATGGTCATTAGAGAAGGCACTGGAGGAGGCACGCGAAGCTGAACGAATCAATCCACTCGATATCTATCGCCGCCAACAGGCTGTCATTCTCTTTGCACAGAAGAACTACCGCGAGTCGTATGACATCTATGCCAGCCTCTTTAAGGGTGACCTACGCTCAGCTGACCTGTTCTACGAGGCCTCACGCTGTCAGCAGCAACTGGGTGACAGCACCGCTGTATTAGCATTGCTTGACTCCTGTGTCGCCATGTTCCAGAAGCCCTACTTAAAAGAAGCTGCCCCCTATTTGCTGATACGTGCCAATACAGAGAAGGATTTCGGTCACTACCGTCAGGCGGTTGCAGACCTCAATGAGTACGAGAAACTGATGGCAGCTTCAGTCACCGACCAGTTCTACTTCCTACGCTATCAGGCTAGCGTCAACGGACGACAGTACCAGCAGGCGCTCAACGATATTGACCGTGCCATTACCATGAGTCCACGCAACGATCTCTACTACTCAGAGAAGGCATCGCTGCAGGTGCGTGTCGGTCTTTACGACGATGCTATGGAGACAGCCCGGCAATGTATTGATATTGCGCCAGACCATAGCGATGGCTACCTATTCCTCGGATTGGCACAGTGTCTGAAAGGACAAAAGGCCGAAGGTGTCAAGAACTTAGAGAAAGCTTATGAGCTCGGCGACAAACAGGCCACCGAGCTCATCGATAAATACGGAAAAGATTCCCGTTAGAAAGGGACGTCATTAAAAGAATCTGACTGCCCAGGTACAAAGGGATCTGCGCTATTCTCTCCGTTGATTTGTGAACCTCGCACCTCTCCGTCCATAGGTGCTGCGCGACTCGTCAGACGAGAGTCCTCAGGATTCTCGAATCGCGTAAATTCGCCACGGAATGTCAGCAACACGTCATCTGTTGCGCCCTTACGGTGCTTGGCAATAATGATTTGTGCCATACCGTGCAGGTCGCGGCCTTTCTCATCTTGGGTAAGACCGTAATACTCTGGACGATGGACGAAGAGCACCAGGTCAGCATCCTGCTCAATAGCTCCTGATTCTCGCAGGTCTGACAACTGCGGACGCTTACCATCCAGACCTTCACGGTTCTCAACGCCACGGTTCAACTGCGACAGAGCCAGAATAGGTATATCGAGTTCCTTGGCCAAGCCCTTTAGTGAGCGCGAGATAGTCGATACCTCTTCTTGTCGCGAGGAGAAGCGCATACCATTAGCATTCATCAGCTGCAAATAGTCTATCATGATGATTTTCACGCCATGTTCACGAACCAGACGGCGCGCCTTCGTACGCAACTCAAAGACAGAGAGACCTGGCGTATCATCAACATATAGCGGTGCACCCAACAAGGTGCTCACCTGATTATCCAAACGTTCCCACTCATCAGGATGCAGCTGGCCATTTAGAATTTTCGAACCCTGAATCTCACAAGCATTGGAAATGAGACGATTCACCAACTGAACATTCGACATCTCAAGTGAAAAGAATGCCATAGGAACCTTGTGGTCTGCAGCAATATTCTTAGCCATCGAAAGAGCAAACGACGTCTTACCCATAGCCGGACGTCCGGCAATTATCACAAGGTCGGAGGCCTGCCATCCACTGGTAATCTTGTCCAGTTGATGATAACCCGTAGGTACACCCGTCAGACCACCTTTATTCTTAGCCGCCTTCGTAATAACTTCAATAGCATTCTTAATGACAGGATCAATCTGAGTGTACTCTTTTTTCATGTTCTTCTGTGACAGTTCAAAGAGAGCACCCTCTGCATGCTGCATCAAGTCATCAACATCTATCGTCTCATCGAATGCTTTTGTCTCAATGTCGCTGGCATAACTTATAAGCTGTCTTGCCAGAGACTTCTGTGCAACAATACGAGCATGATACTCTACATGAGCCGATGAAGCCACCTGCGAACTCAGTTCTGCAATATAGGCAGGACCTCCGATATCGTCAAGAGAACCGTCACGAGCCAGCTGGTCGGCTACAGTAATGATATCGACAGGCTTCTCGGCCATACTCAAATCACGTATAGCCGCATAGATTTTCTGATTACGTGGTTCGTAGAAACTCTCTGGATTGAGCATTTCACAGACAACAGCATAAGCATCCTTGTCAATCATCAATGCACCAAGGACTGCACGTTCCACATCGGTAGCCTGGGGCTGCAGATGACCGTATGCATTGTCTATCGGCTGTTGTTGTCTTGTTCTTCTTCTAGGGGTATTGGTTTGTTCAGGCATAGTAGTATTTGTCTGGTTTAAGACAACAACATCGCACACAGACTCATAGTTGTATGCGATGTTGTATTCATGTTATGTCCGTTTTGCGGACATCTCGACATTCGTCGTTTGAAGCTTATGCTTCTGCGGGAGCAGCCTCCTCTGCGGGAGCTTCTGCAGGAGCGTCAACGGGAGCCTCAGCAGCAGCGGCTTCAGCAGCCTTTGCTGCCTCTTCCTCTGCCTTAGCGGCAGCGACGGCAGCTTTCTTGTCTGCCACCTTCTTGGCTATCTCCTCGTTTACTTTCTTCTCTGCGTCAAGAGCCTTAGCTGCGGCATCCTTCTTGGCCTTAGCCTCGTCAGCAGCCACCTTGTCCAGACCCTTCTGCTTGTCTGCCTTCCATGCATCGAACTTCTTCTGAGCAGTAGCCTCGTCGAAAGCGCCCTTCTTCACACCACCACGGAGGTGCTTCATCAGGTACACACCCTCGCGGCTGAGGATAGTGCGAACGGTGTCAGTGGGCTGTGCGCCTACCTCTACCCAATACAATGCACGGTCGAAATTCAAATCTACTGTGGCAGGATTGGTGTTGGGGTTGTACATACCAATCTTCTCAGTAAATCTACCATCACGTGGTGCACGAGCGTCGGCGATAACAATGCGATAAACTGCATAGCCCTTACGGCCACCGCGCTGCAATCTGATTTTTGTTGCCATTTTGTTGTTGTTTTGTTAAATGAGGTTTGAATTTAATGCTATCAACTCGTGAAAGCGGGTGCAAAATTACTAAAAAGTTTTGGAGTATCCAAATTTTTCTGTAAATTTGTGCCCCAATGAAGCACGAATTATCTATTCTCATACCTGTCTACAACGATGACTGCACATGTCTGGCCACCGTTCTAAGCCGTCAGGCTGAGGCGATTGATGGTCTTACTTACGAGATTCTCGCTGCCGACGACTGCTCACCCGACCGCGAGGCCACAGCGTCAAACCACACCATCAACGAGCTGCCGCACGGACGATACATTGAGCGTACTCAGAATGTCGGCAGCGCCGCCAACCGCAACATGTTGGCTCGCGAGAGCCAGTACGAATGGCTGCTATTCGTTGACTGTGATGTCGATGTGACGGACGATGACTTCTTGCTACACTACTTAACAGACGATGATGCCGATGTCATCATGGGTGGCATCGCCATTGGCGGCGATGAACAGGCTCTTCGCACGAACCTGCGTTACCGTTACGAGAAGCGAAGCGAACCTATGCACACCGCAATAGAACGTGGGAAAAGGCCATACCAGTCATTCCGCTCCTGCAACTTCATGATTCGCCGTGAGACACTACTCAATTGTCCCTTCGACGAACGGTTCAAAAAGAGCGGATACGAGGATGTACTGTTAGGAAAACAGTTGAAGGCCGCCCATGCCATGATGCGCCACATCGACAATCCTGTCGTCATGACACACTATGAGCAGAACCCCGACTATTTAAATAAGGTGGAACACAGCCTGCACACGTTGCATACTTTCCGCACCGACCTGAAAGGCTACTCACGTCTACAAACGACGGTTGACGGTATTCACCTCGGAGTGGTGCGCCGCCTGCTGGTCTTTTGTTTCCAACTGTTCGGACCGCTGGTACGCCACCGTCTCTGTGGCCGTCATCCCAGTCTACAGCTATTCCAGCTCTACCGTCTGGGCTACTTTTTGGAGTTAAAAGTTATGAGTTAAGAGTTATGAGTTAAGAGTTAAGAATTAAGAGTTAAGATATGAAACGATTTGCATTCAAGATGCAGCTCAAGCCGGGCTGCGAGAAAGAGTACGAACGGCGTCATGCCGCCATCTGGCCCGAACTGGTGCAGATGATTAAGGAGCAGGGCGTCGGCAATTACAGCATCTATTGGGATCGCGACACCAACATTCTCTTTGGCTATCAGGAGTGTTCAGGCGAGGGTTCGTCGCAGGACGCGGAGAACGTCGACCCCATTACACAACGGTGGTGGGACATGATGGCGGACATCATGGAGGTGAACGCCGACAACTCGCCGGTCACCATTCCCTTGCAGGAGGTGTTCCATCTCGACTAAAACAAAAAGACCGCTTTTAGGCGGCCTTTTTGTTTTTACAGTTCTCCTGATTATCCGAGAATTATCTCATCGGCTTGATGGCTACGGTGAAGTCATAGTCCTGGAACGGCAGCTGATACTCACCGCGCGGCCAGGCGCCCCACGAGTTAACACATCCCAGCCCGAACTGCTTCTGCTGGAGGTGTACCTGTGTCAGCGGACGCTCCACGAGGTCGCCGGAGTGGCGGCCCCACTTCTTGTCCTTATGTGGGCCGTCGTCGAGGTCGGCCACCAGGAAGTTCAGAGCGCTGGCCTCCATCGGGGCGTTACTGTAGAACTCCAGTCCCCTACCCTCTGCATTCAGCACGCGGAACCAGCGGACGTCCGTGTGGTTGCCGGACTCCTGAGGACGTACGTAGGGGTAGTACTCGTCCTTCACCTTATTATTATATATGCCGATGAACTCCGAGGCATTGCGGTCACAATAGTTCTCAATCGGTCCACGGCCGTAGTACTCTACGGCATTGTATTGCTTAGGCATCTGCAGCTGTACGCCGTAACGGAACAGCTGACTCATCTTCGACTCCTTGTTGACGGTCATCTGCTGGCGTATCACCACTTGGCCTTCGTCGGTCAGCGTGTAGGTCATCGTCAGCGTGGCAAAAGGCGGACGACGCTCGCCACGTGGGCGCTGGACCCAAGGCTGGCGGGCCTCGGGCTCTCGGAGCTCGATGGTGGCCACGGCAGAGTTGTCGCTAACGTTGACGCTGGCTACCCGCATCTCGGGATTCTTCCACACGCCAAAACGGTTCTGCAGCTGGGCGCCGTAGTCGTTGTCGGTCGGAGCACGCCAGAACTCGGAAGTAATCGACTCGCGGTCGATGAGCATCGGCTGTCCGTCGACGTCCAGGTAGTCTATCCATCCGCTCCACTTGCCGACGGTCATCGTCGTACCGGCTGCCTCAAACTTCACGTAGCTGTTGGTCTCCTCTTTCTGAACCTTTGCCGTTGCGGGCTCCAGCGACGGGAACTTGTAGTCGTTGATGCAGAACTGCTGGCGAGCCATCACCTGTCCCTTGTCGATGAGCGGCTGAGCCACCTTCGACTTGAACTGGAAGATGACAAAGAGCTCGTTATCATTGTGGTGTCCCAGCACACGCTCTACGGTCTGCCGCAGCTCCTCGGAGATGATGACCTTGCGCTGCTGGGGCTGTATGCCGCTGATGTCGATGGTGCCTCCGTGTCCGAAGGTCATACCGGCAGGACGTCCAGCACTCTCGTGCTGATGGTTGCTGGCACCGCCAACGAACCAGTCCAGCTGCAGGTCGTCGAGCGTCTTGAAGAAGTTCTCATTATAAATCTCGAACTTACCTGCCTTCAGATCAACGTCCTTCACCCACACGCTCTGATACCAGTACTGCACCTCATAGGCTCAAACTCGAAATGAGCAAAGTGGAGTAATTCCTCATAGTGCAGGAAGGTCACTGTTTTCGGTAAGACTTTAAGATTCGTTTCAAAGTTAAGCACGGCGCTAGGGACGCTATACCCCTCTTTTGTGTCAATCCATTTCAGGAACCCCTTCAACATAGTTACCTGTTTGTTGATAGTTCGGTTTCTATAATTGTTTTTTATGTACCAGTCTCTTAGTTTGAACATGTGCTCAACTGTTATCTTGTCTGGACGAATCCCCGGATTGGCTTTAGTTATATGCTGAAAAGCCTGTGTGTACTTCTCTTTTGCCTGATCATCCCAGTTCTTCTCTTTGCCGCATTCCTCCAAAAACCATTTTATCATCTGCCCCATCGTCTTCTTCTTTACGATGGTTGTCTCCTCTTTAATCTCTTTCGTCCTACCAAGAGCCTTATTTACCATTGTCTTTAACTCATCTGAGGTAGGGATGATATTGCGTAGGCTACACTTCGAGAAAGCCGAATCAATCTCATCCTTAAAATCAGCAATACGCTCATTGATTTCAGAAGCCGCAAACGACATATTGCGGACTGTATGTATCGTTCCGCGTTTGGCTTTATGACAGTCCTCGTCCCATTTGCACGGGTCTGCATAAACACCGGTGATAAAAGATACTTCACACTGTTTTGAGTTCCATCGGACTTTGATGGCAACCTGTCCATTGGTCTTAATGAATGGACGAACTGAATACTTAATCTTTATCATATTTCTTCTATGTTTTGTCAATTCTACAGAGTGTACTAAGTACACTCTTATTGTTGGAAGCTCCTCGTTTATGAGCTTTCGTTCTGCAAATTTACATAGAAAAAAAGATATGTGCAAGTAGTCCCCCCTTTGCTTGGATTACTATAATCTATAGTAGTCCACAATACTACGGTGAACGTGCGCAACCGCCTGATTGCCAGCATACTACGTGCTCCATGGGTTTGTCGTACTCTGATAGGCAACCTCCCTCTCTCTCCGCAAAGCAAAAGCGCAATCGTTTGATGATTAAACGGTTGCGTTTTGCGTTATGGAGTTACACCCACTTTTACACCCACTTTTGGTGAATCTGGCACCGCCGATGCATTGGTCACCCGGCTTCAGCAGGTCTTTGTGCTGGTTGACCATGCCAAGGCGAAACACACCATTAAGAGTTATGATG
>JAEEGL016670174.1_pt1 | contig 18805 bp, 13 predicted proteins | sample 9134231 | NCBI WGS metagenome assembly JAEEGL01 (sample SAMN16246548, study PRJNA631951) | gut metagenome | biome: gut microbiome; feature: rumen; material: fiber-attached | host: Bos | place: Iran: Karaj | collected 2018-10 | reverse complement strand
GCCGACCTCAGCGTCTTTTTCAATTACATCGTTCCGCCGCGCATCAGCGGGAAGGTCATCACCACCATATACGACATGACATATCGCCGGTTTCCGGAGACCATGGACGGGCGGAATCTGCGTCGGCTGAAGGGCGGCATGGACTACAGCATCGCCCGCAGCGACCGCATTCTGACCATATCCGAGTTTTCCAGGCGGGAGATCGTCGAGCTTCTGGACGTCAATCCGGAAAAGATATCGGTCATTCCCTGCGCCCCGAATTACGCGGAGGAAACAGCTTCAGCGGAAACGCTGGCGGCTCAGTACGGGATCCAAAAGCCCTTTCTCCTGTATGTGGGAAATGTGGAGCCGAGAAAGAACCTCCCCCGGCTGCTGCGGGCGTTTGCGGAGCTGAAGGAAAAGCGGCACATCCCCCACCGCCTGGTGATCGCTGGTGGCAAAGGCTGGCAGACGGAGGCATTTGACCGCGCTTTGGCGGATTCCCCCGTACGGGAGGAGATCGTCTTGACGGGGTTTGTCCCGGCGGGAATCAAAAACGCCCTGTACCAAAACGCGGCGGCGTTTGTTTTCCCGTCGCTCTATGAAGGCTTTGGCATACCGCCCCTGGAGGCCATGCACTTCGGCTGCCCGGTGGTGTGTGCCGACGCGGCGTCCCTGCCGGAGGTGGTGGGGGAGGCGGCCGAGCTGGTGGATCCCACAAGCGTGGACGCCATCGCCGCGGGGATTCTCCGGGTGCTGGAGGATACGGATCACGCGGCGGAGCTGGTACGGCGGGGATACAGCCGGGAGCGGTGCTTCTCCTGGGATACGTCCGCGCAGCGGTTTGCCGCCCTGTGCAAAGAGATTTTGGAGATAAGATGAAAATGGAACCCCTGCGCATGCACCCTTGCTACAAGGAATACCTGTGGGGCGGAACGCGCCTGAAATGTGATTTTGGAAAGACGGATGCGCCGGAGATCACGGCGGAAAGCTGGGAGCTGGCCTGCCACCCGGACGGGAAAAGCACGGTGGCCGCGGGTCCGCTTGCGGGGAAAGCGCTGGACGAATTGGAACAGCTTCCCTTCTGGGGCAGCGAATGCCGGAACGGGAGCTTTCCGATTCTGGTGAAGCTGATTGACGCGAAGCGGGACCTTTCGATCCAGGTGCACCCGTCGGACAGAACCGCCATCGCGGAAAACGGCGAGCAGGGCAAGGCGGAGATGTGGTACGTCGTGGACTGCGAACCGCAGGCGGCCATCTATTACGGCTTTTCAGAGCGGGTTTCCCAAGAGGAATTTTTGCGCCGCGCGGAGGACGGAAGCATCTGCGAGGTGCTCAACCGCGTCCCGGTACACAGGGGAGACGTGTTTTATATCCTGCCGGGGACGATCCACGCCATCGGCGCGGGAATCCTGGTGGCGGAGATCCAGCAGAACTCCAACACCACATTTCGGGTGTATGATTACCAGCGCAGGGACGCGAACGGGAATCTGCGCCCGCTGCACCTGAAGCGGGCCTCGGAGGTCGTGGACTACGAGCCGATCATTCCCGAAGAGCGCAAGGCAAATTGCATGGCGATCTTTCCGGAATACACGATTGCGGAGATGTTTTCCTGCCGATACTTCCACGCCTATAAAATCGACGTCCGGAAAAGCGTGACCCTCAAATGCGACGGAACCACATTCCAGCATGTGCTGTGCGTGGAGGGCAAGGGCGAGATCATCGCGGGAAACAAAACGTGGCCGTTCACCTGCGGCGAATCGGTCTTTCTGCCAGCGGCAATGGGGGAATACCAGATCTCGGGAACGTGCCGCATGCTGCTATCAAAAATACAAGAGAGGGACGAATGATGAAAAAGACTGCGTTGATCATGGCCGGCGGCCGCGGCGAGCGCTTCTGGCCGAAAAGCCGCGTGAATCTGCCGAAGCAGTTTCTGTCTCTGACCGGCGACGGGAAGACGATGATTCAGCTGACGGTGGAGCGCATTTTGCCGCTTGTGGATATTCAGGACGTCTATATCGCCACGAACCGGAAGTACAAAGCCCTGGTGCGGGAGCAGCTGCCGGAGCTGCCGGAGGAAAACATCCTCTGCGAGCCGGTGGGCAGGAATACGGCGCCCTGCATCGGCCTCGGCGCAGTGCATATCGCAAAGAAATACGACGACGCGGTCATGTTCGTGCTGCCCTCCGATCACCTGATCACCCATCCGCAGATTTTCCGCCGGACGCTGACGGACGCGGCGGAGGTCGCCGAGGCGGGGGATAATCTCGTGACCATCGGCATCACACCGGTGTATCCGGAAACCGGTTACGGCTATATTCAGTTCTGCCCGGAGGAAACACTGGGCCGGGCCTACGCGGTGGAGCGCTTTGTGGAGAAGCCGGATCTGGAAACGGCGAGGAAGTATGTGGCGTCGCAGCAGTATCTGTGGAACAGCGGCATGTTCATCTGGCGCGTTTCCACGATCCTGAAAAACCTGGAGGAGTTCATGCCGGACACCTGCGCCGGCCTCACGCGCATCAGCGCCGCCATCGGAACAGAGGAGCAGGACGCGGTGCTGGAAAAGGAGTTCCAGGCGTTCAAATCGGAGTCCATTGACTATGGCATCATGGAGAAGGCCCACGGCATCTATATTCTGGCCGGTTCCTTCGGCTGGGATGATGTGGGTTCCTGGCTGGCCATCGAGCGCTTCCGGGCGCAGAACGAGTTCAAAAACGTGGTGGAGGGAAACGTCATCACGGTGGATACGAAAAACACCATCATCCAGGGGGGCAAGCGCCTGATCGCGGCGGTGGGCGTGGAGGATCTGGTCATCGTGGATACGGACGATGCGCTGCTGGTGTGCGATAAAAACAGCACCGGCGACATCAAAAAGGTCATTGAGAATCTGAAAATCTGCAATAGAACGGAGTATCTGTGATGAAAAAAGCATTGATCACCGGCATCACCGGACAGGACGGAAGCTATCTGGCGGAGCTGCTGCTGGAAAAGGGCTATGAGGTCCACGGGATCGTACGCCGTTCCTCCGTGCCCACCACGCAGCGCATTGACCATATCCTGGATCGCATCACGCTGCATGAGGGGGACCTATCCGACTCCACCTCCATCGTCAGGGTCGTCGGCCTGGTGCGCCCGGAGGAGATTTACAACCTGGCGGCGCAGAGCCATGTGCAGGTGAGCTTTGAGGCGGCGGAATACACCGGTGACGTGGACGCGCTGGGCGTACTGCGCATCCTGGAGGCGGTGCATATGCACGGGCTGGACAAGACCTGCCGCGTATATCAGGCCTCCACCTCGGAGCTGTACGGCAAGGTGGAGGAGGTTCCCCAGAGGGAAACCACGCCCTTCCATCCTTACAGCCCCTATGCCATCGCCAAGCAGTACGGCTTCTGGATGATGCGGCAGTATCGGGAGGCCTACGGCATCTTCGCCTGCAACGGCATCCTCTTCAACCATGAGTCGGAGCGCCGCGGCGAAACCTTCGTAACGAGGAAGATCACCCGCGCCGCGGGACGTATCGCCGTCGGCCTTCAGGACCATCTGGAGCTGGGCAACCTCGACTCCCTGCGGGATTGGGGCTACGCCAAGGACTATGTGGAGTGCATGTGGCTGATCCTGCAGCAGGACCAGCCGGACGATTACGTCATCGCCACCGGCGTGCAGCACACGGTGCGGGAGTTCACGACGCTGGCCTTCGCCCACGACGGCATCGAGCTGGAGTGGCGCGGCAGCGGTCTTGACGAAAAGGGTTACGACAGGAAAACCGGGAAAATGCTGGTCTGCGTCAACCCCCAGTGGTTCCGGCCTACGGATGTGGTGAACCTCTGGGGCGACCCCACCAAGGCGAAGACCAAGCTGGGCTGGAATCCGCTGAAAACCAGCTATGAGGAGCTCTGCGCGATCATGGCGGAGCATGATCTGCAGCTGGCGAAAAAGGAAAAGGCGGAGAAGCCGTGAAGGCCTTGGTTACGGGAAGCCTCGGTTTCGTGGGGCATTATCTCCGCGGGGAGCTGGAGCACAACGGCTATGAGGTAATCGGCATCGACGTGCGCGAGGCGGAAAACACCATCTGCTGCGATTTGCTGGATATGGAGCAGACGGAGAAGGCCATCACGCCGGTTCATCCGGATATCCTCATCCACCTCGCCGGACAGGCGGACGTGGGCCGCTCCTGGAGGATTCCGCAGAAGACCGTTGAAATCAATGTGCTCGCCGCCGTCAACCTGATGGAGGCGGTGCGCGCCGTCTGCCCGGAGGCGCGCATGGTGCTGGTGGGCTCCTCCGATGAGTATGGACAGCTGGGCGCGGCGGGACAAAACGTTACCGAGGAAACGCCGGTGAAGCCGATGTCGCCCTACGCGGTGTCCAAGCTGGCCCAGGAGCAGATGGCGCAGGTTTATGCCCGCGCCTACGGCCTGCATATCTGCATGACGCGCTCCTTCAATCACTGCGGCGCGGGCCAGCGCGAGGGATTCCTGATTCCTGACTTTGCTTCCGGCGTCGCCCGCGTGGAGAAGGGCCTGCAGCCCGCGATGAAGGTGGGCAACCTGGAATCCCGGCGGGATTTTACCCATGTGCGGGATGTGGTACGCGCCTACCGGCTGATCGCCGAAGGGGGCAGACCGGGAGAAATCTACAACGTGGGCAGCGGAATGACGCACAGCGCACAGGAGATCCTGGACAAGCTGTGCGCAATGGCGCTTTGTCCGATCCCGGTGGAGCGGGACCCGGCCAGGATGCGTCCCAGCGACACGCCGGTGATTTGCTGCAACCATGACAAGCTGACAAAGGATACCGGCTGGGAGCCGCAGATCGGACTGGATGTCATTTTGGCGGAAACGCTGGCCGAGTGGCGGGGAAAACTAAGCTGAGGGGAGAATAACCATGCTTCAAAAGCTGAAGCAGCACCAGTTTCTGTTTGAGATGCTGGTGAAGCGGGACTTTACAAAGAAATACAAGCGCACGATACTCGGCATGGCGTGGAGCATTATCTCTCCGCTGGTCAACCTGGTGATCATGTGGCTGGTGTTCAGCAAGCTGTTCGGCAACAACGTGAATCACTATGCGATCTATCTGTTCGCCGGTCAGCTGGTGTTCTCGTATTTTACCGATGCGACGAACCTGGGCATGACCTCGCTTGTCGGCAACGCGGGCATCTATACCAAGGTAAACGTGCCGAAATATCTGTTTCTTTTTTCTCAGAACGTCTCGTCGCTCATCAACTTCGGTCTCACGCTGCTCATTTTCTTCGCTTTCGTCGCCTTTGACGGCATTCCCTTTACCTGGAAATTTCTTATGCTCCTGTATCCGATTCTCTGCCTGATCGTGTTCAATCTTGGCATGGGTCTGATTCTGTCGGCTCTGTTTGTGTTCTTCCGGGATATGCAGTACCTTTGGGGCATCCTGACGCAGCTTCTGATGTGGCTCTCCGCGATTTTCTATACGATCGACAATTACAGTCAGACGGCCCAGAACCTGTTTCTGTTGAATCCTGTTTATCTCTATATCCGCTATTTCCGAAAAATCGTACTGGACGGCGTGATCCCGACGCCGCAGTTTCATCTGCTGGCGGCGGCCTATGCGCTGATCGCCTTCGGGTTCGGCGCATGGATGTATAAAAAGAACAACCAGGAATTCCTGTACTATGTATGATTTTCGGAGAGGTGACGCAATGAGAACCATGCTGAAGGTGGATCACGTCTCGATCAGCTATAAGATCGGGGACTTCAAGGACATCGGCCTGAAGGAATGGACGATGCGCCACTTGAAACACAATTATCGCGTGGAAACATTCATGGCTGTCGATGACGTTTCTTTTGAGCTGCACGAAGGCGATATGCTGGGCATCATCGGAAGCAACGGAGCGGGAAAATCTACACTGTTGAAGGCCATCACCGGCGTGATGGAGCCTCGCAGCGGCTGCATTGAACGCGGCGGAAGGGTCGTGGCGCTGCTGGAGCTGGCCAGCGGCTTCGACGGCGACCTGACCGTGAAGGAAAACGCCTATCTCCGGGGAGCGATGCTGGGCTATACCCGGGAATTCATGGATAAGACCTATCAGCAGATTCTGGATTTCTCCGAGCTTTGGGATTTCGAGGATCGGCCGTTCAAGCAGCTCTCCACCGGTATGCAGTCCCGGTTGGCCTTTTCCATCGCCTCGCTGGTCCAGCCGGAGATTTTGATCCTGGACGAAGTGCTGTCCGTGGGCGACGGAGCGTTCCAGGAGAAAAGCGCGAAAAAGATGATGGAGATCATCCATAACGGCGCGGTGACCGTGTTGGTTTCACACTCGCTGGGGCAGATTCGGGAGCTTTGCAGCAAGGTCCTGTGGCTGGACCACGGGAAACAGATGATGTACGGCGATACGGAATCCGTCTGCGACGCATACGAGAGTTTTCTATCCGAATCTCAACGAAGAGAAAGGAATGAGGAACATGACAGATAATTACAAGATTTCCGTCAATGTAGAGCAGATTATGAGCGAAATATTAAAAAAAGCTCATCCATCGGGCGTCATTGATGAAACGACGCACGAGTGTAAAACCGATCTGCCGCGGGAAGATGCGCGCAGCAGCGGCCGTATAGAGAATGACGCTGTACAGATCGACATCCCTGAATTCATGGATGCGCTGGACTACGCCAACGCCCATTACGATGTACCCTATTATTTTGAATTGGGTCACAGAGGATTAAAAACGTTTGTTAAGCGGGTCGTCCGTAAGCTGTGCAAATGCATCATACCAGTTATTCTAGCCATGCAAAACGCTTTCAATGCAAGCATAGTTGCATGCTTGAATCAAATCCGGTATGCTATCTTTTATAATCGCAGGGAAGGTGAGCTGCATCGCCAAAAGTTGGATGAGCTGGACAAAGCGATCTCATGGCAAGGCGAACGTTTGCTGGAAATCGCAGAACTCCGTGCTGCATTAGAGCAGCAGCGTGATCTCGTTCTCTCTGTCGAGGAAGCCAATCAGGCGCTGCGTATTGCCTTGGAACAGCAAGGCGAAAGTATTCAAAAGATGGTAGATGAGAGAATACTTGCGATCAATGATGCGCTTGCTGAGCGGCAAAAAGTTGATGAAGAGCGGTTCAATCGTTTGGATATTATACAACAGGAGCATGGCAAATGGTTTGAACGCCAGGAAGGCATTAACCATGATCTGGAAGCAAGACTTCTGTGGCGTGAGAAAGATGACGAGCAAATCAGAACGCAGATTGAGTATTTGGCAAAAGAGGATGATGAAATCAGCTCCAACATGTCAAAGATGATCCTGAAGCGACTGGGCGATTCTGGACCGCAGGCATCCATACCGAAAGCATCTGAGACGTTGGCGGCAGCAAGCAATGATGAAGGTACTGTCTATACAAAGCTAGATTATTTCAAATTTCAAAACCATTTCAGAGGAACACGCATGTTGATTTCCCAGCGGCAGAAGCTCTACCTGCCGTATTTCGAGCACCAAAAGGGAATGATTCTGGATCTCGGCTGTGGACGCGGCGAATTCCTGAGCCTGATGAAAGAGAACAATATTCCCGCTTTTGGCATAGATCTGTATCCGGAATATGTAATCGAAGGCGAACTGAACGGGCTGGATATACGACAGGGAAATGGAATTGAATTCCTAAGCAATACCGATCAAAGATTCGGCGGTATTTTCTGCGCACATGTAATTGAACATATCAGCTTTACCGATCTACAGGCGCTCTGCTTTGCTGCCTACGAAAAACTGGAGGATGGCGCATATCTTGTTTTGGAAACCCCGAATCCAACCTGTCTGTCTATCTATGCCGGTGCTTTCTATATTGATCCGACGCACCAAAAGCCGCTTTCTCCGTTGCTTGTAGAGTACGTGCTTCATGAAGCCGGTTTCCGCGAAACGCAAGTGATTTTCTCTGAGGCCAGTCGTGCTGGTGATCCTCTGCCGCAGATCGACGGGGATGGTATTCGCAATCTTGAGCAGGTGAATCAGGCAATTTCCAAGGTGTCAAATCTACTCTACGGAGCGCAAGACTATGCCGTCGTGGCTAAGAAGTAAAGCCGTTTGATTGTGCTCAGCAGAAAGGAGAACTCATTCTGTGAATATACTGATTGATGGGCAAACACTTATGTCGCCTGAGGTAAACCGGGGAATCGGGGTGTATTTCAAGAATACACTGAACCGGATGGTGAGCCTTTCCTATGCCCACACCTGGTATATCGCCACAGGGGACAGGAAGAGCTTGTCCGCCTTGGATCCTTGGGTAGCCACTCGGTTGATCCCAGTGGAGGACCCGGTTTTCTCCCCCGGCACCGACTACGCCCGCACGGCGGCTTTTACCGACGCTCTGGAGAAGATCGTCCGAGATAAGAACATCGACGTGTTCTGGTGTCCAAATCCCCTGATGGTTAATGTTCTGTTTATTGAGAAAAGCCTGCCATGTAAAATGTTTTCAACGCTGCACGACATTATCCCGGTGATTATGCCGGTGAAAGAGTGGAGTAAACCGGTTAAAAATGAGTATAAGCGTCGGATAGAATATCTGAAGGGGAGCGATATGAATCTGCTTTGCGATTCCAATGCTACCCGACAGGACTTTCTAAATCACATCATCAATAGAGATGGCCTCTATGTGACGCTTCTCGCTGCGGATCATACGAAGTTCTATATTGAGCGAAAAGAAAGCCGGAAAAGTGAAAGAGCAATGATTGTTTTTACCGGCGGCTTTGACTATCGGAAAAACCTTTATGGCGCACTGAAGGCGTTTGCGCGGGCCGGTCGGAAGCATAAAGAGAATAAGCTTATCAACAATGCGAAGCTGTACATTGTCTGCAATGCGACGGAGGAGCAGAAACAGTCGTTTTATCGGGAGGCCGCGTCTCTGGGCGTTGGAGATAGAGTGCATCTGACGGGATTCATCTCCGATCAGGAGCTTTCTGAGCTCTACAATACCTGCGATGTCTTCTTTTTCCCGTCCCTTTATGAGGGCTTTGGCTTGCCGATTGTTGAAGCTATGCTGGCGGGAGCATATATCCTGAGCGCCGACAATTCCTCCCTGCCGGAGGTTTGCGGAGAGTATGCCATGCTCTGCAATGCAAAAGATACCGAGAATATGGCAGATCAGTTGGTCAAGGCGCTTGAGGCTTCCAGACAAGAGAGCATTGCCGATAAGCAGCAACGCCAGAAACACGCGCTTTGTTTTTCCTGGGAGAAAACGGCAGCTGAGACGCTTGCATTATTTGAAAAGAGAAACGAAAAGACGCCGAGACGCAAAATCGCCATGCTGACGCCATGGCCCGAGCAAAAAACCGGGATTGCGAATTTCGTTTATCAGCTGATGCCGTATCTAAACAAGCATTTTGACATTGATCTCTTTGTTGATAACACGGTTATTTCCAATGAAAAGATGATGCCGTATACGCAGGGAAAGCTTTACACCATCGATTGCTACGATGCGCTTCAAAAAAACTATGATACGGCGATTTATCAGCTTGGAAACAACAGTGAATTTCACACAGAAATTTACCGCAAGCTGAAGCGGTACGGCGGGATCGCGGAGCTGCATGATTTTATCGTCCATCCGTTTTTTTACCATTCCTTTATGCTGAAGGGCGATGAATTGGCCTATAAGGAGGCTTTGGCGGACGGTTATGGGCGGAAAGGGATTGAGTATTTCAAAGAGATAAGAGATCACAAGACCTATCCCAACAACGAAAAATACCCGATGAGCCACAGCATTGCCAACATCAGCGACGAGATCATTGTTCACAATCACTGGTCGGCGGAGCAGCTCGATCATGCCTGCGTGATCCCGCACGCGAGTTTTGACCGCAAACAAATCATCGAAGAGAAAAAGGAGCAGTTGATCAAAAAGCTCCGCGCAAGGTTCCAAATTAAAAACGAAACGGTGATCGGATGCTTTGGCTTTGTCAACGAGAATAAGCGTCCGACGGTCATTTTGAACGCGGTTAAGGAACTGCGCGCGGAGGGGCGCCCGGTCAAGCTGATATTCTGGGGAAAATCCAATTACGAGCCGCTCGAAAAGCTGATTCGGAACAATGGCCTTTCTGATTGCGCCGCACTGTCCGGCTATCTGGACAAGGATAACTATGAGGCGGCACTGGAGCTGACGGACATCGTGGTAAATCTGCGCTATCCGTCTATGGGAGAGGCATCCGGGACCTTGTGCGAATCGTTCCAGTATGGAAAACCGGTCATTTTAAGTGCGGTGAATCAGTATCTTGAGTATCCGGATGACGTCTGCTGGAAGGTGCCGGTCGACCGCGAGGAAGAGCATACGCTGACCGAGATGCTGAAAACGCTGCTGGATTCGCCGGACACCAGACGCACGCTGGGTGAAAATGCCAGAGAATATGCGCTTCATGTTCTTTCACCGGCTTCCGTTGCCGCCATGTATGTGGATGTTGTGGAAGCGGCGATTCAAAAGCACGGAAAGCCGCCGGTCGTTACAGATCAGCCGATTGCCCTGGTGACCCCATGGTATGGGGACGATATACGCGGCGGTGCAGAGGCAGAATGCAATTATCTTGCGCACGGTCTGCAAAAGGCGGGACAGGCCGTTGAGGTATTGACGACATGCGTAAAGGACGCCGCGAGCGACCGGGGAAAGAACACAATGAAGCCCGGCGTCTTTACCGAAAGCGGGATCAAGGTCAGACGCTTCCGCGTCCGGGAAGACCGGGATTTGAAAAGCTATATTGAATCCAATCTGCGAATCTACCACAACGACCACTTTACCCCCCGGGATGAGGAGATCTACTTCCGGGAGGACATCAACAGTGAGGAGATGTACCGGTACATTCGGGAGAACAGGGACCGGTATCGGGCATTTGTGTTCCTGCCCTATATGTATGGCATCACTTTTAATGGTTCCTCCTGCTGCCCGGAAAAGAGCATTCTGATCCCCTGCCTCCACGATGAGAGCTACGCCTATATGACGATTTTGAAGGAGAAAATGAACTCTTTTCGGGGAATGGCTTTTCTCTCTGCCCCGGAGGGGGAACTGGCTCAACGGCTCTATGGACTGTCTCATGTCAAAAGAGCGGTACTGGGGGCAGGGATGGACACCGATTGGCACCTCACCTGTGATGAGTACAGATTTCGGAAGAAGTTTAATATTCATACCGACTTCATCCTATATGCCGGGCGAAAGGATGCCGGGAAAAAGGCGGATGAGCTGGTGGAGTATTTCCTCCGCTACAAGCGGGAGAGCGGGAACACTGCCCTCAAGCTGGTGCTGCTGGGGGGAGGGACTCTCCCGGTGGAGATCCCACCGGAGTTTCAGCGCGAGGTGATCGACCTTGGCTTTGTCTCAGCGGAGGACAAGCAAGACGCCTTCGCCGCCTGTACCCTCTTCTGCAACCCCTCTTGGTTCGAGAGCTTTTCCATTGTCATCATGGAGGCGTGGCTGGCCAGGAGGCCGGTACTGGCCTCGGGTCACTGCGCCGTCACCAGCGACTTTGCCCGGCGGACCAACGGCGGTCTTTGGTATACCGACTATCCTGAGTTCCGGGAATGTGTCAACTACCTCCTGTCCCACAAGGCAGTAGGGGATGCTATGGGGGACAACGGGTTCCGATATGTGATGGATCATTTCACCCATCAGAGAATCGCAGAAAACTATCTGACCTTTTTGGAGGAATGCGGGCTGTAGGGGGATTCTGGGCATATCAGATTCAAATGGAGCGCAGGCTCGTATGAAGGCGAAAAGAAAAACCGTTCTGCTGAGCATAAGCTTACAACAGGGATAGAAGAGGAGCAGCAAGGGAAAATCTATGAGACCTTTTATCACGAGTAACAAAAAAAGAATACTTGTCATTCTTGGGTTGGTCTTGTATTTCTTGGTACTTGCATTAATCAGCTATATTCGCGCATCAGAAGAGATCACAAGCGGTTACCGGGACACAGCTAAGGCTCTTTGCTGTTTTGCCGTTGCAGCAGCGGCATATATGCTGATAATTTCTCTTTTAGCCAATGCGAAGAATCCTCGGCTGAAAAAACATGTCGACACTTTGGCAGCAGTCACGTTACTCTTTTTGGTCGTTATCAGCATTACCGCTGCGCAGCCTTATCTCAAGCGTGAGGTCTATGTTTACAAAGGCGTTGATTTGCCTTCTACGCTGGTCGGAAATACGGATGAGAAAACGGTTTCCGAAACCAATGCGGGCTACCTGACCTATGGCCCCTATGTGAATCTAGGCGCAAAGCAATATCGTTTTACGGTCAATTATCGTTGTGACGCTTCGGATTCAAACTATTTCGATATCACATCAAATAGCGGCCAGGTTGTTTATTATACAGGGTTCCTTACACCGGAGGCACATTCGTTTGCCTGGACACTGGACTTTGACGCTCCGGTCAGCGAAGTGGAACTCAGAGTGTTTTACGACGGCCTCGGTAGTTTATCCGTGGATTCGATTCGCATTGAAGAAAAGGTAAATCCATGGCCCGGAGTGCTCAGAGCCGCTCTGATTACCGCGGCTGTTATGCTGGTTCTGTTTTTATTGGGAAAGCTGCTGGAATCAATCGGGGTCACGCCGGTTATGTTGCCGTTCAGGAAACGTTTGCTGATGGTTCTGTTGCCTGCCGGTGTTTTTGCGTTTACTATTCCAGTCACAGGCGCCATAGATGTTTATACGGCAAATTACAATGAATTCTGGTTCTCGTTTCATCAGCTTCTTCCGTGCATTATCACTTCCTTTGTGCTGGTCTTCGTTATTGCGGTCTTAGTTGGAGTCTTTCTTAACGGATTGTACTATAAGATATATTTGTCACTGCTCGCTGTTATTGCGTTAGCGTTATACATTCAAGGGAATTTTTTGCCAAACGACTTCGGCGTACTTGATGGCAGGCCCATTAACTGGAGCCTTTATCGACCGCAGTTGATTGTCAGTACAATCGTATGGTGCGTATGCATCATAGGGTCATTTTTCGCTGTAAAATATACAAAGCATATGCACATCGGTGTTTTTTCTGCGCTGCTGATTGTAATGCAGCTCTTAGTCGGTGTTTTGCGACTGGTATCTGCCCCATATCTATCCGGAAATGGTGATTTCTACTTTTCCAATGAAGACATGTTCGCTGCTTCAAAAAGCCAGAACGCAGTCATATTTGTTTTGGATACATTTGATCGCTCCTGTTTTGATTCTACCATTGAGGAAAATCCTGAGTATCAAAAGGATTTCTCGGACTTTGTATACTTTCCCAATATGGTTGCGGGAGGCGCGCCTACCCATTATGGGATACCATGTATCATGACGGGGGAACACTTTTTGGGCAATACGACATATGAAGAATATAAGTACGCAGCTTATTCCGCCAATCCGATTTTTGAAGTATTGCACAACAACGACTATAACATACGAGCATACAGCGGAAGCGAGTATTTTTGCAGTGACTTGGTTTTGGAAGAGTTTGATAATGCTGTACCGGGAACACTGAGAGTCACTTCCTACTCCGGGCTAAGATCAACTTATTATAGACTTATCCTCTTCAAATACGCTCCCCAAGTGTTGAAGCCGATGTTTTGGCTGTCATCCACCGAATTGGCAAAATATGCGGGAACGGCAGAAGATTCTCCGAACAATTACCTTACTGATGACGTAGCCTTCTATCAGAATATGGTCGACAGCGGATTACACTTGATAGACACTCCCGTCTTTTGCTTTTACCATTTATTCGGTGTTCATGGACCCTATACGATTACCGAGGACATAAAGCGAGTAGAAGAAAGCAGCTCAGAGCAAGCAAGTAAGGCGTCGCTGAATATTGTAAAACGTTATCTCAGCATGATGCAGGAAACCGGAGTATATGATAATTCGCTGATTATCGTTATGGCGGACCACGGTTCCAATCCCCAAAACGCTTATGAGACGCCTTTGTTTATGATTAAGCGGCCAGGCGCAAAAGCGGAAACCATTCAAGTGAACAATGCGCCAGCATGTTTTCTTGATGTAATGCCAACAGTGGCCGCTGAATTGGGAATGGAGATTCCGCCGAACAAGCACGGAGGTATGCCGGTCTTTGATATTCCGGAGAACGCAGAACGCGTTAGACTGCATATAGCTGATGGAACGCTGACTGAGCTGTATGCCGGTGAAAACGTACCGTCCGGTGCAGGTGCTTTTGAGGTGGTAGGCTCTGCCCTTGATAACGCTAATCTGCACTATATGGGCGATGTCAAGGAGTATTATGACAACGGATACGCGGAGAAATTCGGTTACTGAATTGCGTTGAAGGAACGGGAATCCTGTTTGCAAAACAGTTGATTTGTTACGCAGAAAGGCATTGCAGCATGAACAACATCGCCATCCCACTCAACGCGCTCATGCGCCTTTGCTACAGCTGGGTCGGAAACTACTTCTGGACCATCGTCCTTTTCACCCTCCTGACCAAAATCATCCTTTTTGCCGTAAGCTGCTGGACCCAGCGGAACAGCATCAGGATGGTGGAGCTCATGCCGGATTTGAACCGGATGAAGGTGAAATTCTTCGGCGACAAGGACACCATCGCGGAGGAAACGCAGAAGCTCTATCAGGAAAAAAAGTACCATCCGATTCTGAGCACGGTTCCGATGTTCATTCAGCTCATTCTGCTCATCGGCGTCATTGGGGCGGTGCGCGCCCTGCTGGCGGGGACGGAGAGCATCTATTCCGCGCTCCCTGTCGAACGCGGGGGCGCCGCGCTGCTGATGCCGGCGGCGGCGGGCTGCTCCGCCCTGGCCCTCGGCTTGGCCCAGAATAAGCTCAACCCGCTCCAGCGGGAACAGAGCAAGGCCAGCCAGTGGATGACCAACGGGCTTTCCATTGCGATCTCCCTCGCCCTCGGCGCATTCGTGCCGCTGGGCGTGGGTCTTTACTGGATCTGCAGCAACCTGTTCACGATCCTGCAGCAGCTTGTGCTGAACAAGGTCATACCGCCGGAAAAATACGTTGACTATGCCGAACTGGCGGAGAGCAAGAAGGAACTGGCGGAAATCGAGGGGCTGTCCTCCGGCATTTCCGCGGAGGATAAGCGCCGGGAGAAGGAGGACTACAAGCGGTTTTTCTCCGTAGCGAACAAGCACCTGGTCTTTTATTCGGAAAAGAGCGGGTATTACAAGTATTTCCAGGATGTCATCGAATACCTGCTGTCCCATTCCAATGTCACGATCCACTATGTCACCAGCGATTCTTCGGATCAGATTTTTGAAATCGCAAAGCGGCAGTCCCACATCCGGCCTTACTATATCGGGGAAAAGCGCCTCATCACGCTGTTCATGAAGATGGACGCGGATATTGTGGTCATGACCATGCCGGACCTGGAAAACTTCCACATCAAGCGCAGCTACGTGAGGAAGGACGTTGAATACATCTATATCGTGCATTATATGGGAAGCGGAAATCTTCTCCTGCGCAACAAAGCCCTGGCACATTATGACACGATCTTCTGCGCCGGAGAGCTGCAGAGAGAAGAACTGCGTGCCGAGGAACGTGTCTATGGGCTGCCGGAACGGAACCTGCTGTTATGCGGATATGGCTTGTTGGATCATATGTCCGCGCAGTATGAGAAGATACCCGACACTCCCCATGAGCGTCCGCAGATATTGATCGCTCCGTCCTGGCAGAAGGACAACATCCTGGAGCTATGTATTCACCCGCTGCTGAGCAGCTTGCTGGAGGGAGACCGCTATTCCGTTATTGTGCGCCCGCATCCTGAGTTTGTAAAACGATATCCGCAGAAAATCGCCGACCTGAAAACCAGATACCATGATAAGCTGGATGAAAATCTGACGATACAAACCGATTTCTCTTCCAATGAAACGGTGTTCCAATCCGACTTGATCATCACAGACTGGTCTACGATTTGTTACGACTATGCATATACGACGCTTCGGCCGGTACTGTTTATTGATACGCCAATGAAAATCATGAATCCGGAGTATCAGAAGCTGAATATCGTTCCGGTGGACGTCTCTGCAAGAAATGTGCTCGGACTGTCGATCCCCCCGGAAGAAACCGATCATGCAAGGCAATATGCAGAGGAACTGCTGCAGAATAAGGACAGATACGCAGAGGCGATCCTCTCGGAGCGGGAAAAAAACATTGCAAATCCGGGAAACAGTGGCAAAATCGGAGGACAATACATCATCAAGTCGCTGCAGGCAAAAAGCCAAAAAACTGACTCACGAGGTGAACCATGAACAAGGGAAAAGTGTATTGGATTACCGGCTTGTCAAACAGCGGGAAAACAACGATTGGAACGGCGCTGTACTATGACTTGAAAAAGGAAACGGACAGCGTTGTCATTCTGGATGGCGATATGATGCTCGAAATCGTAAATTCCGGAGAAACGGAGCTTTTCACCCGTGAAAAGCGGCTGATCAGGGCTAAGCGGTATTCTCTTCTCAGCAAATTGCTTGTGGAGCAGGGGATCACCGTGATTGTATGTACCTTGTCGATGTTTCATGAAATCCGGAAATGGAATCGTGAGCACATTCCGGGGTATATTGAGGTTTTTTTGGATGTGCCGGAGGACATCCGCGCGCAGCGGGGCAGAGAAGACCTGCATACGGCAGACTCCAGAAGCAGCGAACAGCAGGATATGACGGAACAGCCATCGACACCGGACTTGGTGATTCATAACGATGGATCGGTACCAATCGAAACCTTTGTCAAAGAGATTAAACAGCTCAAGCCAAGTATGGATGATCAGTATGACAGGGACAGACAGTATTGGAATACCTATTATTCAGAAAATGCCGATATCCGCCTGATCCCAAGTGATTTTGCGCAAAGCATTGCAAAAGAAATGCAGGCCGGACAGCATGTTCTGGAGCTGGGCTGCGGGAATGGGCGGGACAGCCTGTTCTTCCTGAGCCGCGGAATGCATGTGACCGCGATCGATGCGTCTGATTTCGCAATCGAACAACTAAACAGAAAAACGGCGAATGATCGGAAAGCCATGTTTATCTGCGGGGATTTTGTTCGCAACAATACGCTGTATCAGATGAGATATGATATTATTTACAGCCGTTTTACCCTGCACGCAATCGACGACCTGCAGGAGACTGAGCTGCTGAAAAACATTCGTCAGGCGCTTGTGCAGAATGGCAGGCTGTGTATTGAGGCCAGAACGATCCATGACGAACTCTATGGGAAAGGTACCAGAGTCGGTCCGAACTCATTCATTTATAACAACCATTTCCGCAGATTCATTGACCCGGATGCGTTCCGAAAAAAGCTGGAGTCGGCGGGGTATCAGGTGCTGTTTATGGAAGAAGGGGCCGGATTCTCAAAAACGGAGACATCTGATCCTGTGCTGATGAGATGTATAGCAACCCGTTAGAACCGTGAGGGGAAAAGAAGAACGTATAAACCGGTGACAACCGTCAATTTTTTTGGAAGAAGGATGAATGGATGATATGAAACGTATGATTCGTAACGCAGCCATATTTCTTTGCTTCAGCGTCATGCTGACCGGCTATGCCCATGCTTATCTCGACCCTTCGGTCATGACCTACACCATCCAGGTGATCGCCGGCGTGGTTGTGGCGGTCGGCGCGGTTGTGGGCATTCTCTGGCGCCGGGCGAAGAAAAAGGTGCAGAACAAGCTGGGCATTGACGAAAACGCAAAGAAGGAAGTCGAAGAGGACGTCGTGGAATACATGGACGACGAGCAGAAAAAGGATTGATGTTCCTTCGCCTCTCCACGGGCACACTTCATCCCATATCAAAAAACACAGTCCGCCTTGGAGGGCGGGCTGTGTTTTTGCCGTTATGGAAGGCTCGGGACCTTACTTCTTCTTTTCCGGGTGACGCTGGTAATAGTCCTCCAGGGCGGCCTGGATGGCCTCCTCCGCCAGGACGGAGCAGTGCATCTTATAGGCGGGCAGGCCGTCCAGGGCCTCCGCCACCGCCTTGTTGGTGAGCTGGCTCACCTCCGACAGGGGCTTGCCCTTGATGAGCTCCGTGGCCATGGAGCTGGAGGCGATGGCGCTGCCGCAGCCGAAGGTCTCAAACTTCACGTCCGTCACCACGTCGTCCTGGATTTTCAGGTACATCTTCATGATATCGCCGCACTTGGCGTTGCCCACCTGGCCCACGCCGTCCGCGTCCTCAATGACCCCCACGTTCCGGGGGTTGCGGAAATGGTCCATCACCTTTTCGCTGTACAGTGCCATCTTTCTTTCCTCCTTACAGGATAAAAGGCGTTTTCCCCTGCACCAGGTCCCGCCAGATGGGGGAGAAGCCCCGCAGGTACTCCACGACTTCCTTCACGTTCTGAATGAGATACTCCACTTCCTCCGCCGTGGCGTCCTCCCCCAGGGTGAGGCGCAGGGAGCCGTGGGCCACGTCGTGCTTCCGCCCGATGGCCAAAAGCACATGGCTGGGGTCCAGGGACCCGGAGGTGCAGGCGCTGCCGGAGGAGGCGCAGATGCCCCGGTCGTCCAGCAGCAGAAGGAGGGACTCCCCCTCGATGCCCTCAAAGCAGAAGTTCACGTTCCCCGGCAGCCGCTTCACCGGGTCCCCGTTCAGGGCGGAATGGGGGATCTCCGAAAGCCCCGCGATGAGCCGGTCCCGCAGGGGCCGGAGATGGGCGGCGTTTTCCTCCAGATGCTCCACCGCCTCCTTCAGGGCGGCGGCCATGCCTGCGGCAGCGGCCACGTTCTCCGTTCCGGCCCGCTTGCCCCGCTCCTGGGCGCCCCCTTCGATCAGGTTCGTGAGGGGGACTCCCTTCCGGGCATAGAGGAAGCCCATGCCCCTGGGGCCGTGGAACTTGTGGGCGGAGCAGGAGAGCATGTCCACATTCTCCGCCTTCACGTCTATGGGCAGATGGCCCACCGCCTG
>JAEEGL016065258.1_pt1 | contig 18805 bp, 7 predicted proteins | sample 9134231 | NCBI WGS metagenome assembly JAEEGL01 (sample SAMN16246548, study PRJNA631951) | gut metagenome | biome: gut microbiome; feature: rumen; material: fiber-attached | host: Bos | place: Iran: Karaj | collected 2018-10 | reverse complement strand
TTTTTCTAAAAGAAATTTTCAGTCCAATAGGACTAAAAATTTGAAAGTTTAAAAGGGTGTTTCACAACAACCTCCTGTTATCCTACAGTTGAAAACTTTCTTTTACCAATAACTAAAAACCTAAAACTATAAATATTACTACTAACCTAAAACAATCTATTAACCTTTTGACGATGCAAAGGTACGACGATTTTCTTAATCCCACAAGACTTTTTGAGTGTTTCGTGTACAAAAGTCCTTTATTCTTGATATAAATCAAGGCATGTGTGCGCAAACACCCTATTTAACCACGACCTTGTAGCCATCGACAATGTAGATACCCTTCTTTGGGATTGAAGAATCCACACGGCGGCCCTGCAGGTCGTACACTGCGCCAGCCCCATTTTCAATATATTCCATCTCCTTGATGCCCGTGATGTTGTTCTTGTCGTTAGTGAGAATAATGGGCGAGGCAAATGTTCCTACTACGTCATCCGGCAGGAAGGTTACATTGATTTCCTTCAGATTGCCATGCTCATTGGCAACGCAGGGATAGAGTTTGACCTGCTTTCCATCCACTTTGGCTTCAAACGTAAATGGCGAGTTGTCGGCACCAGCCACCGTCAACACGTAGTATTCGCGGTCGGGTAGGGTGGTGAAGTTCTCGTGGCTGTTGTTGGTGGCTGTCACAGCAATGGTGTCCAGATCAACTACACTATTAGTGAGCAAGAGTTTGGCGATGACCAGCATGTTGTCGGCATAGCCGTAGTTGTTGCCAGTGGACTGCTCGCCAGATATTGAAGATTGGTCAAGCATTCTGGACTTCAGCACATTCTGCGAGGTGATGTCTTCGAAGAGGGACTTCGATGTGTTGTCGCCAGAGTAGTATTTGTATCCCAAGCCGGGCATGAAGTTGGTCATCAGACCTTCCCACCGACGGTATGTCTGCGACCACTGGGTATAGTTGTCGCGCGCCTGCAGCACGTCGGCATCGACGGGGCTGAAGCCCGAGAAGGCAGAGGTGACCGACTGATTCTTATAGAACGGGTTGCGAATCCACGTCCAGCCCTTGCCTATAGTCTGGGCGGCCTCATTGCCTGTCAGCACGCTACCCGAGACGGTAACGGAGACATCCTCCAGCGCCTTGATGGCATACATGGAGTTCTCGTTCAGCGATTCCAGGTCGCGGCCCATGAAGCCGAAGGGCCGTCCTGTCCTGTCGAGTTCCGGGTTCCATTCTGCACCATGCGTCTGCGTCTTGACCGTTGTGATTTTGCCGTTGGCAAATTTCAGGGCATCGTTCAGGCTCTGGCCGCTGGTGTTCACATAGAAGCTCACCCAGTTCCAGCCCTCCTTCAGGGCCAATGTCTGCTCCACCATCGAGCCGGCAGAGAGCACCTCCGGATTGTCGTAGCTGCCGAAGGGTGCGCCGTTGGCGGTGAAGGTCATAGGTGCCGACGGGGAAGCCGTCGAGCGCGTCAGGGGTGCGTAGGTCACGTTGCGGCTGGCGTCCCATGCTTTGAAACTGATGCTCTTACCTAACAGGTTCTGGCCGCCATAGATGGTCATGTTGACGAAGTAGGTGTTGCGCTGGCTGCTGTACTGCACGTGGCTGACACCTACACATACGTCCTCCACGAAGGCGGCCACGAGATCGGCTTCGTCCTCGCTGTAGGCACCGTCCACCACGAGGCGTGCTGTCATCGGTGTGCTGAACTCCTTGTCGCTCTTGTCAACAGCCCATCCGGGCGTATTGCCCGTTACACGCAGGTCGATGGCACAGCGTTCCGTCATATTGCTGCCCAGATTGGTGAGGCTGATGCTCTCCGACTGTCTGCCCACAGGCACGTTGGCGCTGACGGTGAATGTCACGGAGACGCTGCCATTAGGATCGATGGTGCCGTTAGAAGGCGAAGCTGACAACCATGAAGGCATGCTCAGCGTCCAGCTCACATTGCCAGCACCCATGTTGACGATGTCCTTGGTAAAGGTCATCTCTGTGCCTTCATCCGTTGTTACGTCTATCGGCTGACGGTCAGCCCATCGCAGCGGATTCTTGCGCACGTAGGCATTCCACGAGATGCGGTTCGAACTGTTGCCGTTGACATCGGGCACATTCTTCAGCGAGATGCTGACGGTGGTGCCCTCCAGCTTTTTCAGCACTTCGTTGTCAATATTGATGGTCACCTTGCGGTCGCTGGCCGTGAACGTATAGAAGAGGTTACTGCGTGTAGGAGCAATCTTCAGCGGAGGCGTGGTCGAGGCCAGCACTAGTGCGCCACTTATGTCGTGGGTGTCGACGGGGGATTCCTCGACCGCGTTATGCGGCGAGAAGGTGGTGACGAGTTGGTTACCCTCGTCCGTATGTGAGTGCTCGAAAGGATAGTAGCGCACCAGACCCTTGACGGAAGCGGTATCAATCATGTTGTATCGCTCGTCAATCAGCAGCCGGTTACTGTACATTCCTTTCCAGATGCGCACCTCGTCAATGTCGCCCTCTAAGCCGTCGCCGATGTACAGACTGTCACATGCCAGGCTTGGCGTCGCCTTCTCTTGCAGGGTCATCTGGTTCGTACCGTCCACATAGACCATGGCTGAGATGCCGCGCTGCACGTTCAGCAACACGTGATGCCATTCGTTGCCGAAGGTTCCCACCGACTCATACATCTTCTCCTCGCCCTGCATTTTCGTCTTGAGGACGAGGTGACCGTCTGCATTGGCACTGAGCGTGACACCGTTGTTGCTGGTATGTAGGATTTGCTGGTCGGTGGCTCCTGCCAACTGGACTTCAGGCTTATACCAGAACTCCAGGGCATAGCTGTCCGCATCGTCCAGATTACAGTCGCCCATCGGGACAGCCAGATGCTTGTCGGCAGTGAGGTGTGTACTGTAGTTTACGTTGTCGATGAACCATCCGTTGTCAGGCACGTCGATGTTATTGCCGCCTACGATGTCCTCAGCGGCCAAGCCATGCCCCTCTTCCATCTTCCAGTAGTGCCACAGACCGTCCTCCAGTCCGCTCTTGCGCTTCATGCCGAGCGGCAGGTGGACATCGCCACGCACATAGTTCCACAGGGCGAGGTCGGCAAACTGTGTGTCAGATAATGCGCCAACCGTCATCTTGCCATTGCTCAGTATGTCGGGCACGGCTACGCCCGTAAACACTTTCTTCGTCTGGTCACCATAGCAGGCCGTCAGCGAGAGCACGTTCTGACTGGTCTCCGCTTGTGGGTTCCTGACCTTGTAGGACAACTGCCAGAACACCCATTCGTCGTCCTTGAAGGTCAGCGGTTCAGTGGCCGATACTTCAAACGGCTCGATTTCCTTGCCCTGCTCGTCAACGGTTCCACCAGTGGCTATAGTAATAAATGGCTTCTTCTCATTGACGCCCAACATTGCCAGCGTTTCGTTCGTACCGAACGTTAACAGAATGCCATCCGCCTTCTTCGTCCAGAACTCTACGGTGAACGAGCGGTTGCGCAGGTCAATCTTGTTCTGTGACGTCAGCTGGGAACCAGAGAGGTTCTGACCCACCAGTCCCACATGATAGACGTCTTTGCTGTTTTCAACCAGCGTGCCATAGACCTCAATGTTGTTGTCCTGAGTAATCTTGTCACCTGAAATGTCCTCGTTGAACTCGGCACTAATCATGCTTCCCAGATCCAGCACACCGTCTGACGGCATGGGCAAGGCAATCAATGCCGGGCGACGCGTATCCTTGATGACTTCTATCTCTTCCGATGACTTTGTGACCTCTTCCTCATTGCCGTGCTCTGTGGCCGACAGCACGCGGAAGGTGTAGTTGCCGTCAGAATACTCCTTCATGTCAAGAGCCACCTTGATGATACTGCCGTCTGTCTTTGCGGCCTCTTCCAGGCTCTCCTGTCCAGGCAGGGGCTCACCGGTCACCCATTCCTTTAGCATCGACCAGTCGTTTTTGTTATAGCGGTACTGCAGGCGCAATGCCTTCAGACCCTGATGATTCAAGTCGAAGTCGCTCACCAGGAAGTTCACGGTCGTACCCGTTGCTGTGTTCACCACTTGATGGTCGATATGCAGGGCCACGTCGCTCGACACAGGCACAAAGTGGGCGCTGATGGGCACTACCGATTCTATGACCGGCCAGTGACTGGAGGCATCGTCCTGAGTGGTGGAGCGTAGGTAGAGCTTGATGTCGTTATAGTCCAGAATGCTCGTGTCTCCTTGTTTCAGCTCTATGACCTTCTCCACCGTCTTGTTGTAAGGCAGGTACAGCTTCAGTCCCTCAAGCAGTGGCATCCCGTCCACCGTCAGCTCGGCACCTTTATTGTTAGTATCAGGCTTGTAACTCAGTTTGAAGTAGTGGCCCGACTGTGCATACGACTGGTTGCTGAGCTTCACCTTGAAGAAAGCGGAGCCACCGTTGGGCACGTTGCTCTGTATGGGTTCGTCGATGATCAGCTGCGGCACCTCCATCTGGATGGTCTTCGCCATGATTTCCTCCCCCTTGCTATAGAAGAGCGTAGAGTCGCCGTCCTCGTAGGGGCCGTAAGTGTGACCCGCACGGGTACGGAAGATCGGACCCCATCCGTTATACGATACGGCGAGTTGCTTATAGGCATTGTCCTTTTCCTCCTGTTTGCAGTACACATCCACCGAGTGGTCGCAGTAGTCGTTGTCCGCCAGGGTGTAGCTAAACGTCTGGTTGCGGGAATTGGAAGTCGTTTTGCCACCTTTCTGCTTGTGGATACTATTGTTGGCGGTTTCAAAGACAATGCCTCTTTTATTAAACCTTGTTCCAGAATTCCATTGAACAATGTAATGCTCTTCGCCTTCGGTGGTTTCGACTTCGGTATAATCCGTTGCAGAGGTATAGGTTCGGCTCACTTTCGCACCCCCGTCGAATGAGATGTTCTCGGTCAGCACATCCGAGCTGTTACGGTCTTCATACATGAAGACTTTCTCCTGCTCGTTCCTTTTAATCAGGTTTTTCCAACCCTCTATCTGGTCGAGCATGAACTGAATGGTATCCTGACAGTTCTTGTTTGCTGGTGCGACGAACGCATACGAGGGTCCCTCCAGGTCATCATTGATGCCGGCAGCGCTGCCAAACGCCTTGTCATAGTTGCTGCGGCCATAGTTCGGGTCTGTCTCAGGTAGATTGCTGTAATAGTGGGCTTCAGTGATTTCATCGGGATTCTTGCGAGGCTTGCCGTAAGTGTCCTTCAGCAGTTTCTTGATCTGAGCCTCGTAGTTGGGAATCATGGTAGTGAGTATCTCTAATTGCGAATAGACGAAAGTAGTCTTCAGCGAGTCCTGGACACCCGTCACGTCGCGGACATCGAATTTCGACGCATTCCTTGGGATATAGACCTGACGTGCATCGCCAAAGATACGGTTTCGGCTCACACCTATATACAGGTCGCCCCAGCTGCCTACATATTCCTTGCCGCTCGAGGTGGAAATATCCTGGGTCGTGGTATAAGACTCGGTGCTGACATCGGTCGAGCCTTTGAGGATCGTGCCCTCTATTCCTTCAGAAAGCGTGTGCTTAATACCTGTTGTCTCAATTTTGCCAGAAGCAAGGTTCACCTGGCTTTCGGTTGACCCTTGCGCTTCATGGGCAATATCTTTCGTGTGTCCTCCATTACTGATAATGGTTTCCTTCTTCATGGTTACAGTCGATCCTTTCTTCCATGTTGCGCTCGACTTGGCACCGGGCGGGTCGCGTAACACCATCACCACTTTGTCGGTGGCCAGGGTCACAAAGTTGTTACCCATGTTGATGGCACCCACGTTCACGCCCTTCATGCCCGCACCTTTATTACTGCCGTCAGCACGCCATTGGATGCCCGAATGGTCGCCTGGCACCCAGTCATACTGCTTGCCGCTGACAATGAGTTGCATGGTGATGCTCTGCGCATGGTTGGTCTTCGCATTGGTATTAGGAAGGCCCGCTGTCCATGCGTAGGTGGCACAGCCTAAGCTGTCGAGTTGCACGCCGTTGAGGTTCTCGCCAAACGGCGTTCCCTCCTCATACACAGTGCCGTCCGTGCCCGTTTGCGTCTTGGCCACGATAGACTGGGTCGAAGACAGTGCATTGGCTATCTGTACATAACACTTTTCCAACGGCTGCTTGTCCTCTTCAGCCTTCGGGTCATCGGCGTTCTTGTAGCTTTCGTATGCCTCGATGTTCCATTCATATTCATTGCCTGACTTAAAGACGGGATAGCCTAACTTGTAACTATAGCTGTTACCGTTCTTCGAGTACAGTTCTTCTATGGTGTATTTGCCGTCTTCATCACAGCCTAAATATGTGTTCTCTCCGAAGGGCGCTCCTTCGTTCACCTTGAACACGGGCGTGGTGTGGTAGTCGGCAATATACTTGGATTGATAGTGGTATATCTTCTCTGCTTTCTTCGAGACGGTTTCCTTGCCCGTTGTGGGGTCTGTCGCCTTGGTTTCGGTAAACAACGTGTCGGCTGACGCCATCTGGAACTTACTGAGGTCAACGGTACGGCTTTCACCTACCGTCACATCGCTGTTGGCCACGAGCGTCTGGGCGCTCAACTGATAGTTGACAGGAGGTAGCAAGGCCGAGAACTCGCCCGTTTCGGCATCGGTCTCAATGTAGATCTTCCTACATTCCTCCACCGAGCCGAATCCGCGATACGCATGGCTCTGTATGCTGGTGGTGTCGCTGGGCACCTCCACGCGCTCGTCATTGAAGTCATAGACAAAGGTGGTGCCGTTGATGGTCTTCTTAGCGTTCACATAGCCACGGTCGTCGGTGGGAGTCAGCGTCATCGTCACACGTCCGATGTTGTTCTTCGACTGCTGGAAGCCCAACGGCTTGTTCTGATCCTTGAAACCGCCCACGATGCGGCCCACAAAGTTCACCAATGTAGCATCCTCGAAGTCCAGGTTGTAGGTCTCTGCCAGGAAGGTGTGCTTGCCGCTGGTGGCAGGATAGCGTCCATTATCGACGAAGACGTGGTTGTTGCGCTTTACGGTGATGTAGTGGTCGCCGATGGGCACGGTGATGGTGAACTTGCCTTCTGCATCGGTCATGATGGGGTTGCCGTCAACGATGCAGGGCGTGCCATCGACTTCGAAGGTACAACTATCGACAGGAATAGTGGTGCCGGCATAGCGCACGGTGCCATGCACGGGGAAGTAGCTCACGTCGGTGAAATCTACGCCGCTATACACCAGCGAATTGCTGCTGATGTAGCGCGTCTGCTTCGTGCTGTTGAACTCGTGGATGCCTTTAGAGGGCGTGATGGTGTAGTTAATGCCGTTGCCAGTGAAAGGTACACCCGTGATGACGTATGAGCCGTCGGCATCGGTCAGTCCGTATGAGGTGATCTGGCCTGTCTGGTTGGGGGAGTCCTCGGTGTAGGTGACGTCATTCTTTATATTGCCATGGATATTGTTAGGCACTTCGTTGGTTGCTGACTGGTCATAGACCTGCCCGGTGAGATAGCCTTCGTTCATAGGCCAATAGACGGAAAGGCTCTTCTCGTTGCCGGAGAGCATGCGGTCGTAGCTGCGAAGGATTTCGCTATCGGTCAAAGCACGGCTATAGAACCGGAACTCGTCAATGAGTAACTGAGTTTCGGGCGTCATAGAATAGTAAGGGTTTTTTATGCCCAGGCTCTCGTCATTCTTTTGCATGCCTACCACCATTGCCTTCGGCTTGCTTTTGCTAATTGGCCCGCTGGCGAGAGTGGTCTCATAAAGTTTTCCCTCTTCGTCTATCAAGCCTATGGTATAGTTTCCATAAAAATCGTATTGAGAATCTATTCTGTTACACCTAAGGAATACATAGTTCCAACTGTCGGCTTTCGGCTGGTTCTTAAGACGAGAAATGGCAAAGGTATCGTTCAAAAAATAGGTCAGGCCATTGCTGTCTTTATAGAGTTTCACATCCTCGCCATTCTCAGCGACAATGGTCAGCAGATAGCATCTTTCACTATTTGTCTTTACCCACATTCCGATGGTATAGTCGCCATTGAGGGCGTTTTCGCTGATACCATTCTCACCGCCGATGGGAATCTGGATACCATGGCTGTTCTCCGTGAATTGTGTGGCGTAGAAGAATGTCTTGGGGTTCTCGGTGCTGGCGTTCGGGGTGAGTGCCACACGGACGCTATCGACCGCGGCTCCTGTGCCGTAAATCACCTGACCGCTGATGGTGCCATAGCACTTTGCAAAGCCGACGTCGGTCTTGCTGTTGCTGCAGGTCTCCTGGCCTTCACATTCGGAATATGCCTCCACGCGATACTCATAGTACTGTCCGGCCTCGCAGGTCTGGTCGAGGTAGGAATAGGTGGAAGCAATGCCCTGGACGGTATGGACGGTATGGAAGTCCTCCTCCATCACCTGACGGCGCGACACCCGGAAGGTGGTGGGTGTGGAAGAAATCTGCCGGGCGTTCCAGGTCAGCTGGCATCCACTCTTAAACGTGCCTTTCGAGGCGGTCAAGGCCGTCACCGTTGTCCCGCCACTGATTCTGGTAGGCGAGACGGTGGAGGGACTCATGTAGGGCGGCACGTTATCGCCACGGTCGAAGACGATGCGATAGAGATAGCCTACACAGGAGGCTTCAATGCCCTCGGAGTGAACGAACTTGTCCGAGAGGCTTCCCACTATGCCCGATGCCTGCTCCAGTTCCGATATTCGCTTCTTCGTAAGCTCTATCCATTCGGTGCCATTGGTCTTCAGGCACTGTACGGCGAAAGTGGGCTCGGTGCCGTTATAGGTATTCTTGGGTACTGCGAGGTGATTCCATACTACTTCAATCCTGTCCTCAAACGGCGTTACCTCTGGACAGCCGATGAGCGGTGTCGTGAGCGAAATGACCACGTCCTCCACTGAAGTGCTCAACAGGTCCATCGGTCCGTTGGCAGATGGTACAACGGTGCCGCCACGGCCTCTGTCCTGCAGCCAGTAGTTAGGATAGAAGCATACACTGTATTCGTATGTCGTCTCAAAGTCGAGTTCAGCATCCTTGTCCTCATACTTGAACTGGATGTCAGGATTGTCAATACTCATGTCCTTGAGCATCGTCCACGAACTTTCACCCTGCTTGCGGCGATAGACATACCATTTTCCTGCGTAGGCGGCATCGTTCACGTCATAGTTTGGCGCATCAGCCATGCGCCAGGTCAGTGTGACGCTCTTCGCATACTGGTCGGTGGCGTAGTTTAGGTCTGTGGGCTGTGCAAATGCCTTCGTGGTAAATATTTTGGTGGGAAAGGTCTGCGTGCAATACTCATGCAGCGAGAGAAGCTCTGTCAGCGACACTTTATAAGGGTGGGAAATGGCATAGAGGCCCACGGTCTCAGGCACTTTGACTTCGAACCTGCCAGATTTTTGCGATGGGGATGTGGTGTTGAATGGATTGGTAGTGCTGCCTACAGGCTGCCCTGACACCACAAAGTGACGGCTGTTCAAAGAGCTGCCGAAATGGGCATCAATGACCATCGTCTCGGGCGAGACGAAATAAACCCTGCTGTCCTTCTCATCGAGCTGCATGTCGTTGAGCTTTGTCCTTTCCGCAGTAGTGGCAGAAAAGTCGAGGAACTTGATGTAGTCCTCAGCATCCCAGTTGGTCTGCCAGTTGCAGTCGAACCTCACGCTGAAGTCGCCCAACGGATCCTTGCACTTATACACCTTCAAGGTGGCAGACTGGTTGTCGCCGCCTGAAATTTGCTTCAGTTCGACCACGTATTCGTCATCACGCTTCAAGACGGTGTTCATATTGTAGGAACCGTCGAAGTCATCGTCCTTGCGGTAATTGAAGCTTCCGTATGAGAAACTCGTTGCATTGGGGATATACAATCCGTATCTCTGGCCGATGTAAAACTGGTGGGAATAAAGGAAATTGTCCCAGCCTTTGAGGGCGGTGAGCCGCAGCTTGAACTCCTGCCAAGGCTCACTGACTGTCCTCGGGTGCTCACTTATCATGTCGGGGTAGTCCATGGACTGCACCATGCCCGCTGTCATGGCAAAAAGGATGGTTACGAATAGTTTCAGGTGTTTCATAATATTGCAGTTTTTATGTTATTTCTTAACGGGTTACGGTGCGGACGGCTGCGAAAGAGTTCTCATTAGCGTTTATGATGCTGGCAGTGCCGTCGGTGCTTATATGCAGGATTTTCGCTCCTCCGCTCAGCCAGTAGTATCCTCCTGAATCGTCTGTTGTAAACGGCAGTAAGATGATATTGCCCGCAGGGTCGGAAGTCTCTCCGCTCTTGGCGCGGAAATAGACACCGCTCACCAGCGTGCCATTGCAGTCGTAGCCTTGTCCGGAAAGGATGTCACAGTTATCAATGAGTGCCTGAGCCTCTGTCTCTGTGGGTAAGTTTGACTGGTTAGAGTATTCCACCTCTGATGTCTTGTCGTAGGGCAATGTGGCACCTTGGTTGCGAACAGCCCAGGACACGCCCGTAGTCATTTCGATATAGTCACTGAGCGTAGCGGTGAAGCGGTAGGCCTTGCCACCTACTAAGTCTTTGCCAGCCACGTTGCCGGCATAGACCGTTTCGTCGCTGCACTTCACGGTGATATGGTAGCGACCCGACGAGTGGTCCTTGGGGAAGAGCATCATCCACGCCACAAGGGTGTGGTCGCCATCGATGGTGCAGTCGGTAAAGGCCAGCGACTGCTTGCATTGCTTGTAATTCGCATCATTGCCCTCGTTATAGGTCATGCCCGTTGCCTGGTTATTACCTTCTTCGGCATTGAGGCCCTCGAAGTTCTCGGTGATGTATGTGGGGAAGTACAGATTATTGTTGGCATAGCGCGTCACCGTCAGCTCACTGACGATCTTGCCATTAGCCGAGGCGGGCAGCGTGAGCGTGAAGCGGCAGGGGCTGCACACATTGTTGAAGTGGAACAGGCACGAGGCATTGCCGTCGGTTGTCACCTTCGGAGCCACCATATAATTATAAGGGCCTAAGTGTGCCGTGCTGTTGTTGCCCGTCTGTTTCTGATTGCCCAGCCATATCTGGCGGTTGGTAGTACCGTCATATCGGCTATCGTAGGGATAATAGGAATAGTAGACAGCACTGGGATTGAGTGTAAAGGCACCGCCGTCGAAACCCGTCTGTAGGTTGCCCGAAGAGGTGCTGCTCGCGGCTTTGTGCGTTGTGCTCTGCAGATCGCCATTGAACGAGCCGACCACACAAATCACGTCACCCGTATTCCATGCAAACGACAATCCGCTTCCGCCAACTGTCAGCGTGACGCGGGTGGCACGGTCATCCTCTTGGTCGCCATATTCATAACTCGGCATATAGCCATACACGCCATGACGCATGTCAGCCTCAGAAGAACTGGCAGAGTCGTCCGAGGCACAACCAACGAATAAGAGCATCGTTGCTGTGTATAGGATCAGTTTCTTCATCGTCTTATATATATAAATAGGTACGCATGCATTTATTTATTACTCTTCATCCCCCCATCCATAGTTAGAACCTTCGCCCTGTGTGGTGGGTGGCGTCGTTCCTGTCAAGAGATGCGAAATGGCAATCTTTACTGATCTCGTTCTTGGTGCTGAATACTTCTTCTTCATATCGTTCTTGTATTACTCCTCGTCGTCAAAGTCGTTGCTACTGCGGCTCCACGCACTGCTTACCGTCGTTTGCTGCAAACTATTGTTCACACCGAAGTTGCTGGCGCAGATGATATGCTGCTGCTGAAGTTTCACTACCTGCATGGCAGGCATCATATATGTTTTCTTTGTCATCGCTGTTTTCTCCTTTTACTTCTTAATGTATTTCTTTCCGTCCTTGATATACAAACCCTTGGTGGGCTGAGCCACGACGCGGCCCTGCAGGTCGTAGCATTTTCCATTTATCATTTCTGCGTTATCATTTAGCGTAGCGCTGATGCCTGATGTCTCGTCAAAGAGGAAGAACTCGCGGGCACTGGCACTGGCAACAAGATAGGCTTTGTGGGCGCCGATAGTTCCACTGGCACTCAACTTATAGAAGCCGATGCCATTCATACCATTTAGTACGTAGGCATTCCCAGGGTTCGTAATCAGATTCATCGTACCCACTAGGTCGTTGCCTTCATAGGACTCAGCAACTTCCGTACTGGCTGTGGTTGACGTCAGGAAATAGTTGGCCAATGTGCTTTTCAATACTACGCCCTCGGCGCTGTTCACGATACCGCTCTCAATCTTGCCCAACGTCAGCGTTGAGCCATCGAGCATGACTTTAAACACCTGTGTTCCTGATGGGGCCAGATAGTGGTTTACATCGCTATAGTACGTTGTCCAATAGTTGCCTTTGCCATCGGCATTGGCCTTCAGATAAACAAGCGAGTTACACTTGAGATACTTTTCACCATCGTTATTATCCATCCAGCCATAGCCATCATACCAACCCCAATACTCGGTGCCACCGATGGTGACTACACCACAATAAGCATCTACTTCTCCCTTACCAATACAGGCGCAGGCGCCATCACCTTTCGTAGCGGTCACGTTAGTAACAGTGTTCGCTATGGTTATATCTCCACAACTTTCCCCGTTTCCACTACCGATGCCCGCAGCGTTTGTTCCACCTGTAGCAGTAACGGTACCGCCATTGATTGTGATAGCGTGGCAACTACCACCGATGCCTGCACCGTCAGTTCCACCTCTAGCGTTGATAGTACCACCATTGATTGTAATGTCGTAGCAATGACTGCCGATGCCTGCAGCATTATTTCCACCAGTAGCGTTGATGATACCACTGTTGATTACAATGTTATCACAGCCGCTACCGATACCTGCACCGCTACCATTGCTGCTGGCGTTGAGTGAGCCGTTGCCTTCAATGGTCAGTGTGTACCTGTCGTCCCCACCGCGCTTTGCTGGTTGGATGCCAGGATAGCTCGCATTGAAACCCTTCACGCTGTTCTCTCCTTCAAGAATGAGTGTGGCATCGCCCAAGCAGGTTATGCCAGCGTAGTCGCCAGTGGTCCAACTGCCGGTGGCATTGATGCTCACATCCCTCAGCGTCACCGTAGCATTGTCGGCTATCGAAATCTTCACATTGTTTGCCAGCGTGCCGCTCAGCATAGTGCCGTTTACAGCCGTTAGGCTCGATGTAACTTTCGGCAAGGGAATAAAGGTAAAGGGGCTTGTGCTGATACCATCAGGATAAACAACATCGCCAATGGTCACCGTGCCACAGTTCTTGTCCGATCCAATGCTCTTGGTAGCACCAGCCCCCATTGTGGCAGACACACTGGTAACGCCCATGGTTATCGTGATGTCACCGCAATCACCATAAGAGGAACTGCCACCGATACCAGAAGCATTATTACCGCCCGTAGCCGAAACCGTCCCTCCAGTAATAGTGATGTTGCCGCAGGTGCTTGGGATGCCAGATATGCCATGTCCAGCTCCTATACCAGCAGCATGCTCGCCGCCTATAGCAGTGACATTGCCTCCGCTAATGGTGATATTGCCACAAGAGGATGGGTAATTTTCTGAACCGGAACCAGTCGCAGCCGGGCCACAGCCGATACCCGCAGAACTTTTGCCGCCCGTCGCCGTGATGTCACCACCCTGAATGACGATATTGCCGCAAGAGCTAAAAGCGGGACCACCAATACCTGGAGCTATAGCAGAAACATTATTACTGCTTACATTGAGCGTACCTGTGCCCTTGATAGTAAGTGTATATTCAGCGCCCACACCAGAAACGTTCTTTGCAGCCAGGATGCCAGGATATTCTCTATAGAATCCCTTCACGGTATTCGTTGTCCCGTCATGCAAGATAATAGTGGCATCACCCAAGCAGGTTATACCAGCATATTCGCCTGTAGTAACCGCGCCGTCACCATTGATATTAATACTGCTCAACGTCACCGTAGCACCATGCTCAAGGGTGATTCTGTGACTGCTCACCTGGCCATGGCCATAAATAAACCAATGCTTGCCAGACGGTACAACCAAATCTTCATTGCGCAAAAAGAAGTCTATCTCACTGTCATATTCTTCTGCCCACGCCCCTTGTGCAACCGTGCAAAGCAGGGCAAAAATATATAGTAATTTCTTTTTCATATCTTATCTTTTTCTTTTTACCTTTTACTTCTTTAATTGTTACCACCGAGGGAGTCGAACCCTCGGTGGTATGGGAGTCGTATTCCCAGTGTTGAGTATGCAAACTAATTTAGTTTGTGCTGTAATCTAATTTGATTTGTTATACAAACTAATTTAGTTTGTGCTGCAATCTAATTTAGTTTGCTAACATAAAAAACGAGTTTTCATCACCAAATCATACCAACAAATTAGATAATTCGTGAAATTCGTTTAATTCGTTGTTATTTATTCGTTGTTCTTTACAGGTTAATTGTTGCTTTTCCTGCGCTTCTCCCATCAAGATTCTCTATCGCTTCATCTATGTGAGCAGTTTCAACACCGAAGTAAGCACTTGCCTTTGTGTTTCCTTTAGCCCCAGAAATGCCCTTGTTGGGGTTGTCCCCAGAGACATACTTGCAGGTTGCAAACACCATGGGCGTGATGATATTGACATATTCCGAAGAAATCGTGAAGTCTTTCCTGGCTTTTATAGTGCCGGCAAAACTGCAACTCTTGCCTTCAGGAACGGTTATCTTGAAGTTCTTCACAATGTACTTGTCAAAATCAGCCTTTTCTTCTTGAGTACACTTTTCAAGAAGATCAGCAACAAAGCCCATAGACTCCTGGTAGACTTTCTTTGCTTCTTCACTCATTTCCTCTGACTGGTCGCCAGCCTTCACTGTGACGGTGTTCTTCTTGCCGTCAGCGTCGGTGTACTCCACATCAAGGTTGAAGAACTCAGAAGTGCATTGATGCAGGATGGCGGTGACGGTCACCTCGTAGGTGTTGGGAGTCTTCTGGGCGGGAGTTGTAGAATCGTTATCATCGTCGCCACAGGATACGAGTGCGACGCTGGTCATTGTCATGCAGATTAAGGCAACTGCGGCCATCATGAACTTTTTCATCACTCTTTTCTGATTTTTATTCTAATACAATTAATAGTTTTCTTTTACGAGAGGTGCACTTAGTCGTTACTCAGAGATCGCTTTCCACCACGACTCTGCATTGTCGTGCATCTTGCCTTCATCGGAAGCATAAAACTCGTCAGTATGTCCTTCTTCATCTGTAAGGCGAACTTTGACCACATACTCATTATCACCCACTTTCTCGTAGATCTTCTTAATGCCGAACTCAGTTGTTTCTGTTTTGCCATCTTTCTCGGCTGTCAGTGTCAGTTTGCCATTAGAAAGAGACCAACTTTTGAATATGACAAAATTTGTCACAGGATTGAGACTTTTATCATGCCATATATAGGCAGCCTTAGTGTCTTTGAACAGCATGTAACGGACTCTATCGCTTAATTCGCTCATAATAAGTTCGTACTGGACAAGTTCCTGTTTGGTCACATCCAACTCCTTGCCAAAAGTAATGTCTTTGCGAGTAACAACGGTGGTTTCCTCTTTTGAACAAGACTGCAAACTCATACCCATACCCATCACTACTACCAGCAGCATGAGCATCATCATTTTTTTCATAATTGTAATTTTTAAATTGTTAATAATTAATGCTTTAATACTAATACTTACGCCCTTCCATGAGGGCTTGCCATAATATTCTGTTTAGCGGGTGCAAAGGTACACATTATTATTTAAATACACAACTTTTGCATGTTAAATTTAACACAAGTGAGCATTACCTCGGGTTCTACCGCAAGAAACCATCGGTTTCTCAAAAGGAAACCGTTGGTTTCTAAAAGAGAAACCGATGGTTTCTCCAAAGGAAACCGATGGAAACCGCCAAACAAACTGACGGAAACCGCCAGCGAAGACGATGGAAACCGCCAGCGAAGACAACGCTTTGCGGTTTTGCCCATGCTTATGAATATTTCAGGCTAAAAACTGCAAAAGTTGACGCTACGAGGTTAAATTACCCTAATTCCGCGTCACTTTTGGTGATTTTTCCCGTCATATCTGTAATTTTGCACCCGAATTCTATTATTAACTAATAAAAAAGAATGATTATGAACAAGAAAATGATGATCATGGCCGCTGCGGCCGCCATACTGCTGAGCGGATGCGCCAGCAAGAAAGAACTGCAGACTTGCCGCGACGAAAACAAGTCGCTGACCTCTAACCTGCAATCGACCAAGGAAGACCTGGCTGGCAAGAATGCCCGCATCACCTCGCTGGAAGAGCAACTGGCTGCCTCGAAGAAGTTGCTGCAGGCGCAGGAGGACAAGTACAATAAACTGCAGGAGTCGCTCGACAAGAGCCTGTCGAACACTTCGCAGAACAATATCTCGATTGAGAAACTGGTAGACCAGATTAACGAGTCGAACCAGTACATCCGTCACCTGGTGGAGGTGAAGTCGAAGAGCGACTCGCTGAACATGGTGCTGACCAACAACCTCACCCGCTCGCTGTCGAAGGAAGAGATGAAGGAGGTTGACGTGCAGGTGCTGAAGGGCGTGGTGTATATCTCGCTGGCCGACAACATGCTCTACAAGAGCGGTTCATACGAGATCAACGACCGTGCTGCCCAGACGCTGTCGAAGATTGCCAAGATTATTACCGACTACAAGGACTACGACGTGCTGATCGAGGGTAATACCGACAATGTGCCCATTACGAAGACCAATATCCGCAACAACTGGGACCTCTCCTGCCTGCGTGCATCGAGCGTTGTCCAGGCCTTGCAGACCAAGTATGGCGTAGACCCGAAGCGCCTGACCGCCGGCGGCCGTGGCGAGTACAACCCCTTGCAGAGCAACGACACCGAGGTGGGCAAGCAGCGTAACCGCCGCACACAGATTATCATCACTCCGAAACTCGACGAGTTTATGGACCTGCTTGGCGAGGCTCCCGAGACGAAGTAAACAACGAATTACACGAATTACACGATTAAACGAATAAACGTGAAATTCGTGTAATTCGTTGTTTTGTTATTTTAGTGGTTCCGGGCCGTTAAGGGTAGGCGTGACGGGAATGATGCGGCCCTGCTTGTCGAAAGTCAGACGGTCGATGCACACCTCACGATGGATGCCGGGAGAGAAATGACGGTCGATGAAGTTCTTGTTGATGCGGTGGTAGACGATATACCACTCGTCCTTGCCCGGAATCTGGAGGATAGAGTTATGGGCCGTGCCGTAGATGCCGTCCTCGGGCTTCTGCTTGATAACCAGATAGTTCTCAGGGTCGATGGTGATGGGGCCGAGGGGCGATTTCGCCGTACCGTAGCACACATGATAGTTAGGTGAGCCGGTATCGTCAACGCTCCAGAGGAAATAGTATGTGCCCTTGCGATAGAACACGTAAGCACCCTCGCGGAAGGCCCAGGTCTGCAGCGTGCCGCCCTCGGGGGTGAGGTGGGTGATGGTTTCCTTTTTCACCGAGAGCATGTCGTCGTTGAGTTCGGCACCAGCCATGAAGCCGTTGCCCCAGTAGAGGTAGCACTTGCCCGACTTCGGGTCCTGGAACACGTCGACGTCGATGGCCTGTCCGCCGCGTGCCTCCTTAGGACGGTCGGCATCGGTAATGATGGGCGCGCCTGAGTCTACAAACGGCCCCGTGGGACTGTCGCTCACGGCCACGCCAATCTCCTTGCGGTTGCTCTTGGGGTTGTGGGCAGAGAAGTAGAAGAAATATTTTCCTTTCTTCTCGATGATGCAGGGTGCCCAGGCATTGCCGGTGGCCCAGGTAACCTGGCCGCCCTTCACGTCGAGCATCTTGCCCTCGTCAGTCCAATCTATGAGGTTGGTGCTGGAGAAGACGCTGAAGTCATGGCCGCCCCAGCCCGGCGTACCGTCGGTGGTGCTATATATATAGTATTTCTTTGTCTTGTTGCTGTAGAGCACCTCGGGGTCGGCATGGAATCCGGTGAGGATGGGCTGCTTGTGGTTGCCGAACTCACGGAGCAGGCGCTCCTTCTCGGCTCGCGTGATGGGGATGATGGTGCCGTGACGGGGAGTGAACTTACCCTTCATCTCGGTGTTCTGCACAAACTGGAAGGTCTTCAGGTCTTCCGAACGGCAGAACTGGTAGTGGCCGTTGCCGTAGCAGTCGTACATGATAATCCACGACTTGCCGTCGATGGCCTTGCACACGCCGACGCCCTCTACGGCCTCCTTGGTCTGCTCCACGTTGCCGTCGAGCATCTGCCATTTATCAGTCAGGTTCTTGGCCACGGCCTGATAGATGCCACGCCCCGACTCCTGCTTGTAGAAGAGGTGATAGAGTTGGTCGGCCTCGTTGTAGACGATGTCGCCGTCGATAGTGGCATTGCCGGCATCGAAGAGCCACTTAGGCTCGCCTTCCAGATCCGTAAAATCCTTGTTGGCATACTGGTAGTAGATCTTGTCGAACGACCACGGGTCGCTAGTGCGCAGAGAATAAAAGACCATGTACTTGCCGGCCTTGCGGTCGTAGATGGTCTCGGGTGCCCACACACGGATAACGTTCTTCCACTCTTTGGTATAGCGCGTGGGGAAGTTCACCGTGGAGTGCTGCCAGTGGATGAGGTCAGTAGACTTAAGCAGCACCATGCCGCGGTTGCTGCTCCAGCCGTAGGCCGAGCGCATGTCGGTGACCACCATGTAGAAGGTCTTGCCGTCCTCGCAGCGCAGGATATGGGGGTCGCGCACGCATTGGGTCAGGGCGATGGTGTCGCTCTCGATAACGGGCATGCCGTGGTTCAGCGGCTCATAGTTGTAGCCGTCGTCGCTGATGGCATAGCATATCTGCTCATCTTCAGGGGCATTGCTGTTGAAGTAGGTGAAAAGGTAGGCCACCATCTCATTGGGATCTTCGATGGGTTTGACTACAT
>JAEEGL016017740.1_pt1 | contig 18805 bp, 15 predicted proteins | sample 9134231 | NCBI WGS metagenome assembly JAEEGL01 (sample SAMN16246548, study PRJNA631951) | gut metagenome | biome: gut microbiome; feature: rumen; material: fiber-attached | host: Bos | place: Iran: Karaj | collected 2018-10 | reverse complement strand
GCTGAGGCAGCTGCTTACTATCGCAAGCAGGGCAAGACTCTTTGGGATGTACTTCAGGAAATCTACGCTAAGTATGGTTTCTTTGCAGAGGATGAACCCAACATGGTTCTGGAAGGAATTCCGGGAGCACAGCGCATTCAGCGCATGATGAAGTGGTTCAGGGAGAATATCCCGTCAGAAGTAGCAGGCAGTAAAGTGGATAAGGTAATAGACTATATCAATGGCTACGAGGATATTCCACCTCAGAATGCCATCAGACTTTTCCTTGATAACGGTTCCTGGTTTGCAATAAGACCTAGTGGAACAGAGCCAAAGATTAAGTTCTATTTCTATTCTAACCGCGACAGCAGAGAAAATGCACTTGCTACCAACAAGAAGATCAAAGAAGAAATCTTTAGCCTTATCGAATCTGTTGAATGATTATTAAGGTGACCTACGTCGCCGTAGTTATGTTTACCGGAGTCACTATGAAGCACGACTTCCCACCGAAGCTTCATTTCTTGCCTGTGACTCCGGTAAATTATGTAAAAATCAAGTTCAATTTGAGTGTTCACTCAAAAAATCCCCTATTTACCTTCATTTTTTATAAATTTTTAATACAAATCCCTTAACTTTGGGTATAAAAATACGATATAATATTAAAAGGTAGCAAATACCTGACTTTAAATTGTATTAAAATTTACGAAAGGAGGAGAGAAGCGTATGACAGCTACATTGGATGCCCGAATGGAAGTTATGGACTGCATTAACAAGTCATGTGAGAACGAATACTATCCGGATCCCGAGAAAGTAGCCCATATTACAGGCTTACCGTTGGGGGTTGTTTTTGATCTGCTCATTGAACTCAAAAACCAGGGTCGTCTTGGAAAGAGATGATCTTTATCGTTTAGATGGAGAATACAATGGAAGAACAGCGAAGATAAGGCTCTATGCATTAAAATGCATAGAGCCTTTTTTCATCTTTTATTTTATTTTCAGTTTATTACAACATTTCAACCGGTTCATGTGTGAAATCAGCATAGCCATTTGTGTAGAGCGCTTTAACGAAATCAATTGCTCTCTGACCTGACTCCTCAATCGGTACATTCTGGCTGTATATATATTTTACGTTATCACCGGTAACAAGCATGAAATCAATCTGTGTGCCTGCGATCTGTCCATCTCCGAAGTCCAAAGGCTTAACTTCAACAGAATTAACTTCTTTCACAACTCCTTCGCTAAAAAGAACTCGCATTTATAAACCTCCTTGAATCAGAATATAGTGGATATACAATATTTTATCATTTTAAAGATGTAATTGCGATATGTTTTGGATAAATTGGGGGAATATGGTAAAATGAGATGCTTTTAATTTGAATTTAAGTTCTTATGTAGAATATAAATAAAACAGTTTTGGAGATTTTTTAGTAATGATTATTATAAAAAGAATTACCGCCGCTTTATCGGCTTTTGTTATTTCGTTTTCAATGCTTACCGGCTGTGCTTCACAGGACAAAACCAAGGTGGAGGAGACGGCAACTAAGTTTTTGGCAGTTGTTGCAGATGATTCTGATGAGGATATCAATACATATGCATCCTCAGAGGTAGCAACCGGGGATTTTGTTCAGCTCTTTGACGCAGAAGCGCTTTCTAATTCGTTTGTTGAAGGATTTAACACATCAGAGCTCACTTCCGATACAGAGGCAGAGGTTGAGCGGTTCTGTGCATTGTTTGACAAGCTCATAAGAGATTATAAAGTTACAAGTGTCGAAGTTAATAGTGATGGCACTGCAACAGCAGTAGCTACTATCAAGACCAAATTCCCTGTAGAGCTTATGTCAAGCGAATCCATCGCCACCAAGATCGGGGAGGCGACAGATGCTTACTACACCAACAATGAAGCTGATATAACAGCACTCTATGAACAGGGAGAGGATGCGGCAGCAGAGGCTCAGATTTACAACGACATGATACGCATCATTATGCAGATTTACGAGGATGAGATTCTTAGTTCCTCAGAGACTACTTATGCTATCAATCTTACACTTGAAAAGAATGCAGAGACAGATACCTGGCTTGTGACTTCGGTAGACGATTATCAGAGCACACATAATTGAGCATAAAGAAGGTGACCACCTCGCGAATTGAGGTGATCACCATTTTTTTACTCTGATTTTTTATCTGTCTGCATATCTTTAAGCTTGTTAGCCTGCTGGAAGATTTCTCCTAGTATCTTCTTGAAAGACTCAAACTTATCAACAGCTGTTTCGGAAGCGTTGACACCCTCGTTGGAAAGTGAAGCAACTTCCTGACTGGTAGCGGAGAGGTTTGAAATACTGTCGTTGATCTCTGTAGTGGATGCTGCGATAGATTTCATTCCTTCGCCGATCTCTGAGAAGCGTGAGAGCATTTCCGATACGTTTTCGTTGATGCTGTTGAAGTTCTCACCTACAGATTCGATCATCTCGTTCTGTTCTGAAACTGAAGCAACTGTATCATCTATGCTGGCCATTGCTTTCTGAACATCTTCATTAAGCTCGTTGATGATGTTGGTGATCTCTGTTGAAGCTGTATTTGTTTCAGCAGCAAGCTCTCTTACGTCGTTAGCTACAACTGCAAAGCCTTTTCCTGCTTCGCCTGCACGAGCGGCCTCGATGCTGGCATTAAGTGCGAGAAGATTGGTCTGTTTTGCGATCGACATGATGGAGCTGACGATCTTGGTAACTTCTTCAACCTTATTGATTACGGCCTGTGTTGCATCAACTGTAACCTGGCTGGTTCTTGTAACATCCTGAGATTTTTCTTTCAGTTCTCCGATGACCTTCACACCTTCACGAACCGCATCCTGAGCGCTTTCTGAAGCTTTGGTCATGTCTTTTCTATGCTGCTCTGTGGTGGCTGTTTCTTCCTGAATCTGCTGAACTCTCTGTGCCTGAGAAGTAATCGCCTGAGCTGTTGATTCCATGCTGCTTGCTATATCCATCATTCCTGAGTGCTGTGATGAGATGATATCCTGCAGATCCTGCATATCCTGCTGAGAATCATTGAACAGGTCTGTGATGGTATTTGCTATGCTGGCCATCTTGTTTCCTGTATCCATTGTCTTTTCAGCATTCAGTGTGATGGTCGCATTGTTTTCTTCGTTGAACTTTGTCAAAAGAGAAACTGTTGCAATGCAGGCTACAAAGGCAAGTGCCAGTGTAATGAAGGCCGGTACGTGGATCATGTCAAGTGAGCCTGTGGAAAAGAAGGATTTCAGGCAGGTGATTGTAAATGAGACTATTATCGCACCTATTCCTGCTTTACACAGCCTGACGTTCAGGTAAATGATACTGCATATCAGGATTGGAAGACCGAATGCAAAGTATACGATGTTATCTTCGGCAATCAGGAGTACAAAGTAAAAAAGTGTCGCACCGCCCATAATGAGGATTGATCCTAGTTTTGCGGTGGAGTATTTGAAATATCCAATCGATGTCATTGCAGCACCTATAAGGACTGCGATAAAGATAAATGCCTTGCCAAGTGACATCCCATCGTTAAAGGCATTATATACAGTAATAAGGGCTCCGCAAATAAAGATGACTATAGTTACATTATAACTGTTTGCGTTAGCACGGCGGAACTGATCAGCATTCATAAGCCATTCATCCTTTCATATTGCTATAGTTTTTAACATATAAATTTTAGCAAAAAATAAATCATAAATAAACAAATAAACGATTGATTTGGTATTAAATAATGATAAAGTCTGATTAGAAAATATTTATATTTATGCAGGAATTTACGGGGCTGAAAGCTATTAAAGGTTTAATCTAAAATTAATTTTTCTTTATCCTTTTTTTAGAAAAAAACCAGCCGATATAATGTACAATAACAATAGACGTTTTCTGACGATATTTCGTATTTGTATGAATAATCAAAATACTAAAAAGGAGCGTGTCGGAATGAAAAAACTTAGTCTGAGAGCAAAGATGTTACTCTGCATCCTGCCGGTAGTTGCAATTGCAATGATCCTTCTCACAACAATTGCAGCAAGTTCCAGCCGGACAGCAATCAGAGAATCAACAACAACTACTATGCAGCAGACCCTGCAGGCAAATGTAAACAGTGTTGATGGAAAACTGGAGATCATAAGGACTACCTGTGTTGACATTGCAACGATGGTCTCAACATCATACAAATTTGTAATGATGGACAACTATAAGGGTACCATTTCCAAGATCATCAATAACAATGACTCTATTCTTGGATCAGGTCTCTGGTTTGAGCCAAATGTTTTTGATGCCAATGAGAAATATGTCGGACCATACTGGTACAAAGATGGTGGTCAGATAGTTGAAACCTGGGACTACAGTAATGCTGATTACGACTATTTCAATGAGGCGTATTATCTCAATGCCAAGGCTCTTTCTGAAGGACAGGCAATCATTACTGACCCATATTACGACCCGACCAGTGGAATGGTTATGTCCAGCTGTTCAGCTCCTATTTATGATAATGGCGTCTTTGTCGGCTGTGTAACAGTTGATATGGAGCTTTCCAACATTGATGACATGGTATCATCGATTCAGGTAGGTAAGACAGGTAAAGCCCTTCTTACATCCGGAAGCGGTGTTTACATCTATACCGATGATGAGGAAAAAGTAAGTAGCGGTGCAAACATCCTTGATGAGACCAATGCATCTATGGTTAATACCGCAAAGATAATGCTTGAGAACAATTCAGGCATCGGAATGGGCGGCTATAACGACGACAACGGAGAGGGAATAGTTCTTACATATACAACAGTTCCAGAGGTTAACTGGAAGATGGCTATCAAGATGAATGAGTCCGAGATGGATGAGACGGTTAATTCGCTCCTGAAACTTCTCATTACTATCTGTATCATAACACTCATCATTGGTGCAGCAATCATCTGGATATTCGTAATGAGTATCAGTAAGAGCATCAACAGCGTTAAGCAGTTCGCAAGCGTTCTTGCAAGCGGCGACTTCACTGTAGATAAGATCAAGAATAACAGAGGTGATGAGCTTGGACAGATGAGCGAATCCCTTAACAACATGTTTGAGAGCAATAAGGATGTTATCACAAAGATTTCTGATGGATCAGTCAAGGTAAGCGAGACCTCAAGCGGACTTGCAAGCATGGCAACAGAACTGTCCAATCAGTTTACAAGCATCCAGGGAAATATCTCAGGTGTGAATGATGCTATGATGTCATCCGGTGCTGCAACAGAGCAGGTAAATGCATCTGTTGAAGAAGTAAATGCATCCGTTCATCAGCTTGCTGCTGAGACAGAAAAGACAAGCACCGAGGCTACTGATATCAAGTCAAGAGCAAGAGAAATTGAAAAAGAAAGTAAGCAGGCTTACGACTACGCTATCAGCATTGCAGAACAGAGAGAAGCAGATCTTGTTGAAGCAAACGAAAAGGCTAAGGTTGTTGACCAGATCGGAACACTTGCAGATACTATTGCCGAGATCGCAGATCAGATCAATCTTCTTTCACTTAATGCTTCAATCGAGGCTGCAAGAGCAGGAGATGCAGGTAAGGGCTTCGCGGTAGTTGCTTCTGAGATCAACAAGCTCGCAAGCAGCACATCTGAAGCGGTTGAACAGATTCGTGAGACAATCGACGGAGTTCAGGAAGCATTCGGAACACTTTCAAGTTCTTCAGGAGAGCTTCTTGAATTTATCAAAGAGACCGTTACACCTGATTACGACAAGTTTGTAACTGTTGCTAAACAGTACGGTGATGATGCCGGTGCATTTGGTGATTCCTCAGAGAACATCGCGCAGATGGTAGAGAACATCAGAGCATCCATGGAAGAAGTCAGCAAGGCTATTCAGAACATTGCCGAGTCCACACAGGATACAGCTGATCTTTCAAGTCAGGTTAACGACTCTGTAATGGTCGCAGCTGACGTAGTATCTAACGTAAATGATATGACTACCAAGCAGGAAGCTGTTGCAGGAACTCTTGAAGAGATCGTTGGAAGATTCAAACTTAAATAATTATCTGACATTTAGGGCGCTGTCATTCGTGACAGCGCCTATTTTTGCGATTTTTTCTGATTTTTTTGTTTGGGATAGCCTTTTTTCGGTACATAAAGTGTGATATCATTATTCTGGTGAAAGAGTTTTGTTTCTTAACTCTTCAAAAGTTTCTTAAAGTTCTACAAGTTTTTTTAAGGGGGATAAGTTATGGCTCATAATGAGATGCTTGCCATGATCTTAGCCGGAGGCCGCGGTAGCAGACTAAAAGATCTTACTACCAAAGTTGCGAAGCCGGCAGTTTATTACGGTGGTAAATACCGTATCATTGATTTTCCACTCAGCAATTGTGCAAATAGCGGTATCGATACAGTAGGAGTACTGACACAGTATGAATCAGTGCTTCTTAACAGTTATGTTGCGCAGGATGGACGTTGGGGACTTGACTCCAAGGATAGCGGTGTGTATGTTCTTACACCTCGTGAAAAGGCGGATGAAGGTCTTGATGTCTATAGAGGAACAGCAGATGCTATTTCTCAGAATATCGATTTTATCGACAATTACAATCCTGATTATCTGCTTATTCTTTCAGGTGACCACATCTACAAGATGAACTATGCAGCTATGCTTGCTTATCACAAGAAGATGGGTGCAGATGCTACAATCGCAGTTCGTCCTGTTCCCATGAAGGAAGCAAGTCGTTTCGGTATTATGGATACTGACGGAAACGGCAAGATTGTTGAATTTGAAGAGAAACCCAAAAAGCCGAAGAGCAATCTCGCATCAATGGGTATCTATATCTTTAGCTGGAAGCTTATGAGAAAGATGCTTGTTGACGACATGAACAACCCTAATTCCGACCATGACTTTGGTAAGGACATAATTCCTAAGATGCTTGGTGAAGGCAGAAAGCTTTTTGCTTATGAATTCAAGGGATACTGGAAGGATGTAGGAACAATCGATTCTTTGTGGGAAGCCAACATGGATCTTCTCGATGCCAAGAATGAGCTTAACCTCAACGATTCTTCATGGCTTATCTATACTGAAGATGTTTCCACACTTCCTCAGTACATTGGCAAGAATGCCAAGATCAAACGCGCATACATAACACAGGGCGTAAGAGTTGAAGGCTCTGTTACTAATTCAGTTCTTTTCACAGGAGCCGTTGTTGAGCCCGGTGCAAGGGTTGTTGATAGTGTGCTTATGCCCGGAGCTGTAGTTGAAGAGGGAGCAACTGTTACAAGAGCACTTGTGGCAGAGAATGTCCGAATCGGCAAAAAAGCAAAGGTAGGCACCAAGAACAGCGAAGAGATCAAGCTCGTAGCTGATAATGTGAAGGGAGGTACAAAATAATGAGCGGATATAAAGCTTTTGGAATAGTATCTTCCGCAGATAACAGCATCCATGTTGAGGGACTTCACGATTACAGACCAATCGGTGCTTTTTCATTCCTCGGAAGATTCCGTGTTATTGATTTTCCGATTTCCAATATGAGTAACTCCGGTATGGACAGGATTCAGGTTTATCTGCGTTCACGTCCTAGATCACTTGCAGAGCATATCGGATCAGGCAGACACTACAACATCAACTCCAAGCGTGGTAAGGTTCAGATGCTGTTTTCTGAGGACAACAATCCTCACAACATTTACAACAATGACGTAGCAGCGTACATGGAGAATATCGATATCATCGAGAGAATGCATCAGGACTACGTGATCATTGCTCCCAGCTATATGGTTTACAAGCAGGATTACTGCCAGGTTATTGATGCACATATCGCATCAGGCGCTGATGTTACACTCCTTTATCACAAGGTTGATAACGCCAGAGAGTATTTCCAGAACTGCAGAACTGTAACGGTTAACAAGCAGAAGGGAATTGTTTCTCTTGATAGGAACCTTGGAACTGCCAAGGAAAAGAATATCTTCATGGATACCTACTGCATGAGCAAGGCTGTTTTCGTAAGTCTTGTAAAGGCAGCTCATGAGCAGTCATCCGTTTACTCACTTGCAGACATAGTAAGTGAGAAGTGCAAGGATATGGATATCAGAGGCTATCAGCACAGAGGATATTTTGCATCACTCCTCAGCCTTTCAGATTATTACAATGCTTCTTTGGAGCTCCTTGACTATAATATTGCAAGCGGACTCTTCAACCAGACATGGCCTATTTATACCAGGACAACAGACTCCTGTCCTACACAGTATTTTGAGTCAGCCAAGGTTGAGAATTCCTTTATTTCCAATGGATGCCTCATTGAGGGTGAAATCGAGAATTCCATCATTGGACGTGGCGTTGTTATCAAGAAAGGCGTTACGATTAAGAATTCAATTATCATGGCTCACTGTACTATAGAAGAGGGTGTTCACATTGACAACGCAATCGTTGATAAATGGGCTCACATCATCCATGCCAAAGAGATCATGGGAACCGCTGATCATCCTCAGTACATCAAGAGAAGAGATACCTTATAATTTTATAGATTCAATATATGAATTCATGCCGCAGACCAAGATTTGGTCTGCGGTATTTTGTTAGTGCATTAACGTAAATTTATAAAAATATAATTATTATAAACATTTCTTTTTGCTACAATATAATTAAGTCGGAGTTTGTCTTTGACGTGCAGAAAGGAGACATTTATGTTAGCAACATTGATTCCTTTATTTGATGATAACATGTTGGTATGTGCATACTCTGTTTTCGCAAGAAAGGAAAACCATTTTTTGAACCCGAGCTATGAGGGCGGTGCCAGATATGACGGGGCCGGAACAGTTCATGAGCTTGAGGTTGTTAGCAGCATGGGTGTTTCGACTCTTTCAGGTGGGAAAGAGGTATTTGTACCGGTTAATCAGTTTTCTATCTTTGCTGAAATTTCTCTTCAGTGCACGGTTCCGGCAGATAAAGTAGTTCTTTTGATGGACAATACCATTACTCCTGACACTCAGTTTATCAGAAGGGTAAAAGAGCTAAAGGAGCAGGGATACAAGCTTGCTATCAGAAAACTACCTATCAGCGAATTTGAGAATTACAGGGATATTCTGAGCAAATGTGACTACATTCTGCTCAATCATACTAAAATAGATATTTCAAAGGCCAAGATTTATTTCAACAGAGTTTACCCTGATATCAGGCTCTGTGCGGTCAATGTCGATACGCAGGAGGATTACGAAGCTTTAATCGAGGATGGCGGCTACGATCTTTACGAGGGCGCTTTTTTCAGAATGCCTGTAAAAGAATCGGAGACGGAAGTAAGTCCTCTTAAGGTCAACTATATCGAACTTCTTAATGTTGTTAACTCGCCTGATTTTGATCTTCAGTCTGCAGCTGATGTAATCGGTAAGGACCCTGCGCTTGTCATTTCTCTTTTGGAAATGGTAAACAGGATGGCTCTTAACTCAGAGATCACATCAATTCGTCATGCAGCAGCGATGCTTGGTCAGAAAGAGCTTAAGAGATGGATCAATACAGCGGTTACCAAGGAGCTTTGCTCTGATAAGCCAAGTGAGATCACAAGGCTTGTAATGATAAGGGCGAAATTTGCAGAGAGTCTGGCGCCTTGTTTTGATCTGGCCATGATGTCTCAGGAACTCTTTATCATGGGACTTTTCTCTGCACTTGATATTATGCTTGATAAGACGATGGAAGAAGCGCTTGACATGGTTCAGGTATCTAAACAGGTCAGGTCTGCTCTTCTCGAGGGCACGGGCGATTTTGCGAAGGTTCTGGATTTTATCAGGCGATATGAAGATGCTGACTGGACTGAGGTTTCCAGACAGCTGGTTCTGGGAAATATTGATATGGATAAGGTTTATGAGGCCTACCTTAACGCACTTAAGTGGTATCGGGATCTTATTCCTTCAAAGTAACATCTAATCTGTGGCGGGCGCCATGGAGTGTGATGTCTGAGGGGTGGCTCTATGCTTGATATTGAGGGTGTTGGCAGCATAACCTTTAACCTTGCTGCCATTATCATAAGCATCACATGCGTCATTTACATCCTGATAATGAACAACAAGCTTCGTCTTCGTGGACGATTATTTGTTGCGCTATGTTCAATAGTTGCGTTGGATGCACTGACAGGTATACTGGGAGAGCTGATTGGAGCAACAAACTTTTCGTTTTCAATTAAGCTCTTTTTAATGCATCTTGATCAACTTCTTTATTTTTCCACTCATTTTGCAATGGCACCGTTGTTTGCGATGTATATAATCCTGGTCTGTAATGTGCAGTTCAGGTTTACAAAGCGTGCGCGCGCCATAACCAGTGCTCCTTTTGCGTTCATGGAGCTGATGGTCTTTATGGCTCCACTGGTGAACGTTGTCTATTCGATTGATGATAATCTAAATTTCCATCGTGGTCCCGGTATCTACATAGCATATATTATCAGCAGCTTTTACATTGGCTTTGCTATTGTTGCGCTGCTTTTGTATTGGAATGCCCTGACAAATGTAAAGAGGATTGCCATCATTTATTTTGCAATACTTGTGTGCTTTGGAACCGTGCTCCAGATGATGGTCATCTCGATCAGAAGTGAGCTGATGGCAGAGGCTATTGGCTTCATGGGCCTTATGATGATGCTGGAAAATGATGATGAGAGGACTGATGTATCCACAAGGGCATACAACAGGACTGCTTTTGTCATGGATACTACAACATATTTCAAATACAAAAGAACTTTTCATTCAATCTGCATAAGACTTAAAAATGCAGGAGTATACAGGAAACTGGCAGGATATGAGGAATTTGAAAAACTGCTTGAAACGGTTGTTATTTTCCTGAATTCTCTTGATTCCAAAAATGACGTATACAGGGTTGGAATTGATACCTTTGTCCTCTTATGTCCGGATTCGACAAAGGAATTGGCCAATTATTACTCCACAAAGATATATGAGAGGTTCCTGCAGGAGTGGACCTATAAAGATGCTGCTATTTCGCTGAAAGCGCTTATTCTTGAAGGCAGTTCACCTGACCAGTTTTCGTCTGTTGAGTATCTGCTTCTTTTGGCAGACAGTCCGGTCGAGATGGATGCAGACAGAGTGCTCACCGGAGCCGATCTTGATTTCCTGCTCAGAAAAGCAGACGTAGAGAATGCTGTAAGAAGGGCACTTGAAAAAGACAGCTTTAAAGTGCATTTCAATCCTATTTATATCAAAGGCGAGCTCACTATCTGTGCTGCTGAGAGTTACCTGAGCATGAGGGATAACGAGCTTGGAGAGATTAAGCCCTCGGAATTCATGCCTATCGCTGAGCAGACGGGAATGATCGATCAGCTGGGCTACTTTGTGATAGAACAGGTTCTGTATTTCCTGGGCGGAGGTATTGTGGATGAGATGGGCGTTGAGTTCATCAGCATCAATCTTTCCTCTGTTCAGATGCTTAAATCAGATTTTGTTGATACGGTCCTTGGACTCGTAGAGAAATATGGTGTTTCCCCGTCCAAGATTGTTTTTGATATCTCTGAGTCTGTGGTATCTACCAATCAGAGCATCCTTAATTCTGTAATGCTCAAGATGAGCGCCCGTGGAATTCGGTTTTTCCTGGATGATTATGGAACCGGATTCTTTAACATGCAGTCACAGTCTTCAGCTGTTTTTGAGGGCGTAAAGATTGATGCCTCGCTTATTTATGAAGCCGCCAAGACACCTCAGAGCAGGATCATCATTGATAACAGGCTCAGAATGATTGGGCAGATGGGAAAAAAGATTGTTATTACCGGTGTTAAGGATCAGGAGAGCCTTGACCTTGTTACCGGCATTAAATTTGACTACATTCAGGGCGAAGTTTTCTCAGCGCCTGTAAGCAAGAATGAGTTTATCGCCATCCTCAAGGCTACTGAAATGTCCAGGATGGAGGAGAGAAGAGCTAAGGCAGCTAATGAGGCAAAGAGTAATTTCCTTGCGAATATGTCTCATGAGATCAGAACTCCTATCAATGCCGTTCTTGGTATGAACGAAGTAATTCTTCGAGAGTGTAAGGATGAAAAGATTTTGGAGTATGCCCAGAATATTGAAGGAGCCGGCAGAACTCTTTTGTCACTTATAAATGATATCCTCGACTTCTCCAAGATTGAAGCGGGAAGTATGGAGATAAATGAGTCAGAGTATGAGTTCAGCTCTGTCCTCAATGATGTCTATAACATGATAAACATAAAGGCTCAGCAAAAGGTGCTTGGGCTTAGTTTTGACGTGGATGGAGAGCTTCCTGACAGGATGGTGGGCGATGAGATAAGACTTCGACAGATAATTGTAAACGTACTGAACAATGCCATCAAATATACCCAAGAGGGCGAAGTTAAGCTCAGTGCCACCGGAACTAGAAATTTTGACGGCAGCATTACACTGAAGATAGCTGTTACAGATACCGGAATGGGTATCAAAGAGGAAGACCTGAAAAATCTTTTTGAAAAGTTTAAGAGGCTTGATATCGATAAGAACAGGACGGTTGAAGGAAGCGGTCTTGGACTTGCCATCACCAGTTCCCTTCTTGAACTGATGGGAGGTTCCATCTCGGTAGAGAGTGAGTATGGAAAGGGCTCCACATTTACGATTCTCTTACCGCAGGAGGTTGTGGGCGATACAAAGATTGGAGATTTCAGAAGCCGCATCTCAAGCAATATCAAGGATAGAAAGAGCTACAAGGAAAAGCTTACAGCGCCTGATGCGGATATCCTTGTTGTAGACGATACACCGATGAACCACGTGGTTATAAGAGAGCTGCTCAAGCCTACACTTATAAAGATCGAATCCGCCAGAAGTGGTGCGGAATGTCTCGAAAAACAGCGTGAGAAAAAATACGATCTTATTTTCCTTGATTACAGAATGCCGGGAATGGACGGAACCGAGACCTTCCAGGCAATCAAGGCAGATAAAGATTCACCTAATCTGGAGACGCCTATCATCGTTCTTACCGCGAATGCTATCTCCGGAGCGAGGGATAATTTCCTGAAGATCGGATTTGATGATTACCTTAGTAAGCCTATTGAGAGCGACAAGCTGGAGGCGGCGCTGATACGCTTCCTGCCTAAGGATAAAGTAATCCTAACCACAGAGGGAACTAGTGATGATGAAAAAGAAACAGCTGCAGCAGAGGGAAGCTTTACAGGCGATAATAAAACAGATGAAGCTTCAAATAATTCAGTCACAGATGGCGTTGTAAAGGCTCCTGAAACAGAGCCCTGGATGGATAAGCTTGAAGGAATAGATGTTGCTGAGGGACTTAAAAACTGCGGAAGTGCAGACAGTTATCTGAGTATCCTCAAGGTTTATTACGAATCGATCGAAACTTCTCGCAGCAATATTGAAACCACCTATGAAGAGGGTAACTGGAAGGATTACACAAGCTTCGTACACTCTTTAAAGAGTACCAGCAGAACGATAGGCGCCATGAAGCTTTCGAAGCTTTCAGCAAAGCTTGAAGAGGCAGGTAATAACCATGATATCGAGACCATCGATACCTATCACAATGAGCTCCTTAATCTCTATTCAATAGTTAAGTACAGCTTGGATATGATCCCGGAGATTGCGGGAGAAGAGGAGAAGGATGATGGAAAGGTAGAGATATCTAAATCCCAGATGAAGGATGCTTACAGCAGTATGCTGGAGGTCAGCAACATTCTGGATTATGATACACTGCAGTTTATTTTAAGCTCGGTAAAAGAGTACAAGCTTCCACCCAAAGAAGCTAAGGCTGTAGCAGAGATATCTGATTACGCATATAAACTCAAGTGGGACGACATTGTCACCGTAGTCAAGGAAAGGCTAAACGATCAGGAGTAATGCGATGAATTTGAATAAGAAGATATTACTTGTGAGAAATGAAGAAACTTTTTTGGTAAATGCGATAAAGAATGCGCTTCTCAACAATCACTATCAGGTTGTGGATTCCACGTATTCTTTGCAGGATTTAAGTGCAAAAAAGGCAGGAGTTAACCTCATAATCCTTTACACGGATCAGGAATTCGAAGAGCACAGGGACGCGATGGTCTACTTCAAAGATCTTTGTGTTGAAGAGAGTATGGTGCTTATCGTCATTGGAGATAAGGACGCATTTGAACTTGTGCATCATTATATTCCCAAGGAGGACATCGCCTTTGAGGTCACAAGGCCTTTGGAAATGGCGGCTCTGTTAGAAAAGGTGGGAATCGCTTCCGATGATGAATTTGAGATTCAGAGAAGAAAGTGCATACTCATTGTTGATGATGACCCCACATATATTCAGATGGTCAGAGAATGGCTCAAGGATACCTACAGGGTTGGCATGGCCAACTCCGGAACACAGGCGGTTGCCTGGCTGGCATCCAACAAGGCTGATCTTATTCTTCTGGATTACGATATGCCGGTTCTTGACGGGCCTAAGGTTATGGAGATGCTCCAGAGTGAAGCCTTCTCCAGCTCAATACCTGTTATGTTCCTTACGGGAAAAAATGACGTATCAAGCGTTACCAGCGTTATTTCACTGAAACCTGCAGATTATCTTTTGAAGAGTATCAGTAAGGATAAACTTCTTAGCACATTGGATAACTTCTTTAAATTGAGGAAAAACTAAGCCATGGTAGCACCGGAAAGTCTTGACAGCCTGACCTATAGGATAGCGGCTGCCATAATCTGCATAACCTGTCTTTTTTACTCGATCAATATGCGAAAGAGATCTCGCATAAGAAATCGATTATTTGCCGCGCTTGTAATTATCACTTTGGTTGATTCTCTTACAGATGTGGTGTCTTTTATTGCGGTTAATTCCGGCCTTTCCAGTACTTTAAAGTGGATCATCAGTTATGCGATGGAGATTGTATATTACTTCACGCATATGGCACTTATGCCGATATTTGTCTTTTACATAATCATCATTTGCGGAATACGATATAAATTCAAGGGAATTATCAGCACTTTCCTAAAGGTTCCGCTTATAATTCAGGAAATACTTCTTTTAACAAACCCGATCACTTCACTGTTCTTTATCACGGTTGGTGATTATGATTATGTAAGAGGTCCGGCAATCTATGTTGCATACGCGATTTCGGTTATCTATTTTGCTTTCGCGATAGTACTTCTTATCAGATTCTGGTACACCATTAACAGGATGAAACAGATAGCGATGCTGTATTTCCTGTTCCTTGCTGTGGCAGGAACAATGATACAGATGCTGCGCCCGGAGATCAAATGCGAGCTTTTGTGCGAAGCAATCGGTCTTAGCGGCATCATGATCATGATTGAGAAGGATGACGACCGTACTGATGCATCTTCCATGGCATTTAACAGAACTGCTTTTGTAGAGGATGTGAAGGCTCTTTTTAACCTGAAGAGAAAGTTCTATGTTATCTGTCTGCGCCTTGAAAACCTGGATATGTACAGGAAGATTTATGGCGTTGAGACCACTGACAAACTCATGCTTAATACGACATCATATTTCATGGACGATGGCGCCGAGATGGATGCTTATCGCACTGCTTTTGATGCCTTTTATATAATTGACACCGAAAGAAACGAAGAGGAAGTCACAAGGTTTGGCGAGAGGATCGCAGAGCATTTTAACAGTAAGGTCATGATCAAGGGAAAAGAGATGCTGCTCGACAGTAAGATACTTATCGCCAATTGTCCGGATCAGTTTAGAACAATCAATGATATTTTCCGACTTGAAACCGCAGATGTCGGAAAATATGAAAAGAAGCTCCTTATGGGGACAGACCTTGATTTCCTTTTGAGAAGGATCGAGGTTGAAAAGGCCATTGGACGTGGTCTTAGCGAAAAGAGATTTACTATTTATTATTATCCGATTTATGCTCATGGAGCTTATAACATCAAGCTTGCGCATGTTTGGCTGAAATTGTCTGATACTGTTATTGGTGATATCAAAGCAGAAGAATTCATGCAGGTTGCTGTAACATCAGGCTTTATCGAGGAAATCCAGCTGCGTATAATTGAGGGAATATGCAGATTCCTGTCGAACGGAGTGGACAAGACGGATATGCAGATTGAGTTTGTGCTTGTCCCTGCTCTTTCTGCTGAACTTATTAATTCAGAAGTTATTCAGAAAATCGGTGAGTACATCGAGCATTACGCAATTGACCCGTCGCTTCTTGCTTTTGTCATTAAGGAGTCCTATGCTCTTTATGCAAAAGAGTCTTTGATAAAGCTCAAAGGCACTGTGGAAAAGCTCGGTGTCAGGCTCTATATCAGCGATTATCAGGCGGGATTCCTTGGAATCAACACCATTACCAATATTGCATTTGAGGGTGTGATCCTTGATCTGAAGAGCATTTTTGAGACTGACAGTTCCCAGAATGCAGACATCGTGCTTAGCAACAGAACGAATATGATAAGACAGCTTGGCAAAAAAATTATCATTTCGGGAGTGAACAGCAGAGAGTACTATGATAAGATAAAGGACGTGGAATTTGACTATGTTCAGGGGTCATTCTTCTCTGAGGAAGTCAGCAAGAATGAATTGCAGAACAAATTCTGGCACGGGGAGCGCATCGAAGTGACCGATTACGGAACACGAAAGGTCTATGACGATGATGACCTATAAGGGGATTGTTGGCATGTGATTTTTTTGATGCCGGTTATGTTTTTGGGGGAGTTTTGATGAGGGTAGAGAACAGAGCATACCTTATGGATGTAAGGGAGCTTTTTGATGAAGACAAGTACCACTTCTGGTATGAAAAAATGCCGGAATCTCGAAGGAGTAAGATAGACAGGATTAAGCCCGAGGGCAGTAAGAGACTGTCGCTGGGAGCCGGGATTTTGCTCTATGAAGGACTAAGGGACTTTGAAATTGAGCTTGATGTGGTGAATATTTCACTCAGACTTAATGAGAAGCCATACATTGAAGGGGAAGAGGGTATTTTTTTTAACCTCTCTCATTCTAAAGAAGTGGCGGTGTGCGCCATTTCAGATAGCGAAGTCGGAATAGATGCAGAGCAGGTCAAGGAGTTTAAGGACAGCCTTATAGATTATGTCTTTGCATCGGTTGAGGCAGACTATATTAAAAAGACATGTGGTTTTGAGGAAGAGAGAAATTCGCTTTATACAAGGCTCTGGACTATGAAAGAGAGCATCATGAAGTTCTATGGCACAGGAATCTCCATGAATCCCAAAAACATTGTCTTCAATCTGGAAAAGACCGGCTTTGATGATCCACCTGTATGTTATAATGAGAAGGCTCTTGAAGACCTGCATATAACGCATTTTCAGCACGATGATTATCACATAAGTATCTGCTCGAAGGATAAGGGTTTCTGCGCAGAACTGACTAATATCACTATATAAAAAATAAACTGCCTTGAATTTGATTCAAGGCAGTAATTTTTTGACTTCACAGTTTTTCAGGAGATTATCCCAAAACTTTTCAAGAGGTGTCTCTTTGATATGAGATATGAGACTGCAGCCCATAGCGCCGTGTCCCACTATCAGCACATCTTTTCCCTCCTTTAGAGCCGGGTAAACCTTATCCTCCAAAAACTCACCTGTTCTTGCATACAGTTCCTCAAAGGACTCAGCGCCTCCCTGCTTAACATATGCAGTAGGATTGGCGAACAGATCGTTTATCGGGCAGGACGGATCCTTACCATAGCCCGTCACCCCCTCGAAGCTTCCAAAGCACATCTCCTTAAGCCTGTCATCAGTGACAATCGGCGTATCCGTTCCCTCCAAAAATATCTCAGCCGTCCTCCTCGCCCTTACAAGCGGCGATGCATAGCATATATCAAACCTAAGCCCCTTATTCTTTTCTCTTGCCTCGGCAGCAGCCCTCTCACCATCTTCATTGAGCGGAATATCCACCTGCCCCTGCAACTTCCTCAGCGCATTCCACTCCGTTGTCCCATGTCTCATCATATAAAGCATCTCAAAAATCTCCCTGCTTTTCTCGAATCTTACTACCCATGAGTTCTTGGATAAAGCTTCCAAGAAATCAGCAAATAGGCCATTCCAGAGCTACTACGTCGCAGGGCCTATTTGCCACTTGCATCATATTCTCACGAAATCCGCAGCTAGTGCGGATTTCTGAAATTTTAATCAAGATATCATACATTTCATCACAGCCTCCGCCTTATGTCAAATCCTCGCCCGCCGACCGCCCTCATTCCGCCTTTGCGCCATCCAGGAGCCTCAGCCCCTCATCCACCCGCCCCTTAGCACACTTCCGCCACCTCCAACTCATTCGCCCGCCGCGCCATGCCTCCGCACCCGGGCACCCAAAAAAATATAAATTTGAGCTCTGCGAGAGAGCTGACAAATCCATGAGCATCGAATAAACACTTTGGCTTATCTTGTCCGCGGCTCTATTTGACCGACGCTCCCACAGGTGGCCGCCCCTGCTGGACATTCTTTTTTTCGCAACTCCAAATCCTCCATTTTCTATGCTGCTCCAGCCGTTTTTCTTTTAATACGCATGGCTGCGCCTGCAACTCACGGCAGCGTCATATCAATGGTCATACGGTGCAAGGCACCTGTAATAAGAATAAGGACCACTCTCGCAAGCTAGCTTGCAGAGATGGTTCTTATTCTTATTATTACGCCTGCGTAAGCAGGCTATGACCATTGATATAAACAAACGCTGCCGCTCAAACAACGGCTCCGCATGCGTGGGAAAAACGGCTATTGGAGCAGCAGAAAATGGGAATTTCTCGCAATGTCTCAAAAATAGAATGTCCCAGTCAGGGGCGTTCCACCGTAGGTGAGCGGAGACCCCTTTAGAGCCGCAGATAAGCAAATGCGTTTTTCGATGCCATGGATTGCAGCGAAGGAACCGACGAAAATTTATATTTTTGGGTGCCTGGGTGCGGAGGCATGGCGCGGCGGGCGAATGAGTTGGAGGTGGCGGAAGTG
>JAEEGL015487809.1_pt1 | contig 18806 bp, 13 predicted proteins | sample 9134231 | NCBI WGS metagenome assembly JAEEGL01 (sample SAMN16246548, study PRJNA631951) | gut metagenome | biome: gut microbiome; feature: rumen; material: fiber-attached | host: Bos | place: Iran: Karaj | collected 2018-10 | reverse complement strand
GAAGACAAGGAAGTCGTTGCCAGCCCCGCCGTGGAGGTGGTCGCTATCGGTTCCGCCCAGCAGGACGTCATCGCCCTTGCCTCCGTAGAGGAGGTCGTTGCCGGTTCCACCGAAGAGAATGTCGTTGCCGGTGGCATCCTTGGAGGGATCCGCGCTGTTGGGTGCGTTGCCGTAGAGCATGTCGTTCCTCTCGCCGCCGAACATCAGGTCGCCAGCGCCCGAGCCCCCACGTCGTTGCCGTTCAGGTTTCGCCAAGCGTGCCGCCGAAATGGTCGACCCTCACGTCGTCTGCCAGTTCTGACAGGTGTCCTGCATACGCTCCCTTGATGGAGGAAATCATCTCCTGGGCAGTGGAGATGGAATGGTTGGGAAGAATCTGCTCCACAGCATCAACAACGGGGTCTTCGGCGTTGAATTCAAAGAAGGAAGACTTGATGGACTTTGCAGAAACAACAACGTCCAGATTGTCCTTGAGTTCAACGGTGAAATTGACAGGTCAGAGAGCAGACCTTCGCTGTCCTTTGCCTAGGCCTTGAACTGGGGCCAGTGGTAGTCGCCCGGACGGTCAACTATGTTCGGATTGGCTTCAAACTTGTACGAATAGTTGTTGTCCTCATCGACCTTCGCCAAGACAACATCGCCAAGCCAAACTCCCTTGTCAGGCGTATTGACATGATGAATTCACAAGCAGGGGCATCGGCATCTTCAGCGCCTACGTCTCCACGGCTGGTGGCGTTCCGCTGAGCATTCTGAGGTCGGACTGCGAGGTCAGCCGCTTCAGGAAGAAGGGCAATTCCAAGCCCAAAGACGTCCCTCCGGAGAAGAGGAAGTCGTGCATCTGGATCAGGTTCGTGCGCTGGGTGAACGGCATAGCCAGATGGATGCCGGGCACGAAGGTGACCATCCTCTGCGACCGCGAAGGCGATTTCGGCGGGGCTGCTGACGGAAATCGCGCTGCGGCCCAGCGTCGAGGTCGTCGTCCGGGCGAAGGTCGACCGCGCCGTGGAGGGGGAAGAGCGGAAAAGGCAGACCCTCTTCAGGCTGATGGCGCTGAAGGAGGAATGCGCGAAGATGACCGTGCGCGTTCCCAGGATCTCGAAGCATCCCGGAAGCGGGGCCAGGCCGCAAGAAGCGCCAGGGAGGCGAGGGATGCGGAGCTGAGCGTGCGCATGCACAGGGCGAAGCTCAGGCTGCAGGGGGAAAAGACCGTGGAGCTCTGGGCGGTTGCGACAGTCGAGCTGAAGAAGCCGAAGGATTCGGAGAGGGTCTGGTGGAATCTCCTGACGGCGAGAGTTCTCGAGCCCCCCGAAGACGCCGTGAAGTGCGTCGGGGACTACGCGAGGCGGTGGGGCATCGAGGAGTTCCACCGCGTGCTCAAGGACGGCTGCAAGGTGGAGCATCTCGCCCTCAGGGAACTGGACCACGTCCAGCGGGCGATCGGCATCGAGGAGATAGTGGCCTGGAGCTTCATGATCAAGCACAAGCTGGACAGGGAGCATCCCGAGCTGCCCCCGGATGTGCCCTTCGACGACCTGGAGGTGGCTGTCCTGAACGTCTTCAATTTAAAAAAAGTCGTAAATTAGCCAGCTTAGGCGAGGCTGACCGGCTGAGGGGGGGCACGCTCGGGGGCTTCTGTGCGCGCGAGTGCGACGGCGAGCCCGGATACGAAACCTTCATGAAGGGTTCCGTGGTGCTTTCGGACATAGGAGGATTTTTGAAAAGTCTCCATGCCTTGAGGGATTGTGGCCTCATCAAGCTAGGTGACCCGCTATGAACGAAACTCTTCGGCGAGCCGCATCAATGGCAGAGGACACCTAGGGCAGTAGAAAGAGGCGTGGCCTAGGTGTTAAGTATGGTTGATTCTGAGAAAATGTAAGAGCTAACCCCGTCCGACCGCATCCGCTCTTTCCCCTCGCCCCAGCCTCTACCGGCTGTCCTGTCGGCTTCTTCCAGCACGAGCCTGCCCCGCAGGCTCCCAAACCTTCCCTGCCTTCCGCCAGCACTTTTCGCCAAGACCTGCACGCTGGCACCGCGCAGTCGCATGCCAGGCGCGGTTTTGGTGGACGCCAGCCCCCTGCGGCCTTATGTTCAGGCTTCCCCGCTTCCGGCAGGCCAAGCCCGGCAGGCAGCGCACGACCACCTCAGGAGCCCCGCATGGACAAAGGCAAGATCATCCTGCTCTCGCTGGCGCACACGAGCGCCGACGTCAACTCGAGCGCCGTCCCCGCGTTGCTCCCCTTCCTGGCGGCGGCCTTTGGCTACAGCTACACGGAAGCGGCCGCGGTGGTCTTCTGCCACTCCCTGGTCTCGGCGCTGGCCCAGCCCGCCGTGGGCTGGGTGTCGGACAAAAGGCAGTGCACCTGGTTCATTCCCTTCTCCATCCTGCTGCTGGGCTGCTGCGCCGGCGCCATGGGCTTCCTCACGGACTACCGCCTCCTGCTTGCGGCAGCCTGCTTCAGCGGCCTTGGCGCCTCGCTCTTCCATCCCGAGGCCGCCAGCCTGACCAATATCCTCGCCGGCGAGCGCAAGGGGGCGGCCATGAGCCTCTTTGCCATTGGCGGCAACGCCGGCTTCGTGCTGGGGCCCGTGTTCGTCGGCCTCCTCGTGCCGGTCTACGGCCTGCACGCAACGATGCTCTTTCCCCTGCTGGCCCTGCTGACGGCAACAAGCTTCCTCATTGCCTTCAGGCGCATGCCCCAGCTGAAGAAGCTGCGCCGCCAGGGGACGGCCACGGGGCAAGCCAACAACTGGCGCGCCTTCAGCTGGCTGGCCTGCGCCATCGTTGCCCGGGCCGTCGTCACCCAGGGCTTCTACGGCTTCATCGCCTTCTACTGGATAGCCCGCTTCGGCGCCACGGCGCAGGCAGGCTCCTGGGTCCTCGCCTGCTTTGCCGTGCTCGGCGCAGCCAGCGGCCTTGCGGGCGGACTCATCTCGGACAGGCTTGGCTACGTTGCCACCGTGCGCTGCACCCAGCTCTTCCTTCTGCCCCTGGTTCTGCTCTTCTCCTGGACGGACAGCCCCTGGCTGGCAGGCGCCCTGCTCGCGCCCATCGCCTTCTGCCTCTACGGCTCCCACAGCCCCATGATCGTCCTTGGCCAAACCTACCTTGCCCGGAACATCGGCATGGCAGCCGGCTTCACCCTCGGCATCGCCACCACGGCAGGCGGGGTCGCCATGCCGGGCCTGGGACTCGTGGCCGACAGCTACGGGCTCACCACCTCCTTCTTCTGCCTCTCCGGCCTTGCCCTAGCGAGCCTGCTCTGCTCCCTCAAGCTGCCCCAGACCCGCATCGACCGGAAGGCCCGAACCGACAGGGCTGAAGCGCAGGCCGAAGGCGAGGCCAAGGCCGAAAACGCTGCAAAATCTACAAGAGACGCAATGTCCGGCGAGGGCTAGGCAGGCGAGGACAGCACGCCGGCACGCCTTCTCCCGAACGCGCCCTGTCAGAGAAAGGCTCGCAAGTCCCGCGATGGCTCCGGCGAAGCCGGAGACAAGCGCAGGGATAGGCCAGGGAAGGCGCCGGCAGGAAGCCCAGAGGGGATCCAGAGGGGACTCCCGGGGCCATCCTGCCTTCTGGCCACAAGCGCTATGCCGTGAGCCGCTTGGCCGCGTCCACGGCCTCGACGGCGTCCACGCAGTAGGCGTCGGCGCCTATGGCGTCGGCAAAGGCCTTGGTGACGGCGGCTCCGCCCACCATGACGGGGATGGCAAGGCCACGCTCCTTGAGGAGGCTGATGGTTTCCTCCATGCGCACCATGGTGGTGGTCATCAAGGCCGAGAGGCCGATGACGGAGGCGTGTCTGGCCTCTGCCAGATCCACGATGTCCCTGGCCTTGACGTCCTTGCCCGCGTCCACTACCTCGAAGCCGTGGTTGCCGAGCAGGAGGCAGACGATGTTCTTGCCTATGTCGTGGATGTCGCCCTCGACGGTGGCCATGACGATCACGGGACGCTTTTCGGAGGCATCCTGCTTCATGAGGGGCTTCAAGTGCGCGAAGCCGGCCTGCATGGTCTCAGCGGAGCGGATGAGCTGGGGCAGGAAGTAGATCTTCTTCTCGTAGCGGGAGCCGACCTCGGTGATGGCCGGAATGAGGCTCGAGTTGACGATGTCGAAGGGCCTAGTGCCCTTGGCAAGCTCCTCGTCGAGCAGGGCCTCGACGTGCTCCCTGTCGCCGTGCAGCACGGCCTCGTAGGGCGTCCTAGCACCCGAGCGCTCCTCCCTGGCCCTGCCGGGCTGCTCGGATCCTCCCTGGCTCTTCCAGTCAGAGAAGCCGGCAATGAACTCGCCGGCAGCCGGGTCGTGGTTCTGCAGCACCTTGATGGCGCCCACGGCCTCGGCGATGCGGGGCGAGACGAGGTTGCCGATGCAGGAATTGAGGCCAGCGCCAGCGCCCATGCACAGGAAGGTGGCGTTGACGAGCTCCCGCGCCGGCAGGCCGAAGGAGAGGTTGGAGAGGCCTATGGTCGTGGCCAGGCCCGCCTCGCGGCACCACTCGGCCAGAGCCAGGCACTCCACGGCGCCTTCGTGCTTGGAGGAGACGGCAAGCGCCAGAATGTCCACGAGCACGAGGCGACGCGGGATGCCAAGATGCTCCGCCTCGGCCAGCAGGCTTTCGAGGATGGCGATGCGATCCTTCGCCTTCACGGGCAGCTTCGCTCCGCGCATGGGCAGCAGGATGAAGGGGCATCCGAAATCCCGGCACAGCGCCCCAAGCCTGGCCATGCGGCCTTCGGCGCCGTTGATGGAGTTCACCAGGGCCGAGGCCGGCGACCAGAGCACGCCCTGCTCTATGGCAGCGTCGTCGGAGGAGTCGAGGCAGAGGGGCACGGGGAACTTGCCGGCAAGGGTTGCCAGCAGCCGCGGGAGCAGAGTCTTCTGGTCCACCTGGTGGGCGCCCACGTTGACGTCGAGCACCTGGCAGCCGGCCTCGATCTGGCGCTCCGCATACTCCAGGGCCAGCGAGAAGACGCCCTGCTGGAGCTCTGCCGTGAGCTTGGGCTTGCCGGTCGGATTAATGCGTTCGCCGATGACCGTGAAGGGCTCGCCTGCGCCGATGCGCACCAGACGCTGGCGCGAGGTGAGGACGATGCCGGCATGTCGCTCGGGCGGCACGAGTTCTGCTCCCTGCGCCTGGGCTTCCACGGCCTTTTTCAGGGCGCGGATGTGGTCCGGCGTCGTGCCGCAGCAGCCGCCGACGATGCGGCAGCCCTTGGCCGCCATGGGCGCCGTGAGCTCGGCAAAGCGTTCCGGCCCCAGCGGGAAGACGGTTTTGCCGTCCACGAGCTCGGGCAGGCCGGCGTTGGGCTCGGCCATGACCAGACAGTCCGAGGCGCATCTCAGGATTTCCTCCGCCACGGGCGCCATCTCGGCCGGGCCGAGGCTGCAGTTGGTGCCGACCACGGCGCAGCCCATGTTCTGCATGGTCTCGGCAAAGAGTGCGGGCGTTGAGCCAGTGAGGCTTGCGCCCTGCTCGAAGGTCATGGAGCACATGACAGGAAGGCTGCAGACGCGCCGGGCCGCGGCCGCGGCAGCTCTCGCTTCCGTCACGTCGAACTGGGTCTCGATGAAGATGAGGTCCACGAGGCCTTCGGCAGTAAGGGCGCGGATCTGGCGCTCGAAGCAGGCCACGAGCTCTGCGGGATCGACGTCGCCGAGGGGCTTGGCAAAATGGCCCGTGGGACCGACGTTGCCGGCAACCAGGACATTGCGGCCAGCCTGGCTGGCTGCTTCGCGGGCGATGCGGGCCATGCGCCGGTTGAAGTCCTCCAGGTCGAGGCCCGCCTCCAGCTTGAAGGGATTGGCGCCGAAGGTGTTAGTCGTGACGATGTCGGCGCCCGCCTCGATGTAGGCCCTGTGGAAGGAGAGCAAAAGGTCGGGGCGCTCCAGGCTGTACTGCGAGGGGGAGACGCCGGCAGGCATGCCGGCTGCCTGGAAGAGGGTGCCCATGGCGCCGTCCAGCAGGAGGGTGCGCTTGAGGCTGAGCAGTTCCGTGAAGCGGGAAGTCATGGCTTGGGACCTTCTTGGAGGGGGAGGGAAAGGGGCGTTCCGGCCTGCGCCTAGGCCTGCTTCCAGCCGGAGTAGCCGGCGATGAAGGACTCGGCGTGCGGGTCGTGGTCCATGAGCACGGCAAGGGCTGCGCTGGCCTCGCGAACGCGCAGGGACGAGGGATTGGCAATGCAGGAGGAGAGGCCGGCACCCGCGCCCATGCAGAGGAAGGTGGCGTTCACGAGCTCCCGCGCCGGCAGGCCGAAGGAGAGGTTGGAGAGCCCCAGCGTGGTGGCGAAGCCGTTGCCGCGGCACCAGCGCAGGAGCTCGAGGCACTGCACGGCGCCGTCGGCCCGGGAGGACACGGCAAGGGCCAGTATGTCCACCATGACGAGCCGGCGCGGGATGCCAAGGCGTTCGGCTTCCGCCAGCTGGGCTTCGAGAATGGCGATGCGCTCGGCAGCCGTCTTCGGGAGCTTGGCGCCCTTGATGGGGAGCAGAATGAAGGGGCAGCCGAAGTCCCGGCACGCACGCCCCAGGGACTGCATGCGCTCAGGGCCGCCGCTGATGGAGTTGACGAGGCACGATGCCGGCATCCAGGGCAGGGTCGCCTTGACCGCCTCGTCGTCCGAGGAGTCGATGGAAAGGGGCGCCTTGTGCCTGGAGGCGAGGAGGCTGGCAAGCTTGGGCAGAAGCGCCTTCTGGTCCACCTGGTGGGCGCCCACGTTGACGTCGAGCACGACCGCGCCTGCGGCCAGCTGCTGCTCGGCAAAGTCGAGGGCTGTCGTGAAGACGCCCTGCTGGAGCTCTGCCGTGAGCTGGGGCTTGCCCGTGGGATTGATGCGCTCGCCGATGACGGCAAAGGGCTCGCCCCGGCCGATGTGCACGCAGGCCTGCCTGGAGGTGAGGACAATGCCCTCGCGCCGGCGGGGCGCAGCTGCTTCGCTGTTCGGACATCCCGCCTCCACGGCCTTTTTCAGGGCGCGGATGTGCTCCGGCGTCGTGCCGCAGCAGCCGCCGACGAGGCGGCAGCCCATGAACGCCATGGGCGCGGTGAGCTCGGCAAAGCGTTCCGGCCCCAGCGGGAAGACGGTTTCGCCGCTGGGCGCAAGCTCGGGCAGGCCGGCGTTGGGTTCGGCCATGACCAGCGCGTCCCGGCAGCTCGCAAGCAGATCCGCAGCGACAGGGCGCATCTGCTCGGGCCCGAGGCTGCAGTTGGTGCCGACCACGGCCACGCCCATGTTCTGCATGGTCTCGGCAAAAATCTCGGGCGTGGAGCCGGTGAGGCTGACGCCCTTTTCGAAGGTCATGGAGGCCATGACGGGCAGGTCCGACACCCGGCGCACGGCTGCCACTGCCGCCCTCGCCTCGGCCACGTCGAACTGCGTTTCAATGAAGAAGAGGTCGCACCCGCCTTCGGCAAGGGCCCGCGCCTGGACTTCGAAGCCCTGGATGAGCTCCTCGGGGTCGAGGTCGCCCAGCGGCCTGGCAAAGTGGCCCGAGGGTCCGATGTTGCCGGCAACGCAGACCAGCCTGCCCGAGGACTCCGCCGCCTCCCTGGCCAGCTGGGCCATGCGCCGGTTGAAGCCGGCGCAGTCTATGCCCGCATCCAGCTTGAAGGGGCTCGCCCCGAAGGTGCAGGTGGTGAGAATGTCCGAGCCGGCTTCGACGTAGGCGCGGTGCACTGCGCAGAGCTTCTCCGGCCTGGCCAGGCAGTACTGGCTGGGAGAGACGCCGGCCGGCATGCCGCCGGCCTGGAGCATGGTGCCCATGGCGCCGTCGAGAAAGAGCGTGCGGTGCTGGGAGAGCAGATCGTGGAAGCGCGAAGCCATGGGAACCTCGTGGCTGGGTGTGGCTGCGGATGGACCAGAAGAAAATCTGGTTATAAAGATAACTTGATATAACTGGGCATGAAAAAAAGCCCGCCAAGGGGGCGGGAGGAAGTTTGGCCGTTCGCTTCCCGTTTGTCAATGCAATGCAGGACGGCTTCCTGCCACGCGAAGAGAGGGGATATTTCCGCCCTGCGCCACGATCCTGAACCGCGTTTCTGGGCTTTGCCGGCGTGCCGGGAGCAGACTTGACGAGCGGGTTTCCTCTTTGAGGAAAACTGGGCGGCCCATGGCCGGCATGCAGGCATAAAGCGCGCAATTTTCTTGCCTGCCCCCAAAAACTGTGCAAAGATGGGGTTTCAAAGGAGTCTCGCCATGCTCGATACGACGTCCGGCATCACCGCCCTCATGGACACGCTCAGACATCGCCTGCTCAAGCTCGCCCCGAGCCAGGGCCGCGCCAGGATCGCCAATGAGCGCATCCTGATCAACCGCTACGATCAGGAACGAGTCTCTCCGAACAGCCTGGGGAGGCCGTCGCTGTGCCTGGTGGTGCAGGGCGAAAAAACCATGTCCTCGGATGACGAGACCCTCTCCTGCGGCGAAGGCGAATTCCTCGCCTTCTGCTCGGTGCGTCCCCGCGCCGTCCACATGAAGCCGGCCGGCAAGGGCAGGCCCTTCCTCAGCATCACTGCGGAGTTCGACCGCATGGAGGCTTCCCGGATGGTGGACGACATCGCCGATCCCGTCAGCCCCGCAGGCGGCTCCTCCCTTGAAGCCATCGAGGGCTACGGCGCCTTCTACAAGCTTGCGGACGGCACCGTCTCGGCGCCTGCCTCAGCCAATCTGCTCTCGGCCTTCAACAGGCTGCTGGCAGCGACGGAGAATCCCGACTATGTCCATGTCCTTGCGCCCCGGTGCATCACAGAGATCACCCAGATCGGCATGGCCGGCCCCTTGGGCCTTGCGGTCAGGGACAGCTGGGCCGTCAGCCTGCACAGCGGCGAAATCGCGGACGCCATCTCCTGGATGCGCCACAACTGCACCGCAACGCTGGACGTGGCGGAACTCGCCAGCCGCGTCGGCATGGGTCTCTCCACCTTCCACAGGCATTTCAAGGAAGAGACAACGCTGAGCCCCCTGCAGTTCCACAAGGTGCTGCGGCTCAACGCAGCCCGCAGGCACATGCTGCAGGACGGCCAGAGCTCGAGCGAGGCCGCGGTCGCGGCAGGCTACAAGAGCTCGGCCCAGTTCTGCCGGGACTACGCCCGCATGTTCGGCGTCCCGCCACACAGGGACATGGTTCAGAGCAACCTCTGGCGCCAGGCCTAGGCGGGCGCCCCAGCAAGACTCTGCAGGGCCGGGGCTCACCCGGGAGGGCGGCTTTGCCCTTGGCGCTGACGCCTGAGGGGCATGCCCTGAGCAGAACTGCGCAGGCTCCGGGAGCAGCGCTGACGGCAGAGAGCTGTCTGGCTACGCTTCCAGGGAGGCCTGGGAGATCTTAGGTTGCGCTTCCTGCAGCGGGAACAGGCTCCGCAACCCGCTGGGCAGAGGCTTCGGCTTCCGGCTCTGCAGAGTCGGCTTCCTGCCCCTGTCCTTTGGCCCTGCCCCCAGCCGCGCAGCTGCAGGGACAGCCATGGCTTTCGGCCAGCTCCGCCAGACGAGGCAGGTCAGGCAGGCTCCTTCCCCGGCCTTCCGGGCCTTCACGGCCTTCGAGACCGTCTAGACTTTGGCAGAAGGGGCAGCCGTCGCTGGCGCCGAGGCTTTTGAGTATGCCGCAGCCGCCTGGACCGCCTGAGCAGGTCTGCCCGAGCCGCTCGAGCCGGTCCCTGAGGGACGCAAGCTCCGCTATCTGGCGGTCCACGGCCTCGATGCGGCGCTGGACGAGCGCGCTTATCCAGCTGCAGTCGGCAACGGGGTTTTCCTGGTAGGCGAGCAGGCTTTTGACCTCGTCGAGGCTCATGCCGTGCACGCGGCAGTGCCGGATGAAGCGCAGGCGCTCGGCCTGGGTCTCGTCGTAGAGGCGGTAGTTGCCCCCGCTGCGCTCGGGAGCGGGCAGGAGCCCCTCCTTTTCGTAGTAGCGTATGGTCACCGTCTGGCAGCCCGCCATGCGGGCAAGCTCGCCTATCTTCACCTTCATGCCGTCCCCCAAGTCCTTGAAAAAAAGTTGCCAGAGGGACTTGACCCTATAGCCGCTATAAGCCCTACCCTCTTTCTGCGGCCCTGAAAAGGGGAGCAGATGCTTCTCCGCTCCCTGCCCTTTCCCGGCCGCGCCATTTCGGGACCAGGGGAGCCAGCAAGGCCTCTCCAGGAGAAAGCCATGAAGGAGGAAGCCATAATGAAGGCGGCAAGCAAAGATCGCGACGGCATCGCCGAAGCCATGCCGGATGCGCCAAGGCGACGGGACGAAAGCGCCCCCCGCAGCGCGGGGAACGCCGCGCTGCGGCAGGAGCGGCACTCTGCCTGCAGCTGCGGATGCGGATGCCATGGCCAGGGCCAGGGCGAAGCCCCTGCCCAGGCTGGCCAGGCTGGCCAAGACGGCACGGAAAGCGCCGTCAGCGGCCTCGCCTGCGTGCTCTTCGACGTGCCGGACATGGACTGCCCCGTCGAGGCCGGCATGGTGCGGGACGCCCTCCAGGGCCTCGACGGCATAGGCCAGATAGCCATCGATCTGGAGCGCCGAAAGGTGCGCATCGCCCACGATCCCTGCCACCTGCAGGAGATGGCGCTAGCCCTGGACAAGCTCGGGCTTGGGGCCAGGCTGCACTGGCAGGACGCCTCCGGAACGCTCTTCGACGTGCCGGACATGGACTGCCCCGTCGAGGCTGGCATGGTGCGGGACGCCCTGCAGGACCTCGAAGGCATAGGCCAGATAGCCATCGATCTGGAGCGCCGAAAGGTGCGCATCGTCCACGACCCCCGGGTGCTGGAGGCTGCGGCCTGCGCTCTGGCAAGGCTCGGGCTTGGGGCCAGAGTGAGCGGAGAGGAAGCCTGCCAGTCGCGCTTCCTCGTTCCGAAGATGGACTGCCCCGTTGAGCAGGGACAGGTGGAAGCGACGCTGGCGGGACAGCCTGGCATCTTCAGCGTGGTCTGCAACCTGGAGGACGCCTCGGTGCTCGTCCGCCACGCGCCCTCGGCGCTCTGGCTTGCCGCAGGCAGGCTCCATGCCCTTGGCCTGGGCGCGCGCCTCGAGCGGACCAGCGCCGGCAGCGGCCCTGCCCAGGATGCCGGCAAAGCCGCTGGCGCGCCCCTTGGCGCAACGCCCGCAATCCCGTGGAAGAAGATTCTGGCAGGAGGCCTTCTGGCCGCCCTCGCCGAGGCCTGCGCCTTTGCCCTGGAAGGCGGGCTTTCCCTTTGGCCAGGCTGCGCCAGGCACCTGCCATGGCTGGCCCTGGGCCTTTCGCTGTGCGCCGTGGCCCTCTGCGGGCTTGGCACCTTCAGGCGGGGCTGGGCCGCGGCACGGCACCTCACGCTCAACATGAACGTCCTCATGAGCGTGGCCATCCTTGGTGCCATCGCCCTTGGCGAGTATCCGGAAGCCGCCATGGTCGTGGTGCTCTTCGAGCTTGCCGAGGCCATCGAGGCGAAGACCACGGGCCACGCCCGAGACGCCGTGGCCAAGCTTTTGGACGCCGCCCCGGCGACGGCGGAGGTGAAGCAGGAGGACGGGTCCTGGAAGAGCGTGGATGCGACCGCCGTTACGACGGGAAGCCTTGTGCGCGTCAAGCCCGGCGAGCGCATCCCGCTGGACGGCCTTGTCGCCGAGGGCGCAAGCCAGGTGGACCAGTCCCCCATCACCGGCGAGAGCATGCCTGTCTCCAAGGGGCCGGGCGACCAGGTCTTTGCCGGCTCCGTCAACCTGGCAGGGGCCTTCGACTTCCGGACTACGGCCCGAGCCTCGGGCACCACCCTGGCCCACATCGTCAGGGCCGTGGAGGAGGCACGGCGCTCCCGCGCTCCCGTGGAGCGCCTCGTCGACGCCTTTGCCCGCTGGTACACCCCGGCCGTCTTTCTGCTGGCCCTGGCTGCGTCCGCGCTCCTCCCGCTGGCGCTGGGCTGGGACTGGGAGGCTGCGGCAAAGACAAGCCTCGTGCTCCTTGTCACCGCCTGCCCCTGCGCCCTTGTCATCTCGACGCCGGCCACGCTGGCGGCCGGCATGGCCGCAGCCGCCCGCAAGGGCATTCTGGTCAAGGGCGCATGCTTCCTCGAGACCGGCAGAAAGCTCTCCTGCCTCTGCCTCGACAAGACCGGTACCCTCACCGAAGGCAGGCCCGTGCAGACGGACTTCGCACGCACGGGCAGCCTTTCTGCGGACAAGGCGCGCACCCTCGCCTTCTCGCTGGCTGCCAGATCCAGCCATCCCGTGTCCAAGGCCATTGCGGACAAGGCGCTGGAAGACGGCGTCGTCCGCCTCCACGTGGACCGCTTCGAGGCCCTGCCGGGCCTTGGCGTCGAAGGCGACGTCGATGGCGAAACCTGGCGCCTTGGCGGACGGAAGCTGCTGGAACGCCTGGAAGAGGAAGCAAAGGCAGGCAGCGGAAAGGAAGGTGAAGGAAGAGAAGGCGAAGGAGGGGAAGGCGCCCTTTCTCCCGCCATGGCGCAGGTCCTTGGCTTCGAGGCCGAAGGCAAGACTCCCGCCGTTCTGGCTGGCCCCGGCGGGGCGCAGGCCGTCTTCGCGGTGGCCGACGGCCTGCGGGAAACAAGCGCCGAGGCCGTAGCTGCGCTGCGCCGGCTCGGCGTTGCCAGCATCATGCTCACGGGCGACAGCGAGCAGTCGGCTAGGGCCATTGCCAAGCGCGCCGGCATAAACGAAGCGAGGGGCGCGCTCCTGCCCCAGGACAAGATCGACGCCATTGCCGCGCTCAAGCAGAAGGGCGCCTGCGTCGGCATGGTCGGCGACGGCATCAACGACGCGCCGGCTCTCGCCCTGGCCGATATCGGCTTTGCCATGGGCGCCTGCGGCACGGCTGCAGCCATCGAGACCGCCGACGTCGCCCTCATGAACGACGACCTCGGCAAGGTGCCCCAGTTCATCCGCCTCTCCCGCGCCACCTTCGCCCTCGTGGCGGAGAACGTCGTCTTTGCCCTGGGCGTCAAGGCGGCCTTCTTCGGCCTTGCCTTCGCCGGCATCGCCACCATGTGGATGGCCGTCTTCGCCGACGTGGGCACTACGGTGCTCGTGGTGCTCAACGGCCTGCGGGCGCTTGGCAAGTAGCGGACAGGAGCCCGGCCCTCTTTTCCAAGTTGAGCGAGCGCCAGCCGCTCCGGCAGGCACGCCGCGGAAGTTCCCGGCAGGACGCCTTCTCTGCTCCCTGGATGCAGGCCCAGGCGAGACGGGCTTGCGGAGGCGCCTTGCGCGAACAGGGCCTCTGCCGTAAGCTTGCGCCGTCCTTGTCGGCAAAAGGGTCCGCGCGCCGGTCCCTTCCGCTCCCATGAACTTCAAGCTCTGGCAGGCGTCCCATGTTCAAACCCGTAGCTTCTGCACTGTGTCTGGCCCTTGCCCTCTTCCTTGCCTCCGCGGCCCATGCCGACGTCAGGCGGCTGGGCACCCCGTCCTGCTCCTTCACCGCCGACGTGCCCGCGTTCTGGACCTGCGCGCTGACGCGCCACGGCGTGCGCATGACCTCGCCGGACGGCAAAAGCCTGATCCAGATCGAGGCCTTCCTCAACGCAGGCCGGAACGCCGGCGACATCTTCACTGACCAGCTGGCGGCCCTGCAGGCCAAGGGCGTGCCCTTCGCGCTGGTCAAGCGCGGTGCGGACGCCTGCGAGCTGAGCGTCGCCGATCCCGAATTCGGTCTGTGCCGCCGCGTGCTCAAGGTCGGCGTCAAGGCCTACTCCGCCGTGACCTGCGCCGGCGACCGCAAGGCCTGCGCCAAGGCTATGGCCAGCATCCGGCTGCCCGAATAGCGGACCGTCTCCACCTTGTCCCGATCCTTCCCGACCTGAGGCGCGGGAAGGATTTTTCGTTCCCGGCATTTTCGTCTCCGGCCGCTCCGCCACCCTTTCGGCCCTGCCCGCCATGCCGCAAGAAAGACCGATCCCCCTGCCCCCGCTGCCCAAGCTTCCCATAGACGCCCTGCGCGAAGACTGCGGGCGGGTGCTGGCAAAAAACGCCCCCCTGCTCCTCGAAGCCCCGCCCGGCACCGGCAAGAGCACGCGCGTGCCCCTCTGGGCCATGGCCACGTTGCCTGGCCTCGTCCTCCTGCTGGAGCCCCGCCGCATCGCCGCCCGCATGCTGGCGCGGCACCTCGCCTCCCTGCTCGGCTGCGAGCTGGGCGCAACCGTCGGCCTCGCCATGCGCCAGGAGACGGCACGAAGCGCCGCGACACGCCTGCTCGTGGTTACCGAAGGCGTCTTCACGCGCCTCATCCGGGAAGATCAGGCCCTTGAGGGCGTCTCCTGCGTGCTCTTCGACGAATTCCACGAACGCAGCCTCTTTTCGGACACGGGACTGGCCCTGGCGCTGGAGAGCCGAAGCGTGCTTCGGCCTGACCTGCGCCTTGGCGTGCTCTCGGCCACCCTGGACGCCGACAGCCTGCTGGCGACGGTGCCTGGCGCCCACGTGCTCAGGGCCGCCAATCCGGGCTTTCCCGTGGCCGAAGCCTACCGTCCCGACCCCGCGCCCGGCCTCTACAGCCTCGATGCCCGCCTTGCGCGCCTGCCAGCGCACATGGCAGCCGTCATTGCGGACTGCCTTGGCCGGGAGCAGGGCAGCCTCCTGGCCTTCCTGCCTGGCGCCGGCGAAATACGCCGGACTGCGGACCTGCTTGCCGGCAGGCTTCCGGCTGGCGTCGACGTCTTTCCGCTGGCTGGAACGCTTTCGCGGCGCGAGCAGGATCTGGCGCTGGCGCCCTCTGCGCCGGGCCGGCGCAAGGTCGTGCTCGCCACGGACGTGGCCGAGACCTCGCTCACCATCGAGGGCGTGCGCATCGTGGTGGACTCGGGTCTGCAGAGGCGACCGCGCTTCGATCCGGCAACGGGGCGCTTCCGCCTGGCCGTCCAGTCCATTCCCCTGGCCTCGGCACGGCAGCGCCAGGGCCGCGCGGGCCGCACGGAGCCAGGACTGTGCGTCAAGCTCTGGAGCCGGGCAAGCGAAGCCGGCATGCCGGCCTTTGCCGCACCCGAAATACTCGAAGCCGATCTGGCAGGCCTGGCGTTGGATCTGGCGCTCTGGGGAAGCGGGCCAGAGAGCCTTGCCTTTCCGACCCAGCCGCCCAGAGCCGCCCTTGACGAAGGCCGGAAGCTTGTGCAGGCGCTGGGCCTTGCAGATGGAGAAGGCCGTCCCACGGCGCGGGGACGCAAGGCCGCCAGCCTTGGCCTGCACCCGAGAACGGCCTGCACCCTGCTCGAGGGGGCCAGGCTCGGCCAGGTTCAGGAAGCGGCCCTGCTCTGCGCTCTTTTGGAAGAGGCACGGCCGCATCAGGCCGGACGGGGACCGGCTGACCTGGCAGCCGAAGCGCAGGCCCTTGCCAGAGGAAGCGACGAGGAGGCCAGGCGCCTACGGGCGCTGGCAGCCAGCCTTGCCCACCGCGTGCCGCGAAGCAGGGCCAAGGATAGCCTCCCCCGCCCTGCCTCGCCAGGGCGCCTGCTTTTGGCCGGCTTTGCGGACCGGCTCGCCATGCGCCTCAAGGACGCAGTCCCTGACGGCAGGCCAGGCCAGGGCCAGCAGGCCGTCTTCCTAGCCCGCACGGGCCAGCGCATTCTGGCGCCGCTGGCTTCCCCGCTTGCCAGGGCGGACTTCATCCTGGCTCTGGAGGCCGGCCAGCGGGGCGGACAGGGCGGCTATCTGGAGCTTGGCGCAGGCTGCGCCGTGACGCGCAGAGACGTCGAGGACATGCTTGGAGAAAGCATGGTCTCCCGCCGCCTCGTCGAGGCGGATAGCCAGGGGCGCATCCAGGCGCTGGAGCAAAGGCTGCTTGGCGCCATCGTGATCGAGGAACGCCCCCTGCCCCAGCTTTCGCCCGAAGAAATCCAGCAGGCGCTCCAGGACCTTGTCCTGCGCGAAGGCCTCGAGATCCTTCCTCTGGACGAGGCCTGCCGGGACTTTCTTTCGCGCTGCGCCTTCGTGCGCGCCCAGGCGGCCCAGGCAGGCCAGGCATCAGAGGACTGGCCGGACATGAGCCTGGAAGGGCTGAAGAAAGCCGCAGACCAGTGGCTGCCAGGCCTTCTGCACGGCAAAAGGCGCCTTGCCGACGTGACGCCCCGGGATCTCCTGCAGACCTGGCAGGCGCTCCTGCCCTGGCCCCTGCCCAGAGAGCTCGACAGGCTTGCGCCCAAGCACTGGACGGCGCCCTCGGGCAGACAGCACGCCATCTCCTACCGGGACGGCACGCCTGTTGTGGACGTGAAGCTGCAGGAATGCTTCGGGCTGGCTGCCTCGCCTCGGCTTCCCCAGGGCGTACCCGTGGTCCTGCACCTCAACGCCCCGTCGGGGCGCCCTTTGGCTGTGACCAGGGATCTGGCCTTCTTCTGGCAGGAGGCCTACCCGCAGGTGCGCGCCGAAATGCGCGGGCGCTACCCCCGGCACCCCTGGCCCGAGAAGCCCATGGAGGCCCTGCCCACGGCCCTCACCAAGAAGCGGCTGGAGGCTATGCAGAAGGCCGAGGCCAAGGGTCCCCAGGAAAACGGCGCAAGGCAGGCAGCCAAGGACAAGGGCAACAAGGACAAGGCAACAAGGAAGCGCTGAGCCCGGCCCTGCAGGCTAGCCTGCCCCATGCAGCTTTTGAAGCTCCGGCCCCCTTGTGCTATGGAAGAAGCCAGCAACGTCGCACCCGTCGCACCAAGGAGTTTTGCCATGGCAGTGCACATCGTCGACCATCCCCTTGTCAGGCACAAGCTGAGCTTACTGCGCGAGGCCGCCACGCCCTGCGGCACCTTCCGCGCCATTGCCAGCGAGATAGGCGTCCTGCTGGCCTACGAGGCCACGCGCGATCTCGAGACCGAACCCTACGAGGGCCGGGGCTGGGCAGGCCCGGTCCAGCTCGAGCGGATCTCGGGCAAGAAGCTCACCATCGTGCCGATCCTGCGCGCCGGCGTCGGCCTCATGAACGGCGTCATCAGCCTCATGCCCGGCGCCAAGGTCTCGGTCATCGGCCTTGCCAGGGACGAGGAGACGCTCCAGCCCGTGGAATACTGCGTCAAGCTGGCCAAGGACATAGAGCACCGCCGCGCGATCCTCCTTGATCCCATGCTCGCCACGGGCGGATCCCTGGCCGCTGCCGCAGCCATACTCAAGCGCGCTGGCTGCCGAGACATCAAGAGCCTCAACCTCGTCTGCGCGCCCGAGGGCATAGCCCGGATGGAGCGCGAGCATCCGGACGTGGACATCTACACGGCCGCCGTGGACGAGCGCCTCAACGAGCAGGGCTATATCCTGCCTGGCCTCGGCGATGCGGGCGACCGCATCTTCGGCACCAGGTAGGGCGCCGCGCAGTCCAGGCGCCTACGCGGCCCCCGGCACTGCGCCGCGGACAGGCACCGTTCGTCCGCTGCCTGGCTTTGCCACGCACGCCAGAGGCGAAGCCGGGCTTTGCGGCCGCCTCCTGCCCTTGCCTTCGCTTCCAGCCTTTCGCTGACCGCAGACAGGACTTCCGCCCGCTACGCAGCGTGCGCGCAACGGAAGACTGTTGAACGGGATCCGCAGGAGCGCCTGCCGGCGATCTGCCCGTGCGCTCTCGGCGCCGGCGTCCGGCAGGCGCAGGAACCGGCCGAGCTGCGCCCATGCCCGCCTCTTGATCGAGAGCATCGCCCAGTTATACGTTGCGCGGGAGCATTCCCGCACTCTTGACGCGCGGCGAGAGAATGCTTTCAAGCTTCAGGCAATCGCATGCCAGTAGCGCCCCTGCGAGGGGCAGAGACCAGACCGGCGACTCGCTCCCGGACTGCACAACGGCATACGGAGCATCTAGGCGGACCAGTACTTCTCCCAGAACTTCCTTATAGCCTCGTTCCTGAATGAACATACCGCCTACTCTACCAACAAAGCAGAAGGCTGCGCTACTACGAGGCAGAGAAGGGCTCCCCCGGCTGGGCGTCCTGAGCACCATGCTACCATGCTACCATGCCACCTATGCGGCAGCGAGCCACGACCCGAAGACGTAATCTGCCATAACTTCTGTATTTTTTCAAAATATACCGAGAATATTGATGTAATGTACAACGTTTTATTAAAATTCCGTTGAACGCAGTGAAATAGACCGCGAACAGGGGCTAAATCACCCCCTACTGAACGCTAGATCTGAGAGTTTACAATGAGATCAGATACTGAAATGATCAGCACAATCAAGAGAGCCAACATCAAAAATTGAATTGAACTGATATAAAAATACAATGCTAATGAAAATGTTATAACTAAGATGATTGTATTTTATAGTGCAGTCTGCGATGAATGCACTGAAGAAAGCGACATGCACATTTGTCTTGTATCGGACATCCCTCAATGGACGATGCGTATATCGATGTGTATGGTGGTCTTGTACCCGCAATGGATGATATTGTAGATGCATTCAACATTAAGAGAATGGGAGAAAACTCAAGAATGAAATTTTAAACAAAGGTGTTACTGCGTATAAATATCAATAATATTTGTCATGATTTATTGGCAATTCACCTCATGCTAGACGCTGATGATAGAGAGTAATCAAAAATATATTGATGTAGCAACGTACCACACCCAACAGGCTATTGAAAAAAATTGAAGTATTTTCTCTATGATGTTTATGGAGTTGACGATACAACTAGGTCATTTATAATTCATAATATTACAACTTTATTCAATGAATTATAAAGATTTAATTCAAATTTTTCAGAGAAACACCAAAATCTTAGAACTATATCTGTTGCAGTTTCCAATTGAGAAGCACTTTCTCGAACCCGCTCTCCCTTTTCGGAGGGAGCCGAACGCAAATATCTTTGCCTCGCCTCTCTTCTCCTGCGGGTCGCCTCATTCAGCCTGTTGCCGGCCCGTTCCAGCGTGTCGCGACGGAGGG
>JAEEGL015666176.1_pt1 | contig 18807 bp, 17 predicted proteins | sample 9134231 | NCBI WGS metagenome assembly JAEEGL01 (sample SAMN16246548, study PRJNA631951) | gut metagenome | biome: gut microbiome; feature: rumen; material: fiber-attached | host: Bos | place: Iran: Karaj | collected 2018-10 | reverse complement strand
TGCGGCGGATATGGATACGGTTTTTAAGAACGTGAACCGAAATCCCAAGTTTTTGTACAGCGCCTTCAGTGCTTTTGATAATACAGCCGTAATGGATCTTATCGAAAAGAACGGGTGTCCCTTAAAGGTTGAGCGCGGAAATCGTGTTTTCCCGGTGTCCGATCATTCTTCCGATATCATTAAAGCGGTCTCCGGGGCGGTAAAGAATGCGGGAGTCACCGTCAGGCTCAATACAAGGGTTTCTTCTTTGCTTATTGAAGATGGACGTGCGCTCGGCGTTAAGACAGAAAAGGGAGAGATCATCAAAGCAGACAAGGTGATCGTAGCCACAGGCGGTCTTTCTTATCCCACCACCGGGTCCGACGGAGACGGCTACGGATTTGCGGAATCGGCAGGTCACAGCCTGACGGAAACAAGTCCCTCACTGGTGCCTCTTGTTTCCCCGGACGGCTTTATTGAGGAACTTCAGGGACTGTCTCTAAAAAACACGGAACTTAAGCTTATCTCCAAGGAAAAATGCGTGTATAAAGAAACGGGAGAGATGCTTTTTACCCATTTCGGCATATCGGGTCCCCTGGTTCTTTCCGCAAGTTCTTTTTACGACCTTGAAAAAAGAAAGGGCCGTGAACCTTATGTCTCACTGGATCTTAAGCCGGGGCTGGATCTTCAGTCTCTTGACCGGCGGGTGCTCAGGGATTTTGAGGAGAATATAAACAGGCAGTTTAAAAACTCTCTTTCGGCGTTGCTTCCCCAGAAATTGATCCCGGTCATCGTGCATTTGAGCGGGATAGATCCGGAAAAGCAGGTAAATTCCGTAACAAGGGAAGAACGGGATAATCTTTGCAGACTCATAAAGGACTTTAAAATCGGTATTTCGGGCACAAGACCCATCAATGAGGCGGTGATCACCAGAGGCGGTGTCAATGTGAAGGAAATAGATCCCAAGACCATGGAATCAAAGCTTGTGAAGGGGCTGTTCTTCGCGGGTGAGGTCCTGGATCTTGATGCCATGACCGGCGGCTTTAACCTGCAGATCGCCTGGTCAACGGGGTACTGTGCGGGACACAGGGAAGCGTAAGGAGGATAATATGAGCTATCAGATAGCCATCGACGGACCTGCGGGAGCAGGAAAAAGCACAATTGCAAAGGCTGTTTCAAAGGAACTTTCTTTTGTCTATGTGGACACCGGAGCCATGTACAGAGCCATGGCCCTTTTATGCATAAGAGAGAAGATCGACGGGGGCAACGAAGACAAGGTGGTTTCGGCCTGTGACTCTGCGGATGTTAAGATCACCTACAAAGACGGTGCCCAGGTGGTAATGTTAAACGGCGAGGATGTTAACGGCTTTATCAGAACCCAGGAAGTGGGAGACATGGCCAGCACCATTTCCGTCTATAAGGGAATTCGTGAGAAACTGGTGAAGCTTCAGCAGGAGCTTGGGGAAAAAGAAAATGTTGTCATGGACGGAAGAGACATAGCTTCCTGCGTGCTTCCCCATGCGGATCTTAAGATATATCTGGATGCTGATGTTTCCGTCAGGGCAAAGCGCCGCTACGATGAACTCATAGCAAAGGGACAGCCCGCCAATCTTGAAAAGATCACGGAAGAGGTCAAGGAAAGGGATTACAGGGATATGCACAGGGATAATTCGCCCCTTGTGAGAGTTCCCGAAGCCATCCTTGTGGACAGTTCTTACATGACCATCGATGAAGTTAAGAATGCCATAATCGCAGAGTTTGAAAAAGTCAGGAAATGAGCATGAGAGAAGTTGAAGTATCCGAACATGCCGGGTTTTGCTTCGGAGCGGGACGGGGCGTGGATTTTTTGGAAAAAGCACTTAAAGAGGGCGGAAACATATATACTTACGGCCCGATCTTAAACAATGCCACCGTGGTGGATGATTTTGCCAAGCGGGGCGTTAAGGTGGTTTCTTCCGTGGAGGAACTTAAAAACCTTCCCAAGGGCAAGGTTATCATCCGTAGCCACGGGGTTCCGAAGGCTGTTTACGAAGGGATCCTTGAGACGGGACACGAGGTGGTGGACGCCACCTGTCCTTTTGTCAAGAGAATTCACTCAATTGTGGAAGAAAGAAGCAAGGCAGGGGATAAGATCCTGGTGATAGGAAACCCGAAACACCCCGAAGTAGAGGGGATCGTGGGGTGGAGCGAGGGTGAGACATACGTTGCCGAAAATCCGGAAGATCTCGAGAAAATTTCTTTTTCCGGTGATGACCGTATAACCGTAGTGTCCCAGACAACCTTTAACCGCAATAAATTTCAAGAATTAGTTGAAAATTTTGAAAAAAACAGTTACAATACATATGTTATGAACACGATTTGTGACGCTACGAAGGTTCGCCAGACCGAGGCATTGGAACTGGCAAAGCGCGCCGAGCTCATGATCGTGATAGGTGATACTCATAGCTCCAACAGCAGAAAGCTGTACGAGATATGCGCCGGAGCGTGCAAGAACACGCTGTTTGTGCAGACCGTCATGGACGTTTTGGGTAATCTTCCCGAGGTGGACGGGCTTATCGGAATAACAGCCGGAGCCTCAACGCCAAAATACATCATTGAGGAGGTTCAAAGTTATGTCAGAAATGACTTTTGAACAGATGCTTGAAGCATCATTTAAAACAATACATTCGGGAGAGGTTGTTGAGGGTACCGTAATCGATGTTAAGCCCGGCGAGGCTATCTTGAACATCGGCTACAAGTCCGACGGTGTGCTTACAAAGTATGAATACAGCAACGATCCCAGTGTGGATCTTACCAAGACCCTTAAAGTGGGTGATACTCTTGACGTTAAGGTTATCAAGGTCAATGACGGCGACGGTCAGGTTCTTCTTTCCTACAAGAGACTTGCTCTTGAGAGAGGTTCCAAGAAGCTTGAAGAGGCTTCCGAGTCCGGCGAAGTATTAAAGGCTACCGTATCCCAGGTTCTTGAGGGCGGTGTTTGCGTAGTTGTTGATGAAGTTCGTGTCTTCATCCCCGCAAGCCTTGTATCCGACACCTATGAAAAGGATCTTTCCAAGTACGCAGGTCAGGAGATCGAATTCGTTATCAGCGAGTACAATCCCAAGAAGCGTCGTTTCATCGGTGATCGCAAGAGAGTCCTTCTTTCCAGAAAAGAAGCCGCACAGGAAAAACTCCTTTCCACCATCAAGGCCGGCGATGTTGTTGAAGGAACCGTTAAGAACGTTACCGATTTCGGTGCATTCATCGATCTCGGCGGAATAGACGGACTGCTTCACATCTCCGAGATGAGCTGGGGCAGAGTTGAGAATCCCAAGAAGACCTACAAGTCCGGCGACAAGCTTAAGGTTCTCATCAAAGAGATCTCCGACAAGAAGATCGCACTCAGCCTTAAATTCAACGATACCAATCCCTGGATCAACGCAGCTGAGAAGTATGCCGTTGGAACCGAGGTTACCGGAACCGTTATGCGTATGGCTGATTTCGGTGCTTTCGTTGAACTTGAGCCCGGTATCGATGCACTCCTTCATGTATCCCAGATCACCAAGGGACACATCGAGAAGCCTTCGGACGTTCTCAAGGTTGGCGATGTGATCACTGCCAAGGTCGTTGATTTCAATCTTGACGAGAAGAGAGTCAGCATCAGCATCAGAGCTCTTACAGCTCCCGATGAACCTAAGAAGACCGATTCCGACGAAGAGGTTGCAAGCGTTGACATCGATGCTGTTATCGCCAGCGAAGCAGAGGCTTCCGAAGATAAGTAAGTTAATGCTTTGTTAAGTTAAATATGCTAAAATAATGGGTAGTCATGCGGGACTGCCCATTTTCTTTTTCAAGGGTTACAGGGTTTGACCGCATACAAATGATACAGAACAGGAGAAGGTTATGGCATACGATTACGAACGTTTCAAAAAAGAGGTATTTGCACTCACCAGTATCGACTTAAGCTCTTACAAAGAGAAACAGATGAAGAGGCGTATCGATACGCTTATCGAAAAACGTAAAGTTGACGGTTATGAAGAGTATGTTAAGACTCTTAAGACCGATAAAGAGACCTTTGAGGAATTTGTAAGTTATCTTACCATCAACGTTTCCGAGTTTTACAGAAATCCCGAACAGTGGGATCTTCTGGACAAGCAGATCATTCCCGAACTTATAAACAAGTTCGGCAAGAATCTTAAGATCTGGAGCGCGGCATGCTCAACGGGAGATGAGCCCTATTCCTTAGTTATGGCTCTTTCCAGACACATTCCCCTCAATCAGATAAAGATCATGGCCACGGATATTGACAAGCAGATCCTGGAAAAAGCAAAGACCGGTCTTTACAATGAGAAGAGCATCGAGAATGTGCCCGATGATTTCAAAAAGAAATATTTCACCAAGATCGGACCTTCCTACAAGATTTCCGATGAGATCAAGTCAAGAGTTGATTTCAGCCAGCATAATCTTCTCAAGGACAAATATCCGACAAACATGCACATGATAGTCTGCCGTAACGTGCTTATTTATTTCACCGAGGAAGCCAAGGAAGAAGTATTTAAGAAGTTCAATGATTCTCTTTCAAAGAGCGGTGTTCTTTTTATCGGAAGCACCGAGCAGATCATCAATTACAAAGAGATCGGGTACGCAAGGAAGAATTCTTTCTACTACGAAAAACCCTGATAAAACAAAACAGGCGGGAGCAAATGCTCCCGCTTTTTACATGCTCATATGGTTCAATATGTGAGATACATATTTTTTAAACATTTCCCTGTCTGTCTTTGCTTCATCCGTAAGTTCGAAAAACAGATCCCTTGATTCATAATCCCGTTTAAAGAAGGGTGTAAACAACACATCCCACTGGGGAAGAAAATCGGAATACTTCCTTGTGTAACAGTTGGCTGCTTTGGCCTGGACCCTGTGTGCTTTGTCCACAAAGGAAGCTACGGATTTGTGCAGCGCTATGTCCTCGTCGGGGAGATAGTAGTAGTCTTTGTGGTTTGCGTAGAAATATTTCATCTCCTCGGTATAAAGAGGAACCTTCAAAAAACCGCGATTGCCTTCGCCGGTAAAATAACAGGTATCATAAATAAACGATACCGGCACCGGCAGGGGGTCATCAATGTCAAAGGATATAAGAAGTTCCGTCTTTTCGTTACCTGATTCATCGTTGTAGCGGTTGGCAGATACTTTGGTCACCGTATGTTCTTTACTCAGAAGATCGCTGTAGGAAAGAACCTTTGAGACTTCCGGCATACCTTTTATGTCTTCGAAGTTATGAAGGAGCAACAGTCTTTTCAGTTCACTGTCGGAATTTGATACATAGGAGTGATAGATCCCGATAAGATCGCCGCCGGAGAATCTGTCCTCCCTGTCAATGCCAAGGAATCTCTCAAGGGTTTTCTGCTTGCAGTTTTCCAGTCTCAGGAAGTTCCTTAAGGGAGCTATACGCTTATATATATCTATTCCGCCAAGCTCAGAAAAGGTACAATCCACATTGAATTCCTTGCATTTGGCAGTGAGATAGGGAATATCGAAGGTATTTCCGTTAAAATGCACCAGATATTTAAAATCCTTGGCGAAAAAGCAAAATTCCTCCAGTATCAGAGGCTCGTCCGAGTATTTATCGGCAAAGAACTGGGTTGTCTGCCAAACGTCGTCTCTGTAAAAGACACAGCCTATCAGGTAAAGCTTTGAAGTCCGGGGCGTAAATCCCGTGGTCTCTATGTCCACGTAGAGATAATCCGAGAGGGGGACCGTATCGCTGAATCTGTAGGAAGATTTAACGTCTTCAAGGGTGCGGTTGATAATTTCCATGTCTGATTCCTCAAAAAGTCACGCGTGTCATTTTCTTGTTCAATCATATCATTTTTCCTCCGTGATAACAAGATTATTCTTTTGACACATATATAAAAAAATAGTATTATTAAATAGTATAAAAAATGATGACTATGTTGTCATATGAGAAGGTTGGGTTACAGTTTATGGCTAAATTGACGTTTGGAGGCGGAATTCACCCTTTTGACGGAAAAGATCTTTCCAAGAGCATTCCGATAAAGGAGATCGAGCCCAAGAGCGATCTGGTATACCCTTTGTCACAGCACATCGGGGCACCTGCCAAGCCTGTTGTTTCCGTGGGTGACAGGGTACTTGCGGGACAGAGGATCGCAGAAGCGGAAGGCTTTGTTTCCGCACACATTTATTCATCCGTATCCGGTACGGTGAAATCCATCGAGGAAAGAAGGGTTGTTACCGGAAATAAAGTAATGTCCGTTATCATTGAGAATGACGGCCTGCATGAGTATGTTCCCGCATGGCCCGTCAAGCCCCTTTCGGACATGACTTCGGAAGAGATCATCGACAGGATCAGGGAAGCGGGTATCGTCGGAATGGGCGGTGCGGGCTTCCCTACTCATGTAAAGGTTTCCGTGAAGGATCCTTCAAAGATAGATTATGTTATCGTTAACGGCGCGGAGTGCGAGCCGTATCTTACAAGCGACTATCGAAAGATGGTGGAAGAACCGGAGAGCCTTATCTCGGGCCTCAAGGTTTATCTTAAGCTTTTCCCTTATTCCCTCGGCATAATCGCCATCGAGGACAATAAACCCGATTGTATCAAGATTTTCAAGGCCCTTACCAAGGAAGAGCCCAGGATCACGGTCAAAGCATTGAAGACCAAATATCCCCAGGGTTCGGAGCGTCAGCTGATCTATGCGGTGACCGGCAGGGAACTGAATTCAAAGCTGCTTCCCGCTGATGTGGGGTGCGTGGTAAATAACGTAGACACCGTCAACGCCGTGGCCAATGCCATCTACAACGGACGGCCCCTTCTTCGAAGGATAGTAACCGTTACCGGCAACTGTATCAAATATCCGAGAAACTTCTCAGTTCCCATCGGAACGCTGTATTCGGACCTTGTTGATGAAGCCGGCGGCTTTAAGAAAGAACCGGTCAAGATTATATCCGGCGGACCCATGATGGGCTTTTGCATGTTCGGACTTGACGTGCCTGTCACAAAAACCGCTTCCGCCTTGCTCTGCCTTTCGGAGGACGATGTGAGCAAAGTCGAGCCCACGGCCTGTATCAATTGCGGGCGCTGTACCGCCGTATGCCCCAGCCGCCTGATCCCCGGTAATCTTTCGGATCACGCAGCTCACTTCAATGAAGAGGCTTTTCTTGAAGAACACGGTCTTGAATGCGTGGAATGCGGATGCTGCAGTTATGTCTGCCCTGCAAAGAAACTGTTGACCCAGAATATAAAATCAATGCGCAAGATCCTGCTTGCGAAAAAGAAACGTTAACCGGGAGGGAGAAAGAGTGAACGGATTGTTGAATGTATCGTCAAATCCTCATACGCGCTCCAAAGTCACTACCAGCAGCCTTATGTTTACTGTTGTTGTGGCTTTACTTCCCGCTGCTGGATTCGGCATCTATCATTTCGGACTCAATGCGCTTTTGCTTATGGCAATCTGCGTTGCAAGTTCCGTGCTTTTTGAACTTTTCTTTGAACTCATTACCAGAAGAAAGATCACCGTGGGTGACTTTTCCGCTGTGGTCACCGGCCTGTTGCTGGCTTTGAACCTTCCGCCGTCTGCACCCTGGTGGATCGCCGTTGTGGGTTCTTTCTTTGCCATCGTCGTTGTTAAGATGCTTTTCGGAGGCCTTGGTCAGAATTTCATGAACCCGGCTCTCGGAGCAAGGTGCTTTCTTGTGATTTCCTTTGCTGCCATTATGACGGATTTTTCCGTTGACGGTGTTTCGGAAGCCACACCTCTGGCACTTTTAAAGCAGGGCGGATCCGTTGATCTTATTTCCATGGTCAAGGGTACCATCCCCGGTACCATCGGTGAGACCTCAGTCATCGCTCTTTTGATCGGTGCCTGCATCCTTGTTATCTTCGGTGTCATCGATCTGCTGGTTCCCTTTGTTTACATCGCAACCTTCCTGATCTGCATGGGGCTTTTCGGCGGTCACGGTTTCGATCCTTATTTCCTTGCAGCTCACTTCGCCGGTGGCGGACTTGTACTGGGCGCCTTTTTCATGGCAACGGATTATGTGACAAGACCAGTTACGAAATCCGGTCAGTTTGTTTACGGCCTGATCCTGGGAGTCCTTACGGCGGTGCTCCGTGTATTCGGACCCTCTGCCGAAGGAGTTTCTTTTGCCATCATCATTTCAAACCTCCTGGTACCTTTGATCGACAAGGCCTGTGCACCCAGATTCTTCGGCAAAGGAGGTGCCCGCATTGAGTAAGGACGTATTTAAATCCGTAGCCGAGATAGAACGGGCCGAGCGAAAGAAAGAAGAGGCTCTGGAAAAGAAAACATCAAAGCGCGGGGACAAGGCCCGCCGCAGGTCGGAAAGACCTTCCGGTTCGGGTAAAAGAGTCACTGTGGATGAGATCATCGAACTCATCAGGAATACATTTATCATTCTTGCCATTACGGTGGTGGCGGGCGGTATCCTGGGTCTTGTATACGAAAAGACCAAGGAACCCATAGCCGCAATGGAGTTAAAGACCAGACAGAACGCCTGCAAAAAAGTGTTTATAACAGCCTCGGATTTTTCCGGGTCCGTGATGGATTCCGTTGTCATATCTGACGAGACCAAAGCTGAATTCTCCGGGGCGGATATCAAGGACTGTATCGAGGCTTTGGGAAGCAACGGTGAACTTCTCGGTTATGTGATAGAAGTTGTGAGCCACGAAGGTTACGGCGGCGATATAGATTTTTACGTGGGTGTTTCCCTGGACGGTACCGTAAACGGCATTTCCTTCATAGAGATCAGCGAGACTGCCGGCCTTGGCATGAGAGCCGATGAGGTTCTTTCTCCCCAGTTCAAGAATCGCCATGCGGATGAGTTTAAGGTAACCAAGTCCGGTTCTTCTTCCTCGGATGAGATAGATGCCATCAGCAGTGCCACCATCACATCCAGGGCGGTCACCGGCGGCGTTAATGCTGCCCTTATATTCTTCAGAGAAAGCCTGGAAGGAGGTGTCAAGGATGAATAATCACGAGATGGAAGAAAACCATGGCCTGATTAGCGCCTTGTCCGAAAGGCTTTTAAACGGCATGTACAAGGAAAATCCCACATTGGTGCTCATGCTTGGCATGTGTCCCACGCTGGCGGTTACCACAAGTGCTGTTAACGGTCTGGGAATGGGCGTATCCACCATGCTTGTCCTTGCCATGAGCAACCTGTTGATCTCTTTACTGAGAAAGATCATTCCGGACAAGATCAGGATACCTGCTTTTATCGTTATAATCGCATCTTTTGTTACCATTGTGGAACTGTTGATGAAGGGATACATCCCTTCTCTGTACAGTGCGCTGGGGCTTTATATTCCCCTTATCGTTGTTAACTGTATCATCTTGGGCCGTGCGGAAAGCTACGCATACAGCCATCCAGCCCTTCTTTCTTTGTTTGACGGACTTGGCATGGGTATGGGCTTTACGTTCGCCCTGACACTTATAGGAGCTTTTCGTGAGATCTTGGGATCCGGCAAGGTGTTCGGTACCTATATCATGCCCGACGGCTTCGTACCTGTGAGCATTTTTGTAATGGCTCCCGGTGCCTTCTTTGTACTGGCTCTTTTGACCGCTATCCAGAACAAAGTCAAGGAGATCGGGGATAAGCACGGTAAAGACATGTCCAAGATCCAGTCCGGATGCGGCAACAACTGTCTTGAATGCGACAAGGTATGTAAAGTTGCCTTGACCGAGACAAGGGTCGAAGAGGAAAGCCCGGAACCTGTTGAGGAAGTTCCCGATAACGGACCGGAAATAAACGTTTCCGAAGAAACCGTCTCCGAAGCTGAACAGGTTTCCGCCGAAGAGCCCGCTGTAACGGAAGAACCTTCCGATACGGAAAACAAGGAGGAAGACAAGAAAGATGTCCGTACTAAGAAATCTTTTTCCTTTGCAAAGCTTCAAAAAGGACTTAAAGAAAGATTTAAAGGCAAGTCTGAAAAACCCGAAGAAAAGAATGAAGAAAAGCAGGAAGAACCTGATAAAGAGCCTTCTGTCACTTCGGAAGTTCATGAGCATACAGAATCTGAAGGCTCTGACAAAGAGCCTGAAGAAGAGTTCGAAGAACATAAAGACCTGCGGGAAGATGCTGTCGGAGAGCCTTCTGAAGCTGTCGAAGAATATAGAGAAGACGGTGAAGAACATGACAGGAACGAAGAAGAATCTGTTGAGGTCAAAGAAGAACCTGAAACAGAGCAAAGCGAACCTGATAAGGAGCAGGAAGAACCTGCAGGCGAGCCTGCAAAGCCTGAAGTAACGGATACCGTCGGTCTTGAAGCCGATGAGGAACTGGAACTTTGGGATATATCGGATTTCAAGAAAGCCATAAAGCGGGAGCTTCCTTCCGGGAAGCGTCCCGGCAAGAAGAAAAAAGCAATGGAAAAGGCCAGAGAGATGTTAAACAAGGCCGATGATGCCGCAAAGGAGGAGAGCAATGATTAAGAATCTCATATTGATCGCTATCGGCTCCGCCCTCATCAATAACGTGGTATTAAGCCAGTTCCTGGGCCTTTGTCCTTTCCTTGGAGTTTCCAAGAAAATAAAGACTGCCCTGGGAATGGGCGGCGCTGTTATATTCGTTATCACTCTTTCAAGTATCGTAACGGGTCTCATTTATGAGCATCTTCTTGTGAGATTCGACATAACATACTTAAAGACCATCGTATTTATCCTTGTTATCGCAGCCCTTGTTCAGCTGGTGGAGATGTTCTTAAAGCGTTTTATCCCGCCTCTTTACAAGGCACTGGGTGTGTATCTGCCCCTTATTACCACCAACTGTGCGGTACTCGGTATCGCCCTTACCAATGTGACCAAGAATTATTCCCTTCTCGAAGGTACCATTAACGGATTTGCCACGGCGGTGGGCTTTACCATTGCCATCGTTATCCTTGCGGGCATCCGTGAGAAGATGCAGTACAACGATATTCCCAAGCCCTTCAGGGGTATGCCCATAGTCCTTGTTTCCGCAGGCCTTATGGCAATTGCCTTCTGCGGCTTTTCGGGACTTCTGTAGGAGGTGTGAAAATGGATTTTTCCGCTGTTTTGACAGCTCTTATCATCATCGGAGGCATTGGTATCCTTATCGGTATCTTTCTTGGTATAGCCGGTATAGCATTCAAGGTCGAAGTCGATGAACGTGAAGAAAAGATATTAAAGGCTCTTCCCGGCAACAACTGCGGTGGTTGCGGATATCCCGGATGCTCGGGCCTTGCCGCCGCCATTGCGAAGGGCGAAGCCGCAGTCAATCAGTGTCCCGTGGGCGGTGCCGCCGTTGCCAAAGTGATCGCGGGCATCATGGGTACCGAAGCCGAAGAAACCGTTAAAAAGGTTGCTTTTGTGGCCTGCAGCGGCACCTGTGAAGACACTTCCTCCGACTACAATTATTACGGCGTGGAAGATTGCCGTATGCTGTCTTTCGTGCCGGGAGGCGGTCCCAAATCCTGTAATCAGGGGTGTTTGGGTTTCGGAAGCTGTGTTTCCGTCTGCAATTTCGATGCGATCCATGTTGTGAACGGTGTTGCCGTTGTGGACAGGAACAAATGCGTAGCCTGCGGCAAGTGTGTTGAGACCTGTCCCAAGCATCTGATATCACTGATCCCCTTTAATGCCAAGTATGCGGTTGCATGTTCGAATACCGACAAAGGACCCGTTGCCACCAAGGAATGTAAGGTAAGCTGTGTGGGCTGCGGCCTTTGCGTCAGAAACTGCGAGAACAATGCGGTGAAGGTTGAAAACTTTAATGCCGTCATAGATTACGATGCCTGCGTAAATTGCGGCACCTGCAAAGAAAAGTGCCCCAGAAAATCCATCGGAGAACTGTACTGAAATCAATGAGATCACACAGGGATTTTGAAGAAAAAGGAAAGACTGTTGTAATTGCGACGATATGCAGTATCACTGCCATCGTCGCTGTTGTCGTTATTGTGCTTTTTGCGAACCAAAACAGTCTTCGGAGACCGGTTTCTTCAAAGAGTAGTCCCGCAACGGTTTCTTTTGACGATCACAGCGATATCGTTTCTGTTATTTCCGAATCGGAACCCAAATATACGGTGAGCGATCTGGATTTTTACAACATGTACAAGGATCGTGAATCCTCTGTTTCAGAGTCGGCTTCCGCCACGGAACAGGGCGAAGTGCCGGAACATATTGAGGAAGAGACCGATGAGACCAATGACGGTAAGCACATCCTCATTACAAAGGACGACGGGACAGAAGAGTGGGTTGCCATAAACCAGCAGCTTCCCAGGCATGAATATGATTTTACGAATCTTCTGGATCAGTCGGGAAAATTAAAATACTTTGAGAACGACAGACTTGTGAGCCGCCTCGGAGTGGATATTTCCAAGGATGAAGGCTATGTGGATTTTGTTAAGTTAAAGAAAGCCGGCATCAATTTTGTGATGTTAAGAGCCGGTTCCAGAGGTTATCAGACCGGGCAGCTTAACCTTGATGACAGCTTTACCGACAATCTTAAGCGGGCCAACGATGCGGGGCTGGATGTGGGCGTCTATTTCCTTTCCCAGGCCGTCACCGAGGATGAAGCAAGGGAAGAAGCAAATCTTGTTATCACAAGCCTCGGACCCTACAGCGTGACTTACCCAATAACCTTTATGATGCAGTCCGTAAAAGGTGAAAAATCCAGAGCCGACGGCCTGTCCAAAAAGGATCGGACCAAGATCGCCATAGCGTTCATGAAGACGGTGCGGGATAAGGGATTAAAGACCATGCTCTGCGATGACAAGAGCAGACTCATCACAAAATACGATCTTACCAAGCTGATCAGTGATTACGACACCTGGCTTTTGGATCCCGGCGCCGATTTCCCTGATTATCCCTACACATTTTCTATGTGGAGATACACGAACAAGGGAAGCATTGACGGCATCGCGGGAATGGTGTCCATGGATATTTGTTTCACGGACTATTCCATCAAGTAGTTTGGGGAGTCAGCTTTTCGATCTTTTCCGATATCTCTACATCAGTATAGATCATGGCGTATTCTCTTGGAGATACGTCCTCTAAATAGTTTTGCATGAAGTTTTTTGAAAAACCGTTTTTGATAAGTATGTCGGCCGCCTTGTTATAAGCAATGGCGGCTTCTTTTTCCGTCCGGTAGTTCCCCACCACATAGTCGGAGCGAAGATGTATAACGGCCTTGTAGACTGTCTTTCGAAGAGTCTTGATGAGACGTACTCCGTGGTATCGGTTTATGATCTCGAGATTTTCACGCCTGTAATCCAGATCGTCTTTGTTTATGAAAAGAAAATCCCTTCCCTCCACGGCAAAACTCATTATCCCGAAGCGCTCCCTTAAAGAAGTCTGCATGCCGTATTCCGAGATGAACAGATGGTTTCCGCGCTCCATTATCTTGTGCTGGGAAAAATAAAACAGATCGTCCATATCGAACTTAAGCTCTCTTACGGGAGAAAGAAAATAACCGAAATCTCTTTTGTACAGATAGATGGGAGTGGCAAAATAGATATTGTTGTCCCGAAGATTTATGAGGGTCACGTATTTTTCAAAGATAAGAGGGCAGGAATTCTTATAATCCTGGATCGTAAGTGATCTGTCCTTAAGAAGCTGACCCGCAAAAAGGTAAGCCTCGTGGGCCTTCTTTTCCGAAGGATAGCTTCCGAGGCTGATGTGCTTGCCGGTGACGGTGATCCCGGCTCTGTAATTGGGCCTGCCGTTTTTCTTTTTGTCTGTAAATACACCTTTGAGCGCCATATGTTTCTCCCATAGACAATACTATCAAATCCTCGGGAAATAATAAATAACAGTTGAAGAAAAAATGGTTTTCGGTTATCTTTATAAGATGAAACATGTACTGCGAACAGATGGGATCATATAGATCCGAATAAAGGAGATTTATATGTTTTATACAAGCACAAGAGATGCAAATGTTAAGATAACGGCTTCACAGGCTGTATTAAAGGGCCTTTCCGATGAAGGAGGCCTGTTTGTTCCCTGCGAGTTCCCCAAACTTTCCGTTTCCCTTTCAAAGCTTGCGGATATGGACTACAAGGAGACCGCATATGCGGTAATGAAGGATTTCCTTACCGACTACACGGAGGAGGAACTTAAGGACTGCATAAACAAGGCCTACGATTCCAAGTTCGATACCGAGGAGATCGCACCTATCGCCGAAGCGGACGGAGTTTTCTACCTGGAGCTTTTCCACGGCAAGACCATAGCCTTTAAAGACATGGCCCTTTCCATCCTTCCCCATCTTTTGACCACCGCTGCGAAAAAGAACAAGGCCGACGGCGAGATCGTTATCCTCACAGCCACCAGCGGAGATACCGGTAAGGCAGCTCTTGCGGGCTTTGCGGGAGTAAAGGGCACCAGGATAATCGTTTTCTATCCCAAGGGCGGGGTTTCCAAGGTTCAGGAAAAGCAGATGGTCACCCAGAAGGAATCCAATACTCTTGTTGTGGGAGTTAAGGGCAATTTCGACGACTGCCAGTCCAAGGTCAAGGAACTTTTCGGCGATGCCGAACTTAAAGACAGGATGGCAAAGAAGGGCTTCAGATTTTCCAGTGCCAATTCCATCAATATAGGCCGTCTTGTACCCCAGATCGTTTATTATGTTTACGCTTACGGAAAACTGTTAAAAGAAGAGCGCATCAAAGAGGGAGAGAAGATCAATATCTGTGTTCCCACAGGTAACTTCGGTAACATCCTTGCAGCTTACTATGCCAAGAAGATGGGACTTCCCGTTAACATGCTGATCTGCGCCTCCAACGAGAACAAGGTGCTTTTTGATTTCTTTAAAAACGGCGTTTACGATAAGAACCGCGAGTTTATCCTGACGGATTCACCCTCCATGGATATCCTCATTTCTTCCAACCTTGAAAGACTTATATATCTCAATACGGGCTGTGATCCGCAGAAGACCAAAGAACTTATGGAAAGCCTTAAGAGCAAGGGAAAATACGATATTTCCGACACCTTCTCCAAGATTTCAGGTGAGTTTACCGGAGAGTTTGCAAACTGGTCCGAGTGCGCAAAGAAGATACACGATCTTTACGAGGGCGACGGCTATGTGATCGATACCCATACGGCGGTTGCAGCAGCGGCTTACGACAAGTACGTTAAGGAAAATCCCTCGGACAAAGCAAAGACCATCGTTGCTTCCACCGCAAGCCCTTACAAGTTTGCTCGTTCCGTATTAAAGGCCATTGATTCAAAGTACGAATCCGGAGAGGATTTTGAACTTATCGATACACTTTCAAAACTTTCCAACACCGAAATTCCCGCAGCGGTTTCCGAGTTAAAGACCGCCGAAGTCGTTCACAAGACTGTCTGCGAGATTTCCGAGATGAAGAAACAGGTTGAGGGTAATCTGGGACTTTGATCCGTATAAAAGGGGTATGTTATGTTTCTTGAATTTATACTTTTCGGCTGCGGCATGTACCTGCTCATCACCATCATAAAGATGAAAGCAAGCGGCGAGATTCCCGCAACCCTGGTAAACAAGCGCTTTGACGTTGAAAAGCACATGGACAAGGAAGCATATATTAAATATATGTTTCCGAGAGGGCTCATTTTCGGTATCCTTCTGTCCGGATCCTCGGCCATGATGATACTTGCCAATTTCATTCAGTTTTCACCCTATCTGATGCTTGTTGTTCAGTTATCGTATCTTGTGGGTGTGGTTTACTATTCGGTTATCACCATCAAAGCACAGAAAAAATTCATTTATAAGGGATGATCATGACAGACAAAGAGATACTTTCACACGTTGATTACACACTCTTAAAGCCCACGGCAACCTGGGAAGACATAAAGAAACTGTGCGACGGAGCGGTCAGATACAAAACCGCTTCGGTCTGTGTGCCTCCCTGCTATGTATCAAGGATAAAGAAAGAGTACGGTGACAGTCTGAATATCTGTACCGTTATCGGCTTTCCTCTGGGTTACAGCGTTACGGAAAGCAAGGTTACGGAGGCGAAAACCGCAGTTAAAGAGGGTGCATCCGAGATCGATATGGTTGTTAACGTTAATTTCGTTAAAAACGGGGAATTCGACCTTGTGACCCGGGAGATCGAGGCAATCAAAAAGGCCTGCAGCGGCCGCATCCTTAAGGTCATCATCGAGACTTGCTATCTTACCGACGAAGAAAAGATCAGGCTCTGCCAATGCGTTACGGATGCGAAAGCCGATTATATCAAGACTTCCACAGGCTTCGGAACCCAAGGTGCCACCTTTGAGGATGTTAAGCTCTTTGCCGCAAATATCGGTAAAGACGTTAAGATCAAAGCAGCCGGGGGAGTACGCACCAAAGAGGCCATGGAAGAGTATTTAAAGCTCGGAGCCGACAGGATCGGGGCTTCCAACATAGATCCACTGATCTTAAATCAGTAAATAAATGACCGGAGGTTATTAGCATAAATGAGCAGTGTTGCAGAAAGACTTAAAAATTTGCGAGCTTCCATGAAAGCAGCGGGAGCAGACTGGTATTTCATGAGCAGTGATGATTATCATTGCTCCGAGTATGTGGCGGATTACTTTAAGGTCAGGGAGCATTTTACCGGATTTACCGGAGAAAATGCTTTTTTACTTGTAAGTGATTCGGAAGCAAAGATGTGGACCGACGGAAGATTCTTTATCCAGGCGGAGAGAGAACTTGCAGGTTCCGGTGTCGAACTCATGCGCATGGGCGAAGCAGGGGTTCCCACCGTTACCGAATTTTTAAAGGATAACTTTAAAGAGGGCGGGAAGCTTTTCTTTGACGGAAAATCCGTCAGCGCGTCTTACGGACGCAAGTTTGAAAAGATCGTGGCTGAAAAGGGCGGATCCCTTGTGTTTGACAGGGATCTTGCGGGAGAACTCTGGGAGGACCGTCCCGATCTTCCTTCCCACAAGGTAATGGTCCTTACCGATGATATTACCGGTGAGGATACACCTCACAAGCTTTCACGCATAAGAGAGAAGATGAAAGAGTTCGGAGCAAGTGCACATTTTCTTTCTTCCCTCGATGACATCATGTGGGTAACCAATATCCGCGGCAGGGACATCGAGTGCAATCCCGTGGCTCTTTCCTACATGTACATCACCATGGACGAGGCCTTTCTTTTCCTTCAGAAGTCGGAATGGACCGATGAATTGAAAGAATACCTTAACAAGGTAAACATCAGGCTCTTTGATTATTTTGAACTGGACGGATTCTTGAAGGATGTTGCCGTTTCGGGAAAGGTGCTTCTTAATGAGGATGCGGTTAACTATTACTGCTTAAAGACCCTTGAGAGCAAAGCGGCCCTTGTTTCCAAAAGAAACCCTTCGACCCTTATGAAGGCCATCAAGAACGAAACCGAGCTTAAACGCCTTAAGGAAGCTTATATCCTTGACAGCGTATGTGTCACAAAGCTTGGTTACTGGCTTAAGAAAAACATCGGGAAGACGGAGATCACAGAGCTTTCCGCCGCTGAATACATCGATGATCTCAGAAGGAACACCGAAGGCTTCGTGGAGCTTTCTTTCCCCACCATTTCGGGATACGGTCCCAATGCGGCCATGATGCATTACAGCGCGACTCCCGAAAGCTACAGTGTTTGTAAACCCGAAGGCATGCTCCTGGTGGATTCCGGCGGACAGTATTTAAAGGGTACCACCGATGTGACCAGAACCTTTGCTTTGGGCCCTGTTTCCGACGAGGTAAAACTGCATTTTTCCAAGGTGGCTGCGGGAATGCTGGCTCTTGCGGACGGTAAATTCCTTTACGGCTGTACCGGAAGGAATTTGGATATTCTGGCAAGACTTCCTTTGTGGGAGTTAAACATCGACTACAAGTGCGGGACCGGTCACGGTGTAGGTTATTTCTTAAACGTTCACGAAGGTCCCTGCGGATTCCGCTGGAAATATGCGGAGGGTGTAAAAGAAGCCGTGCTGGAAGAGGGAATGATCATTTCCGATGAACCCGGTGTTTACATCGAGGGAAGCCACGGTATCCGTATCGAGAACGTTATCCTTTGCAAGAAGGGCGTAAATAACGGAGACGGTCAGTTTATGGGATTCGAGCATCTGACCTATACTCCCATAGACAGAGATCTTCTGGACAAAAAATATCTTTCCGAGAAGGATATCGAGAGAGTTAATGCCTACCACAAAGCCGTATTCGAGAAGACTTCAAAGTATTTTGAGGGAGACGAGCTTAAATGGCTTGAGGAAGTTACCGCTCCACTCTAGTTTCTGCGGAACACGACGATATTTTTATTGATTTTTTAACAGCCGTTTATTATAATAATCTGCGGATTGTTTGAACCAACAAAATTCACAATAGATAAGGAGAAAAAATATGGCTAAAATCGATTTAACCCAGTACGGTATTACCGATACCCCTGAGATCGTGTACAACCCTTCTTACGAGCTTCTGTTCGAAGAAGAGACCAAAGCAGGTCTTAGCGGCTACGAAGTAGGTAAGGTTACCGAACTTGATACCGTGAACGTTATGACAGGTATCTACACAGGACGTTCCCCCAAAGACAAATACATCGTTATGGATGAAAACTCCAAGAACACCGTATGGTGGACTTCCGAAGAGTATAAGAACGACAACCACCCCATGGACGAGAAGACCTGGGCTACCGTTAAGGAACTTGCAAAGAAGGAACTTTCCGGCAAGAGACTTTTCGTTGTTGATGCTTTCTGCGGCGCCAACGAAGATACCCGTATGGCAGTTCGTTTCATGATGGAAGTTGCTTGGCAGGCTCATTTCGTAAAGAACATGTTCATCCAGCCCACCGCTGAAGAAGAAGCTAACTTCAAGCCTGATTTCGTAGTATATACCGCATCCAAGGCAAAAGTTGACAACTACAAGGAACTT
>JAEEGL015425119.1_pt1 | contig 18807 bp, 10 predicted proteins | sample 9134231 | NCBI WGS metagenome assembly JAEEGL01 (sample SAMN16246548, study PRJNA631951) | gut metagenome | biome: gut microbiome; feature: rumen; material: fiber-attached | host: Bos | place: Iran: Karaj | collected 2018-10 | reverse complement strand
GGTTGTCGAGTGGTCTTCGAACCACTGCGCATTGTCCGAGATAAGTTGCGTACGCTTGGTGGCAGCCAGGTCTTTGAAGTTGACCATACTCTCCCATGTGCCGGTGATACCCAGCGGGTCGGAGTATGTCTCCGTGAAACCGTTTACGTAGTCCACACGGCTGTCGAGGTCGCGCACCCACGCGATACAATATTCATTGAAGGTCTTGAGGTCGCCCGTCTCGTTGAAGGCAATCATCTTCTCGATAGCCATTTTCTGGGCATCGTTCTCGGCGTACTTGAGTGCCTCGCGGAGCCAGTAAACGATGTGTTCGAGCGCTTCTCCATAGAGACCGCCTACTTTATAGACGCGCTCCTCTATCTCACCGGCTTCATTCTTAACCAGTTGCGAGTTCAGACCGATCCACAGCGGTTCGGGGCTGTTGTCCTTATGCGCAGCGTACCATGCCTCTGCTTCAGCCTGCGTCACCCCCTCGCCGTAGTAGTTGCCGGCAGAGTTGAGCACAAGGTCCACGCCGTCCTGTGCAGTCGTGCGCTTAGGCATGACAGCCGGATCGAACATGACAGGCAGGATAGCCGGGTCGTAGGTCACGCCCGCTTTCTCGCAGGCTGCCACGAACCACTCCTGGCTGAACTCCGGCAGGAACTTATCCTCGGAATAATGATGGTGAATACCATTGGAGAACCAGACGCGCTTGAGGTATCGCTCGAAGGCGGCGAACTCGTCCGTATTCTTATCATACGGATAGTTCACATACAGGTTCTCCAACGCACGACGGATACGGAGATTGTACCGTCCGTTCTGGTCGAAGAGAATGTCGCGACCCCATAAAGCCGCCTCACTCAGACAATAGACGAGTTGCTTCTGCTGCAAACTCAACGAATCAAACTCCGGCACGTCGTAGCGCAGGATCTCCAGGTCATAAAACTTATCCACGTTGTATTGGAAGGATTGCGGTTGCTCTTTCTTTTGGCAGGCTACAAGCGTCAACGCCGCAGCCAAGACGAATAGGATTTTCTTCTTAGCCATAAAGGCACGATTAACTTCGTTTTTCATTATATTCTCTCAAGTACGGTATGTACCAACTCTTTGATACGGGGTTTATAATCGGTGTTCGCGGCTTCTATCTTGCGTTGCGCGATGACGCAGCAGACGGTCATTGCGCGGTGTCCCATATGGAGTGCCAGACCGGCGATACAGGAACCTTCCATCTCATAGTTGGTGATTCGCTGTCCCTCATAACGGAAAGCGGATATCTTCTCGTTGATATCAGGCACCGCCAGATCCACGCGCAGCACGCGTCCCTGGGGTCCATAGAAACCGTTGGCAGCAATCGTGCAGCCGCGCATCATGTCATCTTTGGCAATACGGTCCACCAGTTCGGGGTTAGCCGCTACCACATACGGCACTGCCGCCTTCTTGGGATAGCCGACAAAGTCCACAAAAGCCTTCTCGAAACCGAGGTCGGATATCTTGTCGCGGTCCTCGTAGAACGCCAGCACGCCGTCGAAACCGATGGATTTCTGGCTGACCAGGAAAGTACCCAGAGGAATGTCCTCTTGCATACCGCCGCACGTACCGATACGGACAATATCGAGCACCCGTTTCTCGGCTTTCTCTGTACGGGTAGCGAAGTCGATATTCGCCAGCGCGTCAATCTCGTTCATCACGATATCGCAGTTGTCGGTACCGATACCCGTCGAGATACACGAGATACGTTTGCCGTGGAACTTACCGGTAATGGTATGAAACTCGCGACTCTGAACGTCGCACTCGATTGAACCTTCATCAAAGAAGGATGCCACCATATTTACACGGTCCTGGTCGCCGACGAGGATAACCTTGTCCGCCAGGAACTCCGGTTTAAGATGTAAATGGAACGCAGAGCCATCTGCATTGATGATCAACTGCGAAGCAGGGAATGTTTTCATAATATTGATAATTTAGATTTTTAATATTTGGGGCAAACGCGACTATGCTTCACCGCCGGTAAAAGTAAGCGGGAGTGTACTGCCGTGAGCAGGACCTCCGACAGGATTGATTGTTCCGAATTTCTGCTCGTATTGGGCAATGTTATTTTGCAAAGCCCCAAGGATCTTCTTTGCCTGATCCGGAGTCACTATAACGCGTGACACTACGTTTGCCTGAGGCATTCCCGGCATAATTTGAGCAAAATCCAGTACGAACTCCGTCGGCGTATGTGCTATCAATGCCAGATTGGCAAATACTCCTTGTGCTTTATCAGGAGCGATGTTGATGTTTAATTGTTTCTTTTCCATATCCTTATTTAATTATTTATATTACCATTTGTTATTTCGTTTCGGGACTATGAGGATCCAAAGGTTGACCAGCGGCAGCATGATGTCAAACCACAGGACGCTGAACATATTGAACCTCTCCAACCCCATTCGCCGCGCCGAGACATTGAGGATAGCCGTCTGCATGATCCAGCGGATAAAAAAGAGCCCTATAGCCACCATAAACGGTATCGCAGGGAGTGCAAGGGAGGTTGGACAATAGAGTACGGATACCGCTATCACAGCCGCATAGAAAAGCCCTCTGGTCATAGGTTCTATGCCTAACCGCATTTTGGTGCTTTCCTTGTATGCCGGCGAGACGGAGAGATGGCGCCGCTTCTGCTGAAGCCATTCCCGCATCGTCTTCTTGGAGAGCGACCATGTATAACTCTCGGGCGAGAGCACAACTGCCGTGTTCTGTTTGGTGGCCACATGGTTTACGAACAGGTCGTCGTCTCCAGCCACTTTGTTCATCAGATGGGTGAAACCACCCGACTCAAAGAAAAGCGCCTTGCGGTATGCTAAATTCCGTCCCACGCCCATATACGGAATACCGCAAAGCGCTGCTCCCAAATAATGTAAGCCGTTGAATAATGTATCGTATCGCACCAGACGGTTCACGAAACCTTTTTCCGCGAAATACGGACTGAATCCCAGAACGATATCCTTGGTACCCGGTTCTTTGTCACCCGGTCTTTTCCCGAAACCCTGCATCATGGTCCGGATCCATTGGTTGCTCTCCGGCACGCAATCCGCATCGGTGAGCAGCAGATAGTCGTATTTCGCCGCTTTGGCAGCCAATGTGAGAGCCAGTTTCTTGGTAGAACCCACCCGTGCCCCATAAGGCACAAAAGTCATATGCAGCCGCGGGTCATGGACCATGTACCGCTCTATCATCGCCCTCGTCTCGTCCTCCGAACCGTCATCCACCACAATCACTTCATACTCCGGCCAATCCTGGGTCAGGATAGCCTGCAGATACTGCGAGATGTTATACGCCTCGTTGTGCGCACAGAGTACCACCGACACGCCCGGTACATTTTCCATCGGGTCTGCCGCCATCGGGCCCTTTTTCCTGTCTCTTCTTATCCTGCGCGCAGGAGCTGCCATATAACGGGCATAGAAATACAGCTGAGCAAGGAACAACACGCCCAAAACACCGATAGACACCCAGTCCGATATGTCCAAATATTCACCTGCCACCCTTCGATTTTCACTTTTCAATTTTCACCTTGTACACGTGCGTACTGCTTCCGTCTTCCGCCTTGACGGTGATCACCCATGGTTTGCCGTTGATCTCACCGGGAGCAACCGTCATTTCCTGGCTATCCAGTTTGCGTCCGTTGAAACGTGCTTTCTCGCCTTTCATATTGGTGAGAGTGCCAATACCGCGGTAGCCGGCGATTTGAATCGTTTGCGCTTCGCTGTTTGAGAGTTTGTAGGTTTGTTCCTTGGCGGTATTGGGGTCAAAATCCTTCCACTCTTTGCCGTTGACCAGCAGTTTGTCTATTTTGGAAGAATAGATCAGCTCCACGTCGTCCACGTAGAGCGCATTGCCGTCGTATATACCGTCATTAGCCCGGAAGGCAGGATAGTTGCCGGCAGAGAAGATCACATTGCACATGGACGGCTTGGCATTACTCATATATAGAATAGGCACTTTGATCCGGGTCCACTCCTCGTATTTGGCACGTGCGCGATGCCATCCCTCGGCTATCTGCTTCGCAGGCTGTTCCACGCCGAACTCATTGCCGTCTGTTGCGCGCCGGATATCCGACTCCTCGTTGATGCGCTCGGTCGTGGTGGCTGTACCTTTCTTGTTCTTGTATTGGCTACTCTTGGATGTGCCCTGCCATGAATAGAACAGCAGATGAAAATCTTCGTCGTTGGTCCTAGGTCCGACACGCTTGATCCAGACACTCATCGTGTCAGGCCGGTGGGTCCACGCGATTCCGCCTTCCGTTCCGGCTGTAGCGCCGCTCACATTCAGCCCTTTCAGGTACTGCCACGGCCGGCCTAATGACACATAACCGGGACCCGTCGCGCCGATACCCAGCTTAGGTATTCCCACTGCACGGTCTTTCACATATGCGCAATAGCCCGACCGACCGGGTTTCTGGTATAAAAAAGTGAACTTAAAGCCCGCCTGATTGACATTCGAGCCGTGCCATTGGGTCAACTGGATATCACCATTGAATTTGTCTCCCCAACTCTCGAAATGAGGATCCGGCAATTGCTGGGCTGACACACCCATAAACGCGCCGAGAAGCGCCAGTACGAAGATTTTTCTTTTCATAAGCATTAATTTCGCTACAAAATTACAACTTTTTTTGCATATATGCAAACTTTTTACTACTTTTGCAAAGGATTTATACAAATATCGTGCCTATGGCGAATGTTTTTGGAGACAAATGGAGTTTCACCAGCTTTGGTGAGTCGCACGGAGCGGCGATAGGCGGTGTGCTGGACGGTGTTCCTGCCGGTCTGCATATAGATTTTGCAATGATCCGCAAGGAGCTGGACAGACGTGCCGGGAAAGGGACAAAGGGACAAAGTACCAAGTACCAAGGAGTTTCACCACGCGCACTGCGTGAACCCGACGAAGTGGAGTGGCTTTCCGGAGTCATAGAAAGTGACCAAGTGACCAAGGACCAAGGACTAACCACCTTAGGCACCCCCATTGCATTCCTCATCCGCAATAAAGATGCACGGCCCGAAGACTACGAATTTCTCAAACACTCCTACCGCACCGGACATGCCGACAAAACCTACGAGCAGAAATACGGTATCCGCGACTGGCGTGGCGGCGGCAGGGCTTCGGCGCGTGAGACGGCGGCACGCGTGGTCGCCGGATGTATCGCCAAACAAGCCTTGCGGCTCAAAGGCATCACTATCCATGCCGCTTTGATCCAAGTGGGCGCAGAGACCGACCCTGCCCAATTCGCTGAGACCATAGCCGCGTACCAACGTGACGGAGACTCGATAGGCGGAATAATAGAATGCCGCATCCAGGGACTGCAAGCGGGAGTAGGCGAACCGATCTTCAACAAACTGCAGGCCGAGTTGGCTTTTGCTGTCATGAGCATCAACGCCTGCAAAGGATTCGAGTACGGCACCGGTTTTGAAGGTGTAACGCACCCCGGCTCCGCTATCAATCATATCTCCGGAGGCATTGCGGGAGGCATAGCAGACGGCACGGATATCGTCTTCCGCTGCGTCTTCAAACCCACACCCTCCACGCCCAAAGCCGGCGTGAAAGGAAGACACGACGCGTGTGTTGCCACTCGCGCCGTGCCCGTCGTAGAAGCTATGACAGCTCTCGCTTTGATACAGCTTTTGTAAGAAATTGACGAGTTGGGATCATACATCAAAGAATCCTAACTGACTGATAGCCAATAGCATTCTGGCGATATATTCGCTGTCAGGTTCGCTCCACCGGAAGCCAAGGCGCAATAGCACTTGCGAGGTGTACTCGTTATCACGGTCAACTTGCTTCGAAGGCTGTCCGTTCGCCATGTTCTGATAGGCGAGCATAGTGGTCAGCAGGGCTGCTTTCTTGGGATCCGCAGCGGCTTGCTGTACCAACGCGCCAAACTCCATAGACTCGACAAAACGTATATCCGTACCTATTTTCTTCAACTCGTTCAGCACATCGCCCAACAAGCGCGTATGGGTGTTGTAAGGCTGGAAGACCGTACAGTCATCCGGAGTCGTAGCCAACAGAACGATAGCCCGCGCCGTCTCGTTGATAGGCGAGAACTCGGTAGGCGAGTCGTACTGCTCATAGGGGCAGCAGCCTAACATATTGAAGATCTTGATACGGCCCATATAACTGTTGGTAGAGAAATTGACTTGGAACTCGCCGTCGTAACTGCGTGCCGCCAGATTACCCACCCGCATAATCTTTGCCTTGAGCCCTTTATGCGCCACAGCGTCCAGAATAAGGCGGTCGGCAAGGAACTTGGAGTGCATATACTGGTTGCCCAGATACTGGCCGAAATAGATATTCCGCTCCGTCAGGACAGGTGCCGGCACATTATTCCCGATCCAGATACCTCCGGTGGAGGTGGTGGATACATGTACGAGCCGCGCACCGGTAGCCAGACAGAAGTCCACGCAGCGTTGTGCACCGCCGATATTCACATCTTCAATATCCGTGCCTTTGGAGAAATGCTTCACGTTCGCGGCGCAGTTAATAACAGTCGAAGGTTGAAAATCGAAAGTCGAAAGACACTCCGTGAAATCGCTTGTGACATCGCCGTTGATGACGAACAAGCGCTTGCCGAAGAGGTCATCGAAACGACGGCTGAAATAGTAGAACAGCAAGTTGCGCACACGCCGCTCGGCATCATGCCGGTCCTTGCCGCGCACAAGGCAGGTGATTGTCTCGGCATCGGAGTCGATGAGTTCCTTGAGCACATGGATACCGAGGAAACCTGTGGCGCCGGTAAGAAGAACATGACCTAAGCCATTTACCATTTTGTCATTTACCATTTGACCATTTAGGAAGGTGTCCAAGGTGTTCTTTTGGAGCAGTGCGTTGATGGGTTCGTAATCAAAATCCGTAATGACCGTATCGGGTGCATCGCTGTCATTTCCCTTTTTGCCATTTACCATCTGCGCCAACAGCCGCGGCGTAGGATGGCTGAAGAGGTCGGCATAAGCGATGTGCTGTCCGCCTTTCTCCGCCTCGATGATGACACGTGTCACCATGAGCGACGTGCCGCCCAAATCGAAGAAGCTATCCGTAGCACCTACTTTCTCCAGACTCAAGACATTCGCAAAGATGTCCGCAAACAGCTTTTCCGTCTCGTTGGCGGGGGCTACGTAGGCATGGTCGTCCGCCTGAATCTTCGGAGCCGGCAGTGCTTTGCGATTCACTTTCTGGTTCTGGTTAAGCGGAATAGCGTCAATCTGCATCGTAGCAGCAGGCACCATGTATGGCGGTTTGGTCTCACGTATGAAGGCATTGAGCGCCTGCACATCTATCTTCTCGTCGCTGACGATATATGCCGCGATAAACTTACCGCCGTTGGGGTAATCGAACGCCTGCACGGTAGCATCTTTGATACTGGGGAACTGACGTATCACCGTCTCCACCTCTTTCAGTTCGATACGGAACCCGCGTATCTTGACTTGTCCGTCGCGCCGCCCAACAAACTGGATGTTGCCGTCCGGCAGGTATCGTACAATATCTCCGGTTCTATAGCAACGCAACTTTGTACATTGTACATCGTCAAATTGTACTTCCACAAAGGTTTCTTTTGTCTTTTCGGGCAGGTTCAGATAACCGCGTCCTACTTGCGGACCACTGACCCATAACTCGCCTGCGGCACCGAGCGGCAGACGCCGGCCGTTGGTATCCATGACGAACAGTTGCAGATTATCCAGCGGTTTGCCGATAGGGATATGCTGCTCATAGCCGTCCAGGCAATAGGTGGTGGTGAAGATAGTACACTCGGTCGGACCGTAACCGTTATGCATCTTGTAGTTGGTTGGCGGCGTGAGAGCAGCCAGTGCTTCACCGCCCACAGACAGATGTTTCAAACTATGGCACTCCACATTCGTAGCGAACTGGAATCCAATCTGTGTGGTCATGAACGAGTGGGTCACTCCCTCTTGGTCGAAATACCGTCCCAACTCCGGCAGGTTCAGTCGCATGTCTTCGGGAATGATGCACACCGCAGCTCCGCAAGTCAGCGCCGGGTACATATCCATCATATTGGCATCGAAGCCAAACGAAGCATATGCCGCCACTTTGTCGCCGGCATGCAGGTCGTAATACCGGTGGTACCAATGGCAGAACGCCACGAGGTTGCGATGCTCCAGCATCACGCCCTTCGGCACACCCGTAGAACCGGAAGTGTAGAGGAGAATAAAGAGGTCGGAAGGCTGAACGCTTTCTACTTTCGGCTTTTGACTTTCGACTATTGACTTTTGACTCAGTTCCTCCAGCTCTTTCTCTGTCAGCAGCATGCAACTATTGCCGTCCTGCTGCATATAATTGAGTCGCTCTTCCGGGTAAGAGGGGTCGAGCGGCATGTACGCGCACCCTGTTTTCAGCACGGAGAGCGCGCCGATAGTCATCCATTCGGAGCGTTCCACTTTGATGGCAATGACATTTGTTGTCGGGTGCAGCCCGGCGGCTATACGGTCGGTTATCTCATCTAACTCGCGGTAGGTGATTCGTTTGTCGCGGAAGATGACGGCGATGTTATCCGGCGTCTTCGCCACCTGCGTTTTGAAGAGCGAGAGTATGGTCTGCGTGTCATCATAGTCCACGTGGGTCTCGTTGAAACTATCCAGCAGCGCTGTCTGTTGCTCGTCCATCAGCGAGACGGAGCGCAACGGGGCTTTGGTATCCTTGGCGAACGCACTCACGGCATTGCTAACCGACTGCGCGAGGCTCTGCATCATCTCGCGGCTGTAACGGCCGTTGTCGTATTCAATCGCCACAGAAGGTTTGCCATCCACCTCCACGATATAGAACGCAATCTTGAACTTCGGCACGTTCAGTTCCATGTTCTCCGTCTCAATCGCCTGTCCCTTCACCTTGTATTCGGAAAGGACGCCGAGCTGGTAGGCGTACATGATTTCTGCCGTCAGGTCGTAGTCAGCGGCTATCTGTGCAAACGGATAGTTCTCATGCGAGAGGGTCTGCTCGAAATTCCTGCCTGTCTCCCGAACGAACTCCTCTACGCTCTGCGTGCCTATCTTGCTGCTCAATGCAAGCGTGTTTACCATCATGCCAATCGTGTTCGCCATCTTGAGGTTGCTACGGCCATTGGAGATAGTGGTGATACAGAGGTCGTCGTTGTTGGCAAACCGCGCGAGCGTGTAGAATACTGCCGCGAGTGTTGCACCGGCGGCGGTCACGCCTGCGGTTTTTGCCACCTGCTCGGCAGCCTGCAGATTCATTGGTGCATAAACCTGTCCTATCTCGCCGTCTTTGGGGTTGGTCAGGTCCGCCGGTAGCTCCGTCACGCCCTCCACTTCTGCCAACTGCGAATGGAAGAACTCTTTGGCTGCTGCGTGTTCCGCACTGTTCTCTGCGGCTTGTTCCTCAGCCACAAACTCGGCATAAGAGCACATCTCCGGTTCGATGACCCCACCGTTCAGTAGCGCGCATAACTCATTGAAGAACACATCATACGAAGCGCCATCGCATACCAAATGGTGCATGTCGCAATAGAGATATAGAGCCTTTTCGGTCTGCACGATGCTGAACCGGAAGAGTTGGTCTTTCGAGAGATTGAAGGGCTGCACGAACTCCGCACGATAGGCATCCAACTGCGCCTCTTGCAAGTCAATCGTCTCCAGCCTCAGCTCTTGGCCTTTGTCTATCAGTTGCTCCACTCCGGTATCGTTCGTCAGGAAATGTACAAACAGCTCAGGATGGTTTCGAACGACTTGTTCCACTGCTGCACGCAGTTCCTCCGCACGGACTCCCTCCGGTAAACGCGCGCGCATGGGAATATTATATAGTGTAGAAGTGGGGTTCTTCATACACTCGAAATAGACGCCTGTCTGCGCGTGGCTGAGAGGGAATGAGACCTTGCTCGGTTCGGACGGCCACCGGCAGTCCTCCGTGCTCAAAGTAGAAGGAGTCTTTTGACTTTCGACTTTTGACTTTTGACTGCCATCCATCATCGCCTTCAATATCTCGTTTTCGATAAGCTGGATGTTCGCCCCTTTGATAAGCAGTTTGGCATCAAGTTGCACGCCGAAACGCTTATAGACCTGCGTTGCCAGTTTGATGGCGGAGATGGAACTCAGTCCCACGTATCTCAAGTCGGTCATTATTCCGAAATCGCTGTTCCCCACGATGCCGGCGACCATGTCACGCAACTGCTCCTCCAATACATTCAGCGGTGCTGCCTCCTTCGTACATTGTACATCGTCCCCTTGTACTTTAGGAAGCGGTAACGCTTTCCTATTGACTTTCTGGTTCTGGTTGAGCGGAATAGCATCTATCTGCATCGTGACAGTCGGTACCATATAAGGTGGTTTCTGGTCCATGATAAAGGCATTGAGTGCCTGAATATCAATCTGTTGGTCAGAAACGATGTATGCTGCGATGAACTTACCACCACCTTCCGGAAAATCAAAGGCTTGCACGGTGGCATCCTTGATACCCTCAAACTGGCGTATAACCGCCTCTACCTCTTTCAATTCAATACGGAAACCGCGGATCTTGACTTGTCCATCTTTGCGTCCGACGAACTCAATCGCTCCGTCCTGACGATACCGCACGATATCGCCTGTCTTATAAACGCGAACCTTTGTACCTTGTACATTGTCAATTTGTACATTAACAAACGCCTCTGCGGTTCTCTCGGGTTGGTTGAGATAACCGATACCTACCTGCGGTCCGGCTATGAGCAGTTCGCCTGCGGCACCCCAAGGTACACGCTTGCCGTTCTTATTGACAATAAAGAGTTCGGCTGTGTCGTTCGGATAACCGATAGGGATGTTCGGTTCGTTCTTCTCCACCCAGAAACTGGATACATAGACAGTGCACTCCGTCGGACCGTAGCCATTCCACAAATGATAGGATGGCGGATTCAATGACATCAGTTTTTCGCCACCCACGCCGAGACATTGGAATCCGGGTATCTCGGGATAGTTGATAGCCATCTGAGTGCCTACTTGGGTCGTCATGAAAGAGTGCGTGATACCCTCTTTGACAAAATAGTCATATATGCCATCCAGATCAAAACGTATATCTTCGCCAATAACATATATGGCTGCGCCGGCATACAAACATCCCCATAGATCCATCATATACGCGTCAAAACCGTAACCGGCATACGTAGCGTACCGGCTGTCGGGCGTAAGACCTATATGATGAGTATGGTAATCGCAGAAAGCGAGGATGTTCTGTTCGCTCAGCATCACGCCTTTCGGTGTGCCGGTCGTGCCTGATGTATAAAGCAGTATGAAGGCATCTCCGCCTTCATATTTTGCGGCATCCTGACGCATGAATTCCAGCCGCTCGGCAGGATAGGAACTATCCAGCGGCATGGCAGTAAAGCCTGCTTTGGCAATAGCGAGCGGCACTATCACCATCTGTTCGTTACGCGGCACGGAATAACCCATCACGTGCTCGCCGCAAGGATAGATAGACACGCCCTCTATGTTTTCCCCTCCTTGGACGAGCGTTTGGGAAAGTTCGTCCGTGAGCCGGTCCACTTCCGCATACGTCAACCGCACATCGCCAGCCACAACACATATTGCATCCGGCTGTTCGGCGACGTGTTTTTTGAAGCGTGTGATGAGGGAGTCTCCTTCGATATTTCGGCATCTCGATATTTCCGGGTTTCGAAGGTCCAGCCACTTGATCTGTTCCTCATCGCAATACTCAATCTCACTCACGTTCTCCGCCGTCACCATCGAACGGAGGATCATGCTATAAGTCTTTGCCAACTCCTGCATGAACGCATCGGAGTAGTCGGCTTCGCTATAACTCAGTTTGAGGAAATACTGCGCATCGGCTTCCAGTAGTTCGGCACACAGTTTCCATCCCGGAGTGGGTTTGCGGAGATCTACGAACGGTACTAACTGTTCCCCTAAACGCAGACTGCGTTTGTCGTTAATAACCGGTCCCTGATAGACGAACATCACTTGGTTGTTGAGTCCCAGGTCCCGCACCGCATCCGGGTAAGCATAATATTGGTATTTCTGCGTCTGCTGTAATTGCGTATCCATCCCCGCCAACAAGTGCTGCAGGCTGACTGCCAATGGCTGATTGCTCCAGTTTAGAAAGACCGGCAGTGTATGAACCATCATCGTTACCGAGCCCAATGTTCTTCTGTCTGTACGTCCGAAGAAAGCGGTGCAATAAGAGGCTTTTTCTTCGGCGCTATATGCCGCCAGCAACAGTCCCCAGGCAGCCTGCATGATAACGCTCTCTTTGGAGCCAAACCGTTTCTCAATCTCCTGCACCTCCTCTTTGGTTACCGTCAGCGGATACTGCTTATAACTGAAAACCGAAGGCTGGTCGCTGATACCCAACTCCGCTTGCGGAATGGGCAGACTGTCCGTTTCTGCTGCATCTGCAAACTCACGAGCGTACCATTCGCGGACTTCGGTCATCTGTGCTTCATCAGCACGCTGAGCAGCCTCTGCTTGTGCTATCGCTGCACCGTCCATCAGCTCGCCGGACAAAGCCTTGCCTTCATACGCACGGCTGATATCACGCAGCAGTACCGTCATTGAGAACCCGTCCGAAATCACATGGTGAAGATCAAGATATAAATAGCTTTTGACTTTCTGCTTTTGACTTTCGACTTCGTATATTTCCGCGCGATACAGCCTCTCTCCGTGTATATCCATCGTACGGGCGAAAGTCTTCTGAACTTCCTCCCACTCTGCCTCTGATACCGGTTTGACCTCTACCCCAGGCGTTTTCCCCTCTCCATAAGAGAGAACCGGGGTTATGTTTTCCCCGTCCAGTTCTATATGCCCCAAGATATACGGGTGGGCGCACAAAGCGTCATGGACCGCCTGCTGCACCCGCTTTGTATCCGTGTCCTCGGGAAGAGGGAAAAGTACGGGGTTCTGGTAATTACGTGCATCATCAACCGATGCCTCACAGGCATAATACACGCCTAATTGCGCTTGGCTTAACGGGCTTCTCATAGCTTTCGACTTTTTGCTTTCGACTTTCGACTTTCTACTCTATCTCAAAGATATTCTGGAATCCGCTCATACGGAATATGTCTGCTACGTCCTCATTCAAATGGCAAATCCGGATTCTGCCGCCTTTTGCTTCGCTCTCGCGTTTGAGCTGCATGAAGAATCGCAAGCCGGCTGAGGAGATATACTCCAGTTCCGTACAGTCGATCACTAATGTCTTGTCGGCAATGTCCAGCACTTGTTGTAGTTCGTCAGCCTGTTCGGTGGTAGCTACAGTGTCCAGTTCGCCGATGATGCGAACGATTGTTTCTTGTTCGTTTTTCTCTGCCGCAAGGGCGCGATTAACTTCGTTTTTCTGAATATTGATTTGCATATGTTCAGAGATTTTTGATAATTGTCAATTCGTTTTTGTTGTCCAGCCGTTGGTAATAGAGTTCGTCGGCCATCTGCCGCAGCAAAGCGATACCCAGTCCTCCAATCTGCCGTTCTTCAGCATTTTTGGCAGTATCCACCTCTTTTTGTGCAGTAGGGTCAAAAATCGTGCCGTTATCGGAAATCTTGATACAAAATTGTCTTTCGGCTTTCGACTTTTGACTTTCGACTCTCAACTCTATCGCCGTCGCCTGCGAATAGTTGATGATATTCACAACCGCTTCTTCCAACGCCACTTCCAGGCGTTTGAGCGTCCGTTTGTCCACTCCTGCACACAGTCCGTAATTATGCAAAGCGTTTCTGAATACAGGCAACTGGTCCAATCTGTTTTCCAGATGTAGGGTCAAAGGTTGTACATCATTGGTCAGGCGGATGGTCATTATGGTCATATCATCTGTTTGTTCGGCTCTGCCGATATAACGGACACATGCTTTTCGGATGGCGTTTATACTGTCGCTGCCTGCAAGCGGGATGTTCTCTGCCGCCATTTGCCTCCACCTCTGTACTCCCAGCATCTCCCGTTTTTCGTTTCTGGCTTCTGTTATGCCGTCCGTATAGAGAACCAAGGTCTCATTTTTGCCAAGCATGGTGCCTTGTTCTTCAAAACGAAAGGTACCTTTGTAACCCAATGGGATGTTCGGGATGACGTCTATTTCCCTTGTGGAGTTTTCGTTATTCGACTTTTGATTTTTTATTACTATAGGAGGCAAGTGTCCGGCATTACAGTACAACACCTCTCCGGTAGGAATATGCAGGCGTCCGATAAAAGCCGTGACGAACATCAATGACGGGTTGTTGTCGCTCAGCACAGCGTTAATGTCTTCCATAATGGATTTGGGAGATTGCAATCTTCGCACAGTGGATCGGAACAAATTGACCGTAGCACTCATAAACATCGCTGCAGGCACACTCTTCCCGCTCACATCGCCGATGATGAAATAGAAGTCATCATCTTTTCTATAGAAATCATAGAGGTCCCCTCCTATTTCGCGCATCGGCTCCAGTGCTGCCTGTACTTCAATATCGGACCATCTGTCTTCCACTTTAACCTTCTCGCGTTCACCAATCCGCAGAATCCCCTTCTGAATACTACTGGCAATGCGCAACTCCTTCTCCAACACCTTGTTTTCCGTTTCAGCACGAACATATTCTGTTTGGTCCTGCCATAGACGGCGAATGAGCAGTCCTGCTACCAATATACCTATAACGAGTACGATAAACGTAATTAGCGATACCCTGATCATACCATCCCAAATGTGGTGATTCGGGACTGCTATTACCAACATCATTTCTGCCGGAGAAAGTGCTTTTTCCGAGACAATCATATTGTCCCAATTATCTGCTTCTCCGGTCTGCACAATCAACGTGCCGCCGGGCCCATACAACTGACACTCCGCATCTTCGTATGGACGGGCTTCAAGTAATACCTGTTTGGCCCATGACAATGCATAGTCCGCGCCCGCTACGCCCATCACATTATTGTGGTCGTCATATGCCTTAAGCGAATAGGTGAAAATGAGACTGTCTGTGTCGTAATCCGTATAAGACTCGCTCCAAAAACCTTTGTCATCGCTCAGCATGGCACCTTTGTACCAATCGCGTTCAAAATAATCGAACTTCGTCTCTAAATGATAACTGATTATGGAGTCCTGACTTGCCCGGAACGCACAAACCGCATAATGTTTGCCTTGATCGGGAAAATAATTGGGAGTATAGCAGAAATAGCAACTATATAAATACGGGAAACGCCATAGAACGGTTTCTATGTGATTGTATAGTGCAAGTGTGTCTTTCCCGTTCCGGGGCAGATAACTCGCTATCTCCGATACGGCATCGCACATGTCATGCAACTCATAAATCACATCCTTCTGCGCCAGTTCCATCTTGCAATCTATCCGCTCCATGATGTCTGCCTTGCTGCGCTGATAGGACAACACGAACTGAATCGTCATGGCAATGACGAGAAAAACAGCGGATGCTATCGGTAAAGACTTGATTCGCATATTTGAATTCAAAATACCGGTCGGCCGGTAATGTCGTATATCTTTTCTCCAAGGCGAATGTAAAGCCGCCCCTCACGAAGCACTTTCACGCAATGTACATCACTCTTCGTGGTTTCTATGCCTGTTTCGCTGTTTGGCTTACGCGCCATGCGGATAGCAGCGATGCCGCCGTCACCGCTCGTCTGCGCGGAAGCGATGGTCAGCATGAACGGAGCCGATTGCTGCACATCCAGGGTCAAGCCTGCCTTCACAAACTTGGTCTTGGAGCCGAACTCTACACCGTTGATATAGAACCGCACGTCGCGTTCTGTGCCCGAGAACGGAGTCAGATAGAGCGTGTCGCATGCCGGCAGGAAGAGTTCCACATGCGTCTTGCCCGCTATCTCACGGCTGTAGTCGCTGTCGGTCTTGGAGAACTTCCATTTCTTGGTCCCGTCCCATCCATAGGCACTCTTGACCCACGTCTCTGTGCCGTCAAAGACGATTTCCGCAGCGGAGAACTCAACCGGTGTCACGGGTTGGATATCCAGCGTATAAACGGCGGTCGTCCCATTCAGAGCGGTGATAGTGACGGTATCGTTTGTCTGCGCCCAAGTGGCACCCGCTGACAGAAGGCAACTGTCAATAACGGGCACGGACGTTCCTGCCAGATACCATCCGCGGATAACACTCTCGCCTTCGTTGATATAGGCGTAGTAATGATTGCTCAGGATGACCTCTCTGATTGCTCTTGCCGTCGAGTCAATAGTCTCGGGGATAGTGTCAATGGACGGAGTCCCGGGAGTCGTTCCGCCCCACCGCACATACTGATAGATAGGCGTGTCTTTCTTACTGTCCGAGGTCGTGTAGAACAGCGAGTCATTCAGCCATGCCAGCGACTCGCCCTGCTCTTCTTTCTGATATGCCATCACTTGTACCGGATTACGTAAGACAGTTGCGCTCAGGCTTTCTGCTCCCTGACGCTCCCAGAGAAGGATATATTCCTCGTTCTTGATTGCCATCCAATGACCATCCGGAGTGATATCTCCACCATTGGCTAACTTGAACTTGGAGCCGTTACCCAGCGCGCAGACTTCCGTCAGACGCTGTACACCCGTTCCGTAAGTAGTAGAGAATGGCAACTTATACAGATGGCACACGCCATCCACTTTGTCGGCGATGTAGAACATCTGCTCCACATTGTCATACATCAGCGTCTCGGTGTTGTGCGCCGTATTGTCCGGATAACCGAAGCGGATCGTATTGACCGTCACATTCTGCGTGCCGGAACTGATGGCAGGTTCCTCGAAATAGAAGATATAATACTGGTCATTGAAAGCCAAATCATTATCGCCGATAGCACCGATGAAGACATAGTTTTTTCCGTCATAGATACCGGTGGCTATATCTTCCCAGTCGTCTCGGTCTGTATTCGGGGGGGTGGTCAGATCTACCGTCATTGCCAACGTGCCGTCCGGCTGAATAGCGATGATCTTACGGTTGTCGCCGGTGTTCTCATCGCCATGTGCCCAGAGGTAACCCGGCGTCTGGCGGGAAGCAGCCAAACCGCTGATTTCTTTCATTGTTTTTTTCTTCATCGTGCCGCACTCGGTACGCGTGAAGTCTGTGTTTTCCTGCAGGGTCGTACCGTTGTAGTTAATTCCGGCACCCCATGCCATAGTAGCGGACACAAAGCCCGCTACTATAGATATAAGGATGCGTTGCATACGCATAAGAGTAAGATTATTCCACTACTACCGGTTTGTATTTCGGCACAAGAGCCTTCATTACGCTCCATCCAATGAGGTAAGCAACCGCGCAGATGCAGAACACAATCATGTATGCTGCCGGTTTGCCGGTGAAGCCTGCGAATGCAAACGCATCGCCTAACCGGGCTGCATAGTCGAAGAGCATACCCGAACCTTTGTTGATGAGGAACGAGCCTACACCGCCTGCCATGGCACCGATACCGGTGATGGTAGCGACAGCACTCTTCGGGAACATGTCACCCGTGGTGGAGAAGATATTCGCGCTCCAGCTCTGGTGAGCAGCACCCACGATACCGATGATGATAGCTACAGCCCAAGGACCGTAGATACCGCCAAGCGGCTGTGCGAACAATGCGAAGATCGGGAAGAACGCAAAAATCAACATGGCACGCATACGGCCTGCATATGGCTCCATGCCTTTCTTTTCTACGAAGATCTTAGGCAGATAGCCGCCGAACAGCGAAATCACTGTTACGATAGCGTACAGCGTGAAGATGAGCGCGATACCCTGCGGGTCGGAAGCCTTGATGCCGAACTGGTCTTGGAAATAAGCCGGAGCCCAGAAGAGGAAGAACCACCAAACGCCGTCGGTCATGAACTTACCAAACGCAAACGACCAGGTCTGTTTGTGCTTGAAAGCCTCAGCGAAGCTCATCTGCTTCTCCTCTTTGCTTTCGGCTTTCGACTTTTGACTTTCGACTTCGTCTTGATGGATGTACTCCAACTCAGCCTCGTTCACATGCTTGCTCTCTTCCGGTTTGTCATAGACAAAGATCCAGATACCAGCCCAGAGGAAGCCCAGCGCACCGATGATGATGAACGCCCACTCCCATCCAAGGCTCTTCGCCAGCAGAGGGATAGTAGCCGGAGCAGCCAACGCACCTACAGACGCACCTGCGTTGAACAGGGCGGTAGCGAACGCGCGGTCTTTCTTCGGGAAATACTCGGCGGTCACCTTGATAGCTGCAGGGAAGTTACCCGCCTCACCCAGTCCCAAGATCAGACGGCAGGCAAGGAACAGCCACACACTCACCATGGATATTGAACTCACTATTGCACCGGTTGCATTCAGCAAAGCAGCCTTGTCAGCAACACCTACGATCTGCTCGGTTACCCAACCGCAGCCTGCGTGCATCACAGCGCCTAACGACCATACGACGATGGCAATCAGGTAGCCTTTCTTCGTGCCCATCCAGTCGATGAACTTACCGGCAAAGAGGCAGAAGATAGCATACGCGATGGAGAACACACCGGTGATCGTTCCGTAGTCGGAATCGGTCCAGTGAAACTCAGGCTGAATAAACTCTTTGAAGGTCAACGACAGAACCTGACGGTCCATGTAGTTGACAGTGGTGGCGAAGAAAAGCATCGCACACATGACCCAACGCCAGTTGGTCATGACAGCTTTTTTAACGTCATTCATAGTGTATTATTTTTTACAATTAGCAATGATGTCGAAACATTCGCGGCATTTCTCCGTTACGTATGCCCAGTCGCCGGCTTTCACTTTGTCGCTCGGGAAGAGTTTGGACCCCATACCTACGCAGTAAACGCCTGCAGCGAACCATTTCTCCAGGTTCTCTTTCTCGGGAGCCACACCACCGGTAACCATGATCTTCGACCACGGCATCGGAGCCATCAGACCCTTCACGAGATTCGGACCTACTACATCACCCGGGAACACTTTTG
>JAEEGL015235026.1_pt1 | contig 18807 bp, 22 predicted proteins | sample 9134231 | NCBI WGS metagenome assembly JAEEGL01 (sample SAMN16246548, study PRJNA631951) | gut metagenome | biome: gut microbiome; feature: rumen; material: fiber-attached | host: Bos | place: Iran: Karaj | collected 2018-10 | reverse complement strand
CGCCGGCGGCAACGGCTTCCTCTTCATACTGGGCGTCGTGATCATCGCAGCGGGCGTCGTCGTCTATCTGATCAAGAAGAGGAGATAATGCTTTATCTACTCGCATGCCTGCTGACGGTCCTCATCGAGGGCGCGTTCTTCTTCGCCTGCGGACGGCGCGACGGCCGTTCGCTGGTATTTGTGGCGTGCGCCAACGTAATTACCAATCTGCTTCTGAACGTAATCCTGTCCCTGGGAATCCTGCCCAGAATCCCACTGGTGTATGTGCTGGAAGCGATGGCGGTATGGACGGAATACAGGATCTACGCAGAGGCCTTCGGCGGTTCCCGACGCCTGTTCCTGCAGACGCTGTGCGCCAACCTGCTGAGCTATACCGCGGGTCTTGTGCTGTTCTGACGGATAGCAGGCACTGGAATACGGTTTATTGTTTCAACGGAATACCGATATAGCACATGAAAGGAGAGAAGACCATGTTGCTGAAAGAGATCGAAACACGCAGAAGTATCCGCAAGTATACGGATGATCCGGTGACGGAGGAACAGATCCGCGAAATCCTGGAGGCCGCCTTCTGGGCGCCTACGGCGAGGAACAAGCAGGAATGGCGGTTCTTTGTTGTAACAAACAGGGGACTACTGACGAAAATGGCGGAGTGCAATCCTTATGCAGCCATGACGAAGGACTGCGCCTTCGCGGTGGTCGTCGGCTACGAGGAAGGCGTCAACGACCGTTTCGGCGAGGTGGACTGCGGTGCAGCTATTGAGAACATGCTGCTGCAGGCTCACCACATGGGCATCGGATCTGTCTGGTGCGCGCTGATGCCCGGCTCCGAGAGGGAAGCGGATTACAGAAGAGTCCTGGATCTGCCGGATTCCTTCCGTACGGTCGCTTCCGTACAGTTCGGCGTGCCTGCGGAAGAGCGTTCCGCGGATAGCCGGTTCGACGAGGCGAAGGTCACGTTCCTGCGCTGAGCGCGTAAACAGCAAAGATCCGAAGAAAGGAACGTCCCGGTGCCGGTACGTTCCTTTCCCTTAAGGTTCCGTTAAGGATGGGATGGTACGATCGTCATGCGCAGGGGAGAAGCTACCGGTCTCCCTGCGATCCAGAAAGAAAAGAGGCGATAAAAAGAATGACGAAAAAACTAACTGCGCTTCTCTGCGCGGCGTTACTGGTGCTGACAATGGCTTCCTGTGCGCCGAAGGCAGAATCGGATCCTTCCGGACCGACGGTACCGGCGCAGACGGAATCCTCCGATGGCGGATCCCAGAAGAATGACGATACGCACGGGGCCGCGAAGAAAGAAACAAGCACCGGGACGGAGAACTATACCCTGACGGGAAATATCTCGGAGAAACTTACCATCGAAACCGATAAGGACGTGGTCATCACGCTGGACAATGCCACAGCAACGTTGACGGACAGCGTGATCAATGTGAAGAGCGCGAACGCTGTAAAACTGGTCCTTATCGGGGACAGCGTCCTGACATCCACCGCAGAAGAAGAGAAGACCGTCAAGTGCAAGGCAGACCTTACCATCGAAGGAACGGGATCACTTACGGTGAGATCCGCAGAAACCTGCATCAAGAGCAGTACGAACCTGACGGTGGAATCGGGCACTTTGATCCTGAACGCGGGAAAAGACGGGGATGGCCTGCGGTCTGACGAGACACTCACTATCAACGGCGGCACGGTGGATATCACCGCGTCAGAAGGTATCGAGTCGACACAGGTCACCATCAACGGCGGAGACATCACCATCAATGCCCAGGACGACGGGATCAATGCCAGCGGGAAATCCGAGACGCTGTCACCGAAGATCACGGTCGCAGGCGGCAGTTTGAATATCACTATGGCTCAGGGAGACACCGATGCCATCGACTCCAACGGAGAGCTGATCATCAGTGGCGGAAGGATCGATATCACGGCGCGATTCGCTTTTGATTTCGTGGGGAATGCGAGCTATACGGGCGGTGATATCTACGTCAACGGCCAGAAAGTGACACGGATCGCCAACAGCATGCTTGGCGGTCCGGGCGGAAAACCCGGCGGCGGTCCCGCAGACGGCGGAAGCGGCTGGAACGGCGGAAAGCCTGGCGGAAGCGGCGACCCCGCAGGGAAGGACGGACAAGGAGGTCCGGATTGGCAGAGACCGGCAGAAGGCCCGGGACAGGGAAATACCTGAACATGTGAAAGACTCCGTTTTTTCCGGAAGAAACGGAGTCTTTTGATCCTGTGTGTTCAGATGAGACCGTATACGGAAAGGATGCCGTCGATATCGTCGCAGACGGTGAAACCGTCCATGCCGGCTTGTACAAGGTAGTGCTGAGTGACCTTCGGCAGGGACGCGTCCTCTGTGGAGACGAGCTGCGGCTCGACGGTGAACTGGACACCAGGCTCAAAGGTCCATTCTGCCGCGTCATTGAGAAAACGTCGGTTTCCGCTGAGAAAGGCTCGGTCCGTCTCTGTCAGGGCTGCATCAGGAGGATAGGGGAGACGCTCGAAGGTGTGACCCAGATTGATTGGCATAGTGTCCGTACGGCTGATCACGTTACTTCTGAGACGGTATGCTGAGAAGATTTCCTGAGAGAGACGGAACAGGTCGCCGGCAGTCGATGCGCTGTCCATCCGGCGGAACAGTTCCACAGCCGCGTCATGGCAGTTGCGGATATGATCCTTCTGTTTCCGGTCTTCCCCGAAATACAGCGTGACCGAGAGATCGCCCATCCTGCCGTCAGACCTGTTCACAGGCGAGGCATAGGCGTAGAGCAGCCCGCTTTTCCAGCAGATCCGGTCCTCACCGGACCAGTTGTTCGGGTTGCGCAGAGAATCGAAATTAAGCCGGCTGTCAAAGAGAACGGCTGCACCGTGTGGCGGTGGGGAATACCAGCCGTCCTGGAACACTTTGCCGGTCTGCGCCATGCGGGAGAGCCAGCGGTCCCGGAAAAAGATCTCCGAAACATCCGGACTGCCCATCAGTTCCGCCAGCGTGTCACGCAGCGCCTCGAACGCCGTCTGCCTGCCTTCATTGAAACTCAGCGCAGGCTCCTGTCGGGTAAAGCGAATCATCCTGTTTCTCCTTCAGCGGCTGGAAATGACCAGCACCGTTTCCTCAGCGTAGGGGATCACCGGTGCGGAGACCGAAAGGCCGAACCTGCCGAGCAGCGCGACCCATTCCTCCGTCGTCCGCAGGTGTTCGCCACCACGCAGGACGGAGGCGTCTGCAAGAGGCGTTGGAACCAGCAGGACCGCGTGATCTGCACAGGAAAGGATCTCCGCCAGTTCATTCTGAAGGGCACTTTCCTCCATGAACTGGAACCGCTCTGCAGAAAAGATCGTGTTCCACTTGCCGGATAGATACGGAGAATTACTGAAAGTCACGGAAGCGGACGCTCCGTTCGCTTCGCTGATACGGCGGCCGAGAGCAGCCATGTCCCGGTCCTTCTGCTGGGCTTCCGCTTTGTATCCTTCTCTGCCGAGGATCACCGCTGCTGCGGAAGTGCCATCGCCCAGTTCCAGAACGCTTCCGCCCGCGGGGGTAACGTCACGGACCGTGTCCAACAGCAGACGGAACCGCTCTGCCTGTTGATCTGTGAACGCGGCGAGATCGGTGTAGTCGTTGAAAAGAAAACTGAATTGTTCCGGGGCGGTAATACGTCTGGAGGGATCCGCAGGATGTCCCGGGACGAAAAGATCTTTTTCTCCGTGGGGAAGACGCGCGAACAGCAGCAATCCGTGCAGATGATCGATCTCGTGCTGGATCACGCAGGCGCGATCTCCAGAGAATGATTCCTGGATCACGTTTCCGCCGTCGTCCTGATATTCTACCAGGATGTCGTCGTTGTAGCGTACCATGGCTCGGTAGTCGAAAAGACTGAAGCAGCCGATGCGGAACAGACGGTAACTGCCGCGTTCTTCCAAAACCACCGGATTGATCATGATGAACTGTTTTTCCGCTGTGCGTACGGCAGAAATGGCCAGATCCACCCCGATCTGAGGTGCGGACAGGCCGCTTATGCCCCGGCGGTTCCCGTTTTTTGCAATGAAATCATCCAAAGTGTCGCACAGGTCGCGGACGCAGTCCCGAACCTCCTTCGCGGTGAAGTCGGTGACGGGACGTGTCTCTTCCAAAAGGACTTTCGGATTGTCGGACGCGCCGGGCCGGTAGGTAACGATAGGCAGGATCATTGACAGTGTTTCCTCCCTGTAGATGTAATTCCATTATAGGTTCAACAGAAGAATGCCGCAATCACCGCGGAAGGTGTGCCGTCTTTCTTGCAATGGTTTTTTTGTGTCATTAAAATGTAATTGTGAAAAATTGCACCTGAAAAGGAGAACGGGGGGCTCTATGAGAATACTTGTGGTCGGAAGCGGCGGGCGTGAGCATGCCATCATCAAAAAGCTTTGGGAAAATCCGGACGTGACGGAGATGTACGCTCTGCCCGGTAACGGCGGGATCGCGGAGGAAGCGCTGTGTGTCGACATTGCCGCGAAAGACATTGACGGGATCGTCACCTTCGCTTACGAGAACAGGATCGACTATGCGGTCGTTGCGCCTGACGATCCGCTGGTGCTGGGCTGTGTGGATGCGCTGGAAGCGCATGGGATCCCCTGTTTCGGACCGAGAGCGAATGCAGCGATCATCGAGGGAAGCAAGGTGTTTTCCAAGAACCTCATGAAAAAGTACGGCATCCCTACTGCAGCCTACGAAACTTTTGACGACGCGGAGAAGGCTATTGAATACCTGAAGACTGCCCCGATTCCCACTGTGGTGAAAGCAGACGGGCTGGCACTGGGAAAAGGTGTCATCATCGCCATGACCAGAGAGGAAGCCTATGACGCTGTAAGAGAGATCATGCTGGACAAGGCTTTCGGTGCATCCGGCAACCAGATCGTCATCGAGGAATTCATGGAGGGACCGGAGGTCACCGTTCTATCCTTTACCGACGGCAACGTTGTGGTGCCCATGGTCTCGTCCATGGACCACAAGAGAGCAGGCGACAACGATACGGGACTTAATACAGGAGGAATGGGCACCATCGCCCCGAATCCCTACTACACGCCGGAGATCGCGGATCAGTGCATGCAGCAGATCTTTCTGCCGACAATCCGTGCGCTGAACGCCGAAGGAAGGACTTTCAAGGGCTGTCTGTACTTCGGACTGATGCTGACGAAGGACGGTCCGAAGGTGGTGGAATACAACTCCAGATTCGGCGATCCGGAGACCCAGGTGGTGCTGCCCCTTCTGGAGAGCGACCTGCTCACCATCATGCAGGCTACGACCTACGGCACGCTTGCGGATACGGAAGTGCGCTTCAGAGACGGAAGCGCGTGCTGTGTAATCATGGCATCCGACGGGTATCCGGTATCCTATAAGAAAGGATATCCGCTCGTCATTGAAGACGAAGTGAAAGATCGGGTTTTTGTCGCCGGCGCGAAGATCGAGAACGATGTCCTTGTGACGAGCGGCGGACGGGTCGTCGGCTGTTCCGGTACCGGGGCGACGCTCCCGGAGGCGATCCGCAACGCTTATTCGGTGGTGGACAGGGTCCACTTCGATAACGCATATTACCGTCACGATATCGGCGCGAAAGCGCTGAAGGTATACGGGGAAAGGTAAGACCGCAAATGAGAAAAGTGATCCTGGACTGCGATCCCGGTCATGACGATGCATTCGCCATTATGCTGGCGGCACAGCATTTCGATCTTCTGGGCGTGACCACAGTAGGCGGCAACGGCACACTGGAGAATGTCACGCGCAACGCCCTGGTCGTTCTGGAACAGATCGGCAGAACAGATGTGCCTGTCTATCCCGGACACGCCGGACCGTCCACCCGGGAACTGGTCACAGCGCCTAACGTGCATGGGAAGAGCGGACTGGATGGCCCTGTTGTTTCTCCGCCAATACGGCAACCGGAAACAAAGCACGCAGTGGATTTCATCGTGGAGACCGTGATGAATACGGAGAACGTGACGCTCATTGCGACTGGACCGCTGACCAATATCGCGGCATCTCTGAACCGCGAGCCCCGGATCGCGCAGAAAGCGGATGCGCTGTATATCATGGGCGGCGGCGCTTATGCCGGAAACTGGACACCGGCAGCGGAGTTCAACATCTGGGTAGACGCTGAGGCGGCGTATAAGGTGTTCCACAGCGGGATCGATCTGCACATGGTGGGCGTCAACCTCACCAGGCAGTGTCCGGTGGACGCGGCGTTCATCGGGAAACTTCGCCGGATCGGCAACAAAACAGGTGAATTCTGCGCGCAGCTGTGCGATTTTTTCGCAAAAGGCGGAGACGCGCGCCTGCATGACGCCTGTGCGGTGGCCTGGCTTATCGACCCTTCCCTAATCGAGTCCGCTTATCTTCATGTGGACATCGAACTCAACGGGACTTTGACCAGAGGTATGACAGTGACGGACCTTCGCTTCCTGCAGACCCCGAACCGGGAGGCCGACATCGACTTAACATCCACAGCACGCTGGGACGGTCCCGAAGAAGGAAGCCCGTTCCGTGGAAAAGCGCCGAATACTCACGTCGCGATGAGGCTTGATTACAAAAAGTTCTGTGACCTGCTGATTCGGACGATCTCGGATTATAAGTGAAAAAATGACAAGAAAAAGAAGAATACGAAAAGGCGCTGTGCTGCTCCTGATCCTGCTTGCCGCGTTCGGAATCGTCTCCTGCGCCGGAAAAGAACCGGAGGGGGATCTCGTCATCTATGACGGGGGCGGTATGGAGAGACTGAAAGACGATTTCCCTGAATGGGCGAGAGCGACCTATGTGGAAGAGAGCGATCCTCTGTGGACAGCGCAGCTGGACAGCGACAGACTGACGCTGTTCTACGCCGGGGAAGAAATGGCTTCCGTGAATGCGTTCGCCGTTATGGTTCCGGAGGATCCGTACGAAAGGGTCGGCGATGCCGTCATGGAAAAGATGACGTTCGACTGGCCGGACGGCGACCGCGGCACCTGCACGGTGGTCTCTATGAGCGTTACTCATGGAAAAATGACGCTTGCCCTGATTTTCGGAGATGGGAACGTCGACATGCTCAGTTTCGAAGTTCCCACGGAGGAAGAAGTGACCGCGTTGCCGGAGGGCGTGACGATCAGGGCGGTCAAACTCACCAGGCATCTTGATTACATGGAACCGTGTTACAGTATTCGTGATGAGGGCGACAGGATCGTGTTGCGTATGACACACGATGAACTGTACTGGCCGGATACTGACCCCGAAGAGGAAGAATACGCCGACCCGCAGGACATGGAGGAAGGCTTCACGCTTTCCCCGGATCAGTGGGAGGAATTCTGTGATACGATCGTGGCGTATAACGTTCTGTCCTGGGACGGGTTCGACGGCGTCAGAGCGGATGCCCCCGAACTGGAAATGCTGGACGGAGACCATTCTTTCCGCCTGACTGTCCTGCTGTCGGACGGCACCCTGATCCGTGCAAAGGGTGACCAGACCTTTCCTGAGCATTACGACGAGGTCGTAACGGCGATACTGGAACTGGCAGGATCTTTCGAACACTGAATTTCCGGCAGGACTTCGTAAAAATGCCCGGAAATGAATATACCGTATCATGTCGGGGGGGGGATACGTTCTCTCCTCCCCGAAATGGCGGAGCTGGTCTGACATCATTCGGTTTACAAAGGAAGCAGAAAAAATGAATTGTGAAAACATGAAGTGGACAAGAAAACCCGCGGAATTCATGATCGGAGCAGACAGGATCGAAATAACAACCATGCCCCATACGGACCTGTGGCAGCGGACTTATTATCATTTCCGCAATGACAACGCTCCTGTCCTGCAGATGGAAACGGAAAAGAAATTTTTTTCTTTCATCGTCAGAACGGATTTTACAGATAGTCATCATCGTTTCGATCAATGCGGGATCGTCATGTATCTGGACAGTGAAAACTGGCTGAAAGGATCCGTCGAATACGAAAATGAATCGTTCCAGCACCTTGGCTCGGTCGTGACCAATCATGGATACTCCGATTGGGCAACCACAGCGATCTCTTCGGATGTTAAGATCATGTGGTACCGTTTCAGCCGGCGGGAGGATGATTATTGCATTGAGTGCTCGCAGGACGGAGTGCATTTTACCCAGATGCGGGTCTGTCATATGTGGGAAGGAGCAGGGAAGATTCAGTTCGGTATATATGCCTGCAGCCCGGAGGATTCAAGCTTTAAGGCGGTATTCACCGACATGGAGATCACAGAATGCGCATGGAAAGCGCATGACGGACAGCAACCGGACTGACAAAGCGTAATACAAGGCAGGAAGAGGATATGGAATTTATCAGGGTAACCAGGGAAAATCTGGAGACAGAACATATATGCTGTGCAATTTCCAACAACAGGGATGTGCAGGTTTCATCCAAAAAGGAATGGCTGGCGGATCGGTTTGATGAAGGGCTGGTATTCCTGAAAAGCGCGGAACGGGGAAAGTGTTTTATTGAATATATTCCTGCGGAGAATGCATGGAATCCGATCAATGCAGCCGGCTACATGTATATCGATTGCCTATGGGTCTCCGGATCGTTCAAAGGGCACGGGTATTCGAATGATTTACTGAATGCATGTATTGCGGATAGTAAAGAAAAAGGCAAAAAAGGACTGTGCATCCTTGCTGCCGCAAAGAAGAAACCCTTCCTTGCCGATCCGAAATACCTGAAGCATAAAGGGTTTACGGTATGCGATGAGGCGGATAACGGTATTCAGCTCTGGTATCTGCCGTTTTCGGACGACGATGCAAAACCGGGATTTAAGGAATGCGCGAAGCACCCCCGCACAGACGGCGACGGATATGTTCTGTACTATACGAACCAGTGCCCGTTCAATGCAAAATATGTCCCGATCGTGCAGCAGGCCGCCAAGGAGAACGGTATTCCGTTCCGGGCGATCCGCATCGTGAGCAAAGAGCAGGCGCAGAATGCGCCTACGCCCGTCACGACCTATGCGCTGTTTCTTAACGGGGAGTATCTGACAAATGAGCAGATGAATGATACGAAATTCCTGAAACTGGTCGCCCGTTGAATGCGGCTTTGCGTGGAAACACCTTTCTGACGCATGCGGTGTATCGCGAGAAAAATACCTTCCATATCATATCGGAAGAGAAATAAGAAGCGGTGTCCACGATGGGACACCGCTTCTTTTTCATGAAGGGGAAGATCACTCCGGCCTTTTTTCCGGGTGTTTGCCGTAGTAGTCGTTCAGTGCAGACTGGATAGCTTCTTCTGCAAGGACGCTGCAGTGCATTTTATACGCAGGCAGTCCGTCCAGCGCTTCAGCGACGGCTTTGTTGGTAAGCTGCATCGCCTCGGAGACGGGTTTCCCTTTGATGAGTTCGGTCGCCATAGAACTGGAAGCGATGGCGCTCCCGCATCCGAAGGTCTCAAATTTCACGTCGGTCACAATATCGTCATCGATCTTCAGATACATTTTCATGATATCGCCGCATTTGGCGTTGCCCACTTCACCTATTCCGTCAGCGTCCTCAATGACGCCGACATTTCTTGGATTGCGGAAATGATCCATGACTTTCTCACTGTATAATGCCATCTGCTGTATTCCTCCGTTACAGAATAAAAGGTGTTTTGCCGCTCATGAGGTCTCTCCATACAGGTGAGAACCCGCGCAGGTATTCAACGACTTCTTTTACATTCCGGATCATGTAATCGATCTCTTCCTCGGTGGCGTTTTCCCCGATGGTGAGTCTCAGAGACCCGTGAGCTACATCGTGTACCCGCCCGATCGCCAGCAGCACGTGGCTGGGATCCAGAGAACCCGATGTACAAGCACTTCCGGAAGAAGCGCAGATGCCCCGGTCATCCAGCAGCAGGAGAAGGGACTCGCCCTCGATCCCTTCGAAGCAGAAGTTCACATTGCCGGGGAGACGTTTCACAGCATCGCCGTTGAGCGCGCAGTGAGGGATCTCTTTCAGTCCGGCGATGAGTCTGTCCCTGAGGAAAGTCATGTGAGCCGCATTTTCTTCCATATGCGCGGCGGATTCCTTAAGGGCTGCTGCCATTCCCACGATGGCGGCGACATTCTCGGTTCCTGCGCGCTTGCCGCGTTCCTGAGCGCCGCCCTCGATGAGGTTGGTGAGGCGGACGCCTTTTTTCGCGTAAAGAAAGCCGATGCCTTTCGGGCCGTGGAACTTGTGGGCGGAGGCGGACAGCATGTCGATGTTCAGCGCTTTCACGTCGATGGGAAGATGTCCGGTGGCCTGTACTGCGTCGGTGTGAAAGAGCACGCCGTGCTTTTTGCAGATCTCACCGATCTCCCTGATAGGCTGGATGGTGCCGATCTCATTATTGGCGAACATCACGGTGACGAGGCACGTGTTTTCCTTGATGGCGGATTCCAGTTCCTCCGGACGGACGAGACCGTCCTCGTGGACCGGCAGCAGCGTCACCTCGCATCCTTCTTTTTCCAGTTTTTTCAGGGTGTGCAGGACGGCGTGGTGTTCGAATGCCGTGGAGATGATGTGGTTCTTCCCGGTTCGTTTTCCCAGCGCAACTGCGGTAATCAGCGCCTGGTTGTCCGCTTCGCTGCCTCCTGAGGTGAACGTGATCTCGTCCGGGTCCGCATTGATCACGGCGGCGATATCTTCGCGCGCCTGTTCGATGAGTTCTTTTGCCTCCTGCCCAAGGGTATAAAGGCTGGACGGGTTTCCGTACTGTTCCTCCATGACACGCAGCATCGCGTCGATGGCGGCGCGGCTCATTTTGGTGGTGGCCGCGTTGTCTGCGTAGATTCTCATTTATACTTCTCCGTTTTTCTTTTTCCGCATTCATTGTAACTCATTTACCTACTTAGTCAATAGGTGAATAGGCGCCTGAAATTCTACCATTTCCAAAAGTCCTATTGTATACTAGGTGAAAGAACGGCGGGGAGGTTAAGTCGGTGGTCTCAACGAAAGGGCGCTATGCGCTGCGCGTTATGATCGATCTGGCGGAGCATGCAGGGGAAGGATATATTCCCCTGAAGGATATCGCTCAGCGGCAGAAAATCTCCAAGAAATATCTCGAGATCATCATGAAACACCTCGTGAACGGAAAGTTCGTAGCAGGTATAAGCGGAAAAGGCGGCGGGTATCGTCTGTGCAGGGATCCTGAGACCTATTCCGTAGGTGAGATACTGGAGCAGACGGAAGGCTCTATGGTTTCTGTTGCGTGCCTTGCCTGTGATGCAGAACCATGCCCTCAGGCAGAGGAATGCCGGACGCTGCCCATGTGGTCTGAATATGACCGTATGACAAGGGATTTTTTCTATGGCAAGAGACTGCTTGATCTTTGTACAGTAAAAAAGCGGGAACAGTGACCGGGGGAGAGACGGATTCTTAACGGAACAGTTTCCTGAGGTTTCCGGAACGGATGGAGGTATAGCGATGTCTGATTATGACTGGCTCAACGAACCTGAAGAAGAGGATGAGGATGATTACGATGCGGAAGAACTCCGTGAAAGGCTGACGGACTATTATGGTACGGCGGCCGTGAGCGGTTTTCCTATGGCGATGGCAGACATGAACGAGGTCTCCTGGATGGATGACGATGAAGTGATCCGCCGGGCGAAAGAAATGGGCTTCAGCTGATCTGTCAGATACTGTATCCTGTGTCTCCCGACTATCATGAGACACAGGATAGCGTTTGTTGCAAGCGATTATTCAGGAGGAATCAAATGGTTAAAAAAGTAATACTGGACGTCGATACCGGATCGGATGACGCTGTTGCGCTGATGACAGCGGTGCTGCACAAAGACGTCGAACTGATCGCTGCCTGTTCTGTCGCAGGAAATAAGGATATCGAGAAAACGACGGAGAATACGCTCCGCGTCATGGAAGCGCTGAATGCAGATGTTCCCGTTTACCGGGGTTGTGCGGAGCCGCTGGTGAAGTTCCTTTGCCAGAACAGGATCCCGTTGCCGGAATACAAGCCCGTCATGATCGACGGTAAACCGTTGGAAATGCATTCGGATTATCTGGATCTTCCGGAATCCACGAGACAGCCAGAAGAGCTTTCCGCACCGATGTTCTATCTGGAGTACCTGAGAAAGACCACAGAACCTGTGACAATCATCGCCGTCGGACCGCTTACCAATCTTGCTGTTGCCCTCACGATGGATCCCGATGTTTTCAGACACAATGTTGAGCAGATCGTCATCATGGGCGGGGGTGTGACAATCACCAACGCGTCACCCAGCGCGGAATTCAACATCTGGTTCGATCCAGAAGCGGCAGAAAAAGTGGTGAACTGCGGCGCGAAAATCACATTTGTTCCGCTGGACGCCACGCATAAGGCAGTTGTCACGAAGGATGACTGCAGGCGATTCAGGGAATTGCATACGTTTGCCGGCGATTTTGCGGCAAACCTTTGCGAACAGCGGATCGCCGTCCATACCGTGACGCAGCCGCTGTATATTCCGGATGCGGCTGCCGTACACGATGCGCTGGCAGTTTCCTATGTGATTGATCCGGGCGTTCTGCTGGATGTAAGACATGTCTGTCTGCATGTCGGTCTCGGGGATTTCGGAGAAGGGCAGACGATCGTGGATCCCAGATATTTTACAGGTGAGAAGAACTGCTGGTTCGCTTTCGACGGCGACCGTCATAGGTTCGTGGATATTCTCTGCGAGGCATTCAGTGAATCATAATCAGGAATTTCCGAAATATGTTCGATCTCGTTTTGCACAAAGGGCCGTTTGCCAAGGAAATAAACAATCAGATCTGGGCGATGAACGCTCTGGGCGGATATATCGCGATCGCGGAATATGCGGTCTTCGATTCCGGAACGGGTGAGTCGTCCGACGCGCATTATGCCACGGTTTTCGCGAAATTTAAGTCCGCAACGGAATCAAGGAGCACGCCCTCCGAAAAAATCCCTCTGACGATCAACGTCCGCTTGGAAGACGGCAGGATCGTGCCGCTCCTCAACCCGGAGGATCTTCTTCCGACCTCTTCGGGTATCGGATGAGATCCTGGAGGAGCTGGAAAAGGTCGAATTCGGATGGAGCCATGGAAAAACAAGCAGGAGCATCCCTATCGGACGGTCACGTTCTTTGCCAAAAACGATTTCCGGGATAAGGGAATGCTCAGCAACCTGATACAGCAGGAGACCAACCGGCGTGCAAAACGTGCGGCAGAGATCAAAGGAAAGAAGGAAAAGCAGAAACCCGACAGAAAAGAGAAAGCGGACGAGGAAAGAAAAAGAGAAGAACAGCTTCGTTTAGACGTTGAACTATTCGACAGGTTTGTCGGGAAGTGATCATCAGCATAAACAGGCCATCCGAAAGACGGATGGCCTGTTTTGATATCAAAGGGAATTATGAGATTATTTGGAAAGCCGGATCACGTTCCAGGACGAGGCGGGAAGCACGATCTTTCCATCTTTCAGGGAGACCGGTACGTCATGCGGCATGACCTGATAGGGATCGTTCTCCGTGTTGACTGCTTTCACATCGTCATGATGCAGTACGCTGTGGGAAGCGCTGCGGAATTGACCGAAGGCGCGGAGATCGCATTCCAGTTCGGCAGCTTCCTTCAGATTCCGGTTCACGGCGAAGATCGTGAGACTTCCGTCTTCCTGAAGAACAGCGGCGGTATCCACCATCGGTACATCGGTGAAGTGAGAGGTGTCCTGTTTCTCGCAGGAGAGCAGAGGCAGAAGACTGGTGCCTCTGCCGTAAAGACTGGCCTGCTGCAGAGGCCAGTAAATGGTCTGAGCCCATGCACCGCCGCCCGGCCTCGTCATGATGGGAGCGATGACGTTGACGAGCTGCGCCATGCACGCGATTTTTACACGGTCGGCATTCTTCAGAATGGTGATGAGAATCAGGCCGACAAGCAATGCGTCCTCGAAATTGTAGATATCCTCCAGCAGAGGCAAAGCGGTGCCCCAGGGTTCCCTGGAATGCAGTTCGCGGTCCTGTTCATTGGAGTGATACCACACGTTGTACTCATCCAGTGACAGATTGATTTGTTTTTTGCTGTGTTTAGAACCCTTGACCGCATCGCAGATGGAAGCCACGGTCCGGATGAAGTTGTCCAGATCCAGCGTGGAAGCCAGAAAATCGTCGGTATCGTTGTGGGGGTTGCCGTAATAGCGGTGCAGGGAGACATAGTCCACATTCTCATAGCATTCGTCCAGAACGGTGTGCTCCCATTTCCCGAACTCAGGCATTTCGGAACTGGAGGATCCGCACGCAACCAATTCGATGGTCTCGTCGGTCCACTTCATCATTTTCGCGGCTTCGTTGGCGACGCGTCCGTATTCCTCGGCTGTTTTGTGACACATCTGCCAGGGACCGTCCATCTCGTTGCCCAGACACCACAATCTGATGTCAAAGGGATCTTTCGCGCCGTTCTGGATACGCAGGTCGGACCAGGCGCTGCCGCCCTTATGGTTGGCATATTCCACCAGGGCCTGTGCTTCGGCAGGACCTCTTGTGCCAAGGTTCACGGCGTACATGATATCTGCTCCTGCTTTTTTCGCCCAGGAGGCAAACTCGTGGATCCCAATCTCGTTGGGCTCCGTTGTTTTCCACGCAAGATCGAGACGTTTCGGACGGTTCTCTTTGGGACCGATGGCGTCTTCCCAGCGGAAACCTGAAACAAAATTGCCACCCGGGTAGCGGATCAGCGGGACGTTCAGGTCTTTTACCAGTTTCAGCACGTCTCCACGGAATCCCTCTCCGTCCGAGGAGGGGTGACCGGGCTCGTAGATGCCTGTGTAGACGCAGCGGCCCAGGTGCTCTACAAAAGAAGCGTAGATCCTCGGGTCGACTTTGGATATGACATAATCCTTATCAAGAATGAGCTTCGCTTTTTTCATTGGGGGACTCCTCTCAGAACAGCATGCTGGAAAGCCTGTCTTTTGCTATATTATAAACCAAAAACGCACAGAAACAGTGCGGTATAATATTTAAAAATGAGGACTTACGGAAAAGGCGGAAAGATGTTTCAGCATATCGATCCTTATGTATTTGACAACCACTATGAGCCGCTGACTGCTTCGGAAGAGGACCTGGCACTGCTCGTTCATGACCACATGGCTCTCGTGTCGGAAAAGGACGGCAGGATCTGTCTTCCGCTGTGCAGGGATGTGAAGGCAACGGAATGGGACTATCTGTTCTCTGTCAGCGGAAAGAGGTTTTTTCTGGCAAGGAACGCGTCAGAGACTGTTCTCCAAAAGGGAAGATGGCTTGGATACCAGGATCTGTTCGGCAAATATCCGGCGTGGCTGTCCTATGCCGTCATGGTGGGGATGCAGATCGGCGCATGGTACGACGACAACAGATTCTGTGGCAGATGCGGCGTGCAGATGGAACGGTCCCAGACTGAGAGGGCGGTGCGGTGCCCCTCCTGTGGAAAGACGGTCTATCCGAGGATCAATCCGGTGATCATCGTTGCAGTGCGGGACGGGGAGAATCTGCTGCTCACAAAATACCGAAGCGGATACGACCGTTACGCGCTAGTCGCGGGTTTCGCGGAAGTGGGCGAGACCATCGAAGATACCGTCCGCCGTGAGGTCTTCGAGGAGACGGGCGTCCGCGTGAAAAATATCACTTTTTTCGGCAGTCAGCCCTGGCCGCATTCTGAATCCCTGCTGCTGGGGTTCTACTGCGATCTGGACGGGGATCCTTCCGTGCATGTGCAGGAAAGCGAACTGTCCGAGGCAGTCTGGAAAAACAGGAAAGAAGTCCCTGCGCAGGAACACACCCTGAGCCTAACATCGACACTTATCGAGGCGTTCCGGACGGGAGAGATCTGACCGCCTGTTGAGGAAGAGATAAAGGGAAACCCGGCGGTGAACTGACGGGTTTCCCTTTTCCTGTGATAAAATGATCTTATGAGAAATACAGCGGATGACAAAAAGAAATGGATCATCCTTGTACTTTGCTGCTTGGCCGCCTGCGGAAACGGAGGCGTAAACAATGCACACGGCGTTTTCATCACGCCTGTTGCAGAGGGTCTCGGTATCTCACAGACGACTTTCTCACTCATCACCACGATCACCACGGTTTCGGGTTCTTTTATTTCGCTGACCGTTCCCTGGATGGTCCTGAGGTTCAAACCTAAGGCCGTCATGGCAGCAGGCGCTGTCTTCGGAATCGGCGGTTACTTTCTGGCCGGCCGTATGAAGAGTGTCGTCGCTCTAACGCTGTTTCTCGTGATGAAGCGGCTCAGTTATCATCTGATGGGAACCACTGTTTTGGTGATGATCGTCCATGAGTGGTTCGTCAAAGACTCCGGTCTGGCGTCCAGCATCGTGACAGGCTGTTACGGACTGGCAGGCGCGGCTCTGTCTCCGGTGTTTGCATGGGGAATCGAGAACCGCTCCTGACTCTTCTGAGAAAAATGAATAAACGAGCTGAATAAGAGAAAAATCACAATAGACAGCGGGGAGAAATCTCCGCTGTCTTTTTGCCGGAAAAGCATGCGGTGGGCAGAGGCGCAATGAACAGTATATAATAATAAAAATAGAAAGCACGCTGTGGAGGAATCGGAATGGATACACGGAAAAAACTGATCATCGACACGGATTGCGGGTCGGATGACGCGATGGCCATTGCCATGGCTCTGCGGGATCCCCGGTATGAGATCCTTTGTTTCACAACGGTGACGGGCAACGTGACAGCACGACAGGCCGCGCAGAACACCTTGTTCACCATCGAGGCTGCGGGAACCTATGAACCTCCCGTCTATCTCGGATGCGAAACACCGCTGCTTGTTCCATTCGTTGGGGCGGCGGAAACGCACGGAAACGACGGTATGGGCGATATGGGGCTTGTACCCGTTCGGCTGAAGGTCGCGGAAGGCAACGGCGTGCTGAAAATGGCGGAACTGCTGCGAGAAAGCGAACAGGGCGAGATCGACATCATCACGCTGGGTACGCTGACAAACATCGCCCTGGCGATGCGGCTGTTTCCCGAAGAGATGCGGAAGGTCGGAAGGATCGTTATGATGGGTACCGCAGGTCTTGGGACAGGAAACGTCACGCCGGTCGCTGAATTCAATATCTGGCAGGACGCCGAGGCAGCGAAGATCGTGTTCGAGTTCGGGGTGCCGCTGATGGCGGTAGGCTGGGACGCTTGCATCGATGAAGCGATGCTTGAGAGAGAAGACCTGGACCGTTTGATCCGGAGCGGACCGCTGGGAAAAGTCATGGTGGAATGCAATCGCGTTCTCATGGAGATGAACCGCGACCGGTTCGGCAGAGATTGTCTGGATATGGCGGATCCCGCTGCAATGGCAGCGGCTCTGTGCCCGGAATGCATAGCGGAATGCGATGATTACTATTGTGAGGTCGAGACCGCGCACGGGATCTCCTACGGCGGAGTTCTCGTGGATTACTATCATTTTTCGGGAAAACCCGTGAACTGTGCAGTCTGTTCCAGACTGAAACCGGACGTATACAAAGAATATATCTTCAGAACGCTGGGGGCTTAGCATGCGGGCAAGAAAACTGGCAAACGTATTGTGCGCCTGGATCTATTTTCTGATAGGCGGCGTTTATGCAGCGTATCAGGTGCTGATTCCCAGAGTCATCGCGTCATTGGGCGGTTCGCCCCAGGCGATCTCGCTTCTGGTCGCATCCCTATTTCTGGGTTCCGTTCTTACGACGCTCATTTCGGGTGAGATCTCGGAGCGGTTCGGAAAGCGGATCACGCTGATCATTTCCTGCGCGGCGCTGGCAGCCGGGTGTCTGATGGTATGTGCTGCGAAGAACATCTGGGTAGCGATTGCGGGGATTATGATCTCGGGATTCGGGATCGGCGGAAACGAAGGGGCGACGCTGTCGATCCTCGAGGATGCCAACCCGGACAATTCGGATCAGGTCCTGTGCTACGTGATGGCGCTGTACGGACTGGGCGGATTCCTTGTACCTCTGCTGACGGAGCGCTGGTTTCCGCAGGATTCCTACAGACCGGTGCTGATGATCTTCTCAGCGCTTTATACCGCTTCTTCAGTGTGGGCGCTCCTCGCCGGAAAAGTCGATACAGTATGCGTTTTCCGCCCGGAGAAACAGAAGGGAATGGCGGTCTCTATTCTATGGACGAATAAGACGCTTCTTCTGTCTGTGCTGGCGCTGGCGGTATACTGCGGATTGGAAAGTGGGCTGACGTATTATGCAGTCGATGTGTTCGGAAGGTTCGGCAGCTCAGCTGCGGGATCCTATGCGGTCTCTGCTTATTGGCTGGCCGTTATGGTGGGTTCCTTTACCGGCGGACTTGTAAAGAACATGCTGCAATGTCTGTCACTGCTGCTTCTGGCAGGAGGAACAGGCGTCGCGCTGGTGCTGCTTATCCCATCGATCCCATTGAAGATCGGTCTCATGTGTCTGGTCGGGCTGCTGCTCGGCCCGGCATACGGACTGATCTCTTATCTGGGAGGGCATTCTGCGCCGGAAAACTCCGGCATGGCATACGCGGCAATGGCATTCGGCGCGAGTCTAGGAGGCGCTGCATTCCAGCCGGTAGCTGCCGCGGTGCTGGGTGCGTTTCCTGTGACGGCGACATATCTTCTGGTCATCGCGTTCTGCGTGCTGGACGCATACCTTGTGCATGTGGTCAGAAAAAGAGAAGGATGAATCCTATAAAAAGAAAAAAAGCCGGACTGGTGTGCGCCCCGTCAAGCGGACAGTGAAATAATTAAATAGAATTTGGTGGCAAGAGCATCCGTCCGGATGCTTTTGTTTCATTAAGCTGCAGTCTTCAGAGTATAGACCTCCATCGGCGTCAGGATCCCAAGATTTCTCTGGACCCGTTTGTTGTTGTAATAATCCATGTAATCTTCAATCATCCGG
>JAEEGL014613456.1_pt1 | contig 18807 bp, 14 predicted proteins | sample 9134231 | NCBI WGS metagenome assembly JAEEGL01 (sample SAMN16246548, study PRJNA631951) | gut metagenome | biome: gut microbiome; feature: rumen; material: fiber-attached | host: Bos | place: Iran: Karaj | collected 2018-10 | reverse complement strand
TCTCAATCCTTGATGCTTCTGGAAGTGGCTTGTTCGACGATGTTGAGGAACCAATTACAATTAAAGGTAAAAGACTATCAGACTATGAAGAACAAGAATTAATAAACATTTTTTACAAAAAAACAACAAAAAGGGTCGTAATAGAAAAACCAAAAAGATTAGGTGTTGCAACAATAAACAATATTTTTAATAAAGATACAACTATCTCTACTTGTAAAGTTTATTCTGGCACAGTTAGAAGCGGACAAAGAGTTGAGTTTGAAGGCACAGTTATTTTGCTAGGTGATATTAATGCTGGTTCAGAAGTAGTTGCCGAACAAAATATTGTAGTAGTTGGAGACATTAGAGGTTATGTACATGCAGGAGCAAAAGGGAATAGATCTTGTTTTATAGCAGCTAATAACATTAATCCAACACAGCTTAGAATTGCTGATTTAGAGCTTAAGAAAGAAGATAAAGTGGATGTTGGAAATGGCTATGAATTAGCAAAAGTTTCTATGGGAGAGATTACAATAGAAAAATAGGTTACTAATTATTTTACTAATTTTTGAAATATCAATTGACAAAGATATAAGACGATAGTATATTTTGTTCGTAAATGAATGTAAGGGGCGTATGCATATTTATAATATGTTGCGCCCTTTTTGCGTGCTTTTTACACACAAATTGTTAGAGAGGCAAAATATGAATACTATAAAACTAGAGTATTGTTTTCCTATTAAAACTATCACATTAAATGAAACTGAAGATCGTAGCTTTCAAGATTGGCTTGGAATAGATTCAATAGATAATATAATAAGACTTACAAATGGCAAAGAGTGCATACTTCTAAAAGTGACACCAATCAACTTTAAGCTAAAATCAAATCTTGAACAAAAATCAATTTTATATGAATATCAAAGATTCTTAAAAAATATTAATTCAAAAATCCAAGTGATAATATCTACTCAAAAAACTGATGTATCAGTACACATCAATCAAGTTCTAAAATCAACAAAAGATAATCCCGAAGTATTTGAAATGAGTAAAGACTATATAAATCTAATAAATCAAACTGTTAAAGAAAAAAATACGATTACGAAAGAATTCTATATAGTTATAGAAAATACTTCTAATGCACCAAATGACATTTTGAAGATTGTTGAATATTTATCTAATTGCGGTAATGAAGTAACTCAATGTGGCAAACAAGAAATTAAGAGACTTATTCAAAACTTTACAAATAAAAGGCTGGCAAATCTTATGTAAGGCTAGTTTAATAAGGAGATACAAATGACTCTAATTGGACAACAAAAGTTGAATCAAATTCAAAAAGCAATTATATCTAAATCAAAAGATACAGATGATATATGCGCTAGTTATATTAATTTTGAAAATCCAAACTACATTGATATAGATGGAATATACTTTGGCGCGTTAATAGTTACAAATTATCAACGCGAAATGGAAGAATTGTTCTTAGATAAGGTAATGTCATTAGACATAGATATGCAAATTAGCATGTATTATAACAAACTAAATTCTAACGAGGTTATTAAAGAACTAACTTACAATATTGGAAATGCAGGAGCTCAAATTAAGACGAGTAGTGACAATCAACAAGATATAGATATTCTAGGAAGTACATATGGAGATGCCAAACATATCAGAAAGCAACTACAATTAGGTGACGAAGAATTATTTAATTTAACATTATATCTGGGAGTGTTTGCAGAAAAAAGAGATAAATTAGAAAGAGATTTGCAAAAACTCGAAAGTGTTGCTCTATCTATAGGCTTAAATACGATAAGAGGTAATTATAGGCAAGAAGACACATTTTATTCTATGCTTCCACTTCTTTCTTCGAATAATGATATAGAACGTTTTGCTTCTAGAAATGTTCTTACGTCTGGACTTGTAGCAACATATCCGTTTGTATCAAATGAACTGTTTGATAAAGAAGGCATCATGATAGGGGTTAATTCTTTCGACAATTCATTAATTATGCTCGACAGGTTTGACACTGAAAAATATAAAAACGCAAACATGTTTGTTATAGGAACTTCTGGCTCTGGAAAATCTTATTTTATAAAACTAATGCTTAATCGAAACAGATTTTTAAATATCAATCAATTTGTAATAGATCCAGATAGAGAGTATTTGAAGATATGTGAAGCGTTAAGTGGTACTGTTATTAATTTTTCGGGACAGCATTTAATAAATGTTTTAGATATTAGAAATATAGAATTAGAAGAAGGAGAAACTTATTTAGGAAACAAACTATCAAAACTCAAAGTGTTCTTTTCGCTCGTTTTTGAAAATATGAATGAAGAAGAAAATGCACATTTAGAGGAGTTGCTAATAAAAGCATACGAAGAAAAAGGAATAACTGAAGATAATAATTCACTATTTAAAAAGCAAACAACAAGTGCGTTATTAAACAAAAAAGAATTTAAAAGTGCAAAAGACATGCCAATATTAGAAGACTTATATGATCTTTTAAAAAAGGATAGAAAACTCAAAAGGTGTGCTAATATTTTAAAACCATATATTACGGGAAGTTTGAAATGCTTAAATGGTTATACAAATGTTGATGCAGATAACAAATTGGTGGTAGCGGATGTTCATAACATTCAAGAAAAAGATTTGCCGATTGTAATGTTCGTTATTACTGATTATTTTTGGGACATGATTAGAAATGATAGAACAAAAAAGAAAATTCTATATTTAGACGAGGTATGGAAGCTAATTAATAAAAATGAAAATACGGCGGAGTTTGTATTTAAACTATTTAAAACAATTAGAAAATATGGTGGAGCTGCGACAGCTATAACTCAAGACATTTCAGATTTCTTTTCGCTAGAGGATGGAAAATATGGAAAAGGAATATTAAATAACTCTAGTATTAAGACTTTGTTTCAATTAGAAGAAACAGATATTGAACTACTTTGCAAAGTTCTAAATATTTCGGAAGAAGAAAAATGTAAACTAATAAATCTTAAAAGAGGAACGGCAATAGTACATGCTGGGAGAAATACGCTTATGGTAGACGTAGTTGCTTCTAAAAAGGAGCATGAGTATATTACGACAGATTATATATCTAATTAGTATTGTGTGGAGGGAAGTAAATTGAAGAAAATTATTACTGCACTGGGAAATGATGTGTTAAATGATGAACTAAGGAAATATGCTAAATATGATGTGGTGTGCCAAGATATTTTCTATCAAGAAGGTTTAATAGAAACACTTGCTGTAAATGAAGCTGATATTATTGTGGTAAGTGGTATTTTGCAAGGAGATCTTACACTTATAGATTTTATTGATGCAATAAAAGAAAAAAGTTTTGGCTCTAGAATTATTTTAATAGTTGATAAAATTTCTGAACAAGAAAATAATATTTTAATTTCAAAAGGTATATTTGATATTTTATATGACGATGAAGTAGATGTTCCTGATGTTTTAGAAGCAGTCGATAGAGAAGAACCGATAAATGTCAAAGCTCAAATAGAAAAAGAAGCAAATGCAATTAAAAAGTCAATAGAAGCCTTAAAGGATTCTGAAACTAATGAGCCGGCCACAATAATATCCGCAGTTCAAAAACAAGAAATAATTGGAATATTTGGAACTTCTGGAGCTGGTAAAAGCACTGTTTCAGTTAACTTGGTTAAAAGCTTATCTAGTAAGACAAAGGCGAAGATATTATTAATAGATTTTGATACATTAAACGGAAACTTAAATGAGATTCTTGATGTTCCAAAGACAAATGAGAACGTTGAATTAATTATAGATGATGATAAGAAGTGTGGTATAAATTATGCCGCGGATTTATTCTTCAAAAACAGGTTTGATATGAATGTGTTAGAAGACATAGTAATAAAGTGCCAAGATTTTGATTTCTTATCTGGCAATACTTCACTTCATTATTGTCAAAATGTATTAAATACAGATTTTTATGATTGCCTTATAAAGTGCGCCAAAGAAAAATATGATTTTATAATACTGGATTTAAGCACGAACGTATTTTTAGACTCTACTAAATGGGCACTAAAAGAATGTACAAACGTTTTGTTTGTTACTGAAAATAGTAATGTATGTCTTCAAAAAACAACACAACAATTAGATGTTTGCTTTAATGTGTGGAACGTTTATAAGGGCAAATTTAATTTGGTATTAAATCGTTATAGTTCAAATTGTATTGATGGAGATATATTTGCTAAAGTTGTACAACTTCCATTAATAGGTAGTATAAAAGAAAGACAAGCAGAAAACCCAGATTCTTATTCGAAAATATTGGAGACTTTAGACTATGTTCCTAAAAAAGGAATTATAAAGAAAATTACACATAACGTAAGAGCACTTTCAAGTATGCTGGTTGCAACAAAATAACTTACAGGAGGTTATAAAATGTTAATAAACCCACTAAAAGTTGAAGAAAATGTAGATAATACCTCGCAAAGTTATGAGACGGATAAAGATTCAGTAATAAGCGAAATAATATCATATTTGATTGGAAATTATTCAGAATACTTAAGCGACATCTCTATAAATAAACCTATAGTTGAAAACATCGTAAGAGAAAAAGTATATAAAGAGTACGTAAATATGAATTCGGAGACAACTATAGTAGCTATACTAGATAGATTATTTGGATATCATATTTTGCAAAAATTTATTGATGATGTTGATGTAACTGATATAAGAGTTACAAGATTTGACAACATATTTATAAAGAGCAGAGGTATATGGCAAAAAACACAGGCTAAGTTTGGAAACGAAAATGATTATTTAAATTTTGTAAGATATTGCGTTTTAAAAAACGGAGGCAAAATTTCTAGTGAGACACCAATAGTAACTTGTAGTGATAGAAAAAACAATTTAAGAATCGAAGCGGGAATCGAGCCGGTTAATGTTAATTCGCCAAGCTTAGTAATACGTATCCATAGACCAAATGGGATATCAAATTTGGAAGAGCTTGCTTCAAAAGAAACTGCAATGATTAGTAATGAGATTTATGAGTTTTTACATAAATCTATGATTGCCGGATGCAACATAGTAATTTCGGGTAAAGGAGGAAGCGGCAAAACTACACTAATGAGAAATTTAATTAATAAGATACCAGAAAATCTTTCTATTACTTCGTGTGAAGAAACTGCTGAGTTATATAGCACACATCCTAATATCATTCAAAGAGAAATCCTAAGTAATAGAAACAAAGAGAAAAATGTTACGTTAGAAACACTTACGAAGCATTCATTAGTTATGAGTAATGACTGTATTGTCATTGGGGAATTAAAGGGAGAAGAAGCTATGTCTTTCTTTGATGCAATTTCGACAGGTCACAGAGGATATGCAACAGTACACGCTGACAGCTCGAAAGCAACAATAGATAGACTGATAACACTTATGAAAAGAGATATTAAAGCACAAATGTATACAGATAAGTACTTAAGAAAACTATTATCATATTCGCTTGATTTAATTGTGTACATGAATAATTTTAAGGTACAGGAAATAGTGGAAGTGGGCTATGACGAGGAGATAGACGACATAGTCTACAATCCGCTATTTGAATTCGAAGTAGAAAAATATGTTCAAGGGAAATCAATTGGTAAGTTTAAACAAATTGGAAAGCCAAAAGGAAGAGTAAAAAAGAAATTTGAACTTAGTAAAGGCGATATAGAAAGGTTGATGAGTGCATGATTGTTTTCTTAAAGGTGTTGTTTGTTGTATTTATGGGCATTGCATCTTATTTCATATCAGAAGCTATTATAACTGCAAATTTAAATGATAAAGTGGCAAAGTATATAAATAAGAAGAATGAACAATACTATAGAGACCTTCAAATCTACTATACAAAGAATAAGAAAATTAAAGTAACTACGAAGCTAAATATATTGCATAAATTGGATTTGCTAATAGAAAAGGCATCACTTAAAAGAGGTTTGTTTTTAAATGCAATTACAATATTGTTTTTATGTGTTCTGTCATTTTTGATTAGTTACTTATTGATATTTAATCTTTTAAAAATAGTTTTTTTATCTTTAATAGTTGCGATTCCTATGATTTATTTGCCGGTGATTGTTTTAAAAAAGATAGCCGAATATAATGACTCCAAAGTTGAAAAAGGGATGCTAGATTTTTTACTACAACTAAAGAACTATACTCAAATCGGAAATGATATTGTATATGCATTTAAACATGTGAAGACGATTGAACCATTACAAGGATATATTAGCAAATTTTTGGCGGAAATAAACAGCGGAGTTAAATTTGAAAAAGCAATAGAAAACATCAAGGAGAAAATCACATTTGAAAAACTTAAAAATGTATTTTCTAATATTGAACATTGCTATCTTCATGGTGGGGACTTTAAAGAATTAATTAGTAAAAGCTATGCTATAATTTACAAAGTGCAAAATGAAAAGAAAGCTAGATTACAAGAAACAAAAAGTGCAAGAATTGTACTTCGGTATACTATTGGTTTTAGATTTAGTCGTGTATTTTACATACATTAAAAACAACTATAGCAACTATGTAATAATGACTAATAGACTACTAGGGACTATGATTTTATATTGGAACTTTATAAGCATGTGGATACTAATTATATTAATGGACAGAGTTAAGAAACTAGACTACTAGACTTATATAAAATGTCTAATTTAATAATAAATGGGGGCAATATTTTAAGAAAGGAGATTAGCATTTTAAAATATTGCTAAAAAATAAGAAATGGCAGGAAGTTTAGAATTAACATTAAATAACGAAAAAGAATTATCAATAGATAACCAGACAAATAACATTATCACAAACATTGGAGAAGCATTTGCAAATGCAGTAAAAAAAGGAAGTGAAAAACTTAAATTTCCAGATGATCTTGGCGAAACAGTTAAACAAGGACTAGAAAAAATAGATTTAGGAGAAATAGGTGGAAAGGCAGCTGAATCCGCACTTAAAATAGGTTTGAATAAGTTAGGCATAAATAGCTCAACTTTTACTTCTGTAAAACAAATATTTGAAGCGGTCAAGGAAGGCGATTTAAAGAAAGGTTTATCATCAGGGTTAAATGTTGCTATTAACCTATTAAAAGCGCCACAAGTGGCAAAAACGGTCCTTAAAGAGGGCAAAGAAATGATTCTTGAGCAGGTACTAGGTGATGAACTTAAAAATCTAATGAAAAAACAACAAAATACTGTATCTAGAATTAATAATAAGTGTATACAAATGGAGCAAGCATTTAACAATAATGATATAAAGACTTTAGATAGGGTTTATAAGACGTTAAAGAAAGATGTTGAGGCGGTAATGCCTATTAAAGATGTAATAGAGAGAGGAGCAAGTATGCTAAATAGATATGAGCTCTATAAGAACAAAGGAAATGTAGAACTAAGTGAAGAAGAAATTGAACTTTGCAAAAAGCTTGCATAAAAATACTCCGCTTGAAGATGCCGTTTAGACATTCTCAAGCGGAGTATTTTTATTAAGCAAACTTTTTAAATTGTAAATAAATAAAAAACTCCTTTGTAAGTGATGATTGCTGCAATTACGAAAAATATAACGAAGATGCAAGTCCAAATAACAAGCTTCATAGCTGTTTTTTTGGGCTTTACTCTAACTGCAGGGAGGTTTCGAGGATTAGGATTGCTCTTTTGAGGGATATTATCTTTTGGTGGTTCAACTTTTGGAGCTTTGTTTTCCGGAATATTGTTTACTTTTAGAACGTATTCTGGCTTTAAGCCAACAGTTACAGTAAAATTTTTTGGGCTTACTCTTGTCAAGCTTTCCGGTAAGTCGTAACTTTTCATTACAGCAATCCTCCCTCTTTCATAATTGTTAAAATATGTCGGTCTTAGACCAACAAGCGAATATATAATGTGCGAAACTTAAATTTGTACTTAAGTTTTGAACCAACGACTAAAGTATAACACATAATATTTGTTATGTCAACCTCAAAAGCCGAAAAATACATGTTTTTGAAGTGCTTTTTTCTTGCATTTAAAGGTGCATTTTAGTATAATTTTTGTAGTAATTTTACCAGATTTTTTGTACTTAAAGGCGGGCTAATTATTAACGTTTATTTTTTTGGCGCAAAAGTGCCTAAAGTCCCATCAAATAGCCCTTTTTAAGACATTAAATACAAATGAATAGGAGAGTAATTTTAAATGGAAGACAATGCAAAAAAGATTGTTAAAGTTGATATAGAAAAAGAGATGAAAAAGTCCTATATTGACTACGCAATGAGTGTTATAGTTTCTCGTGCACTTCCAGACGTTAGAGATGGCTTAAAACCAGTTCACAGACGTATTTTATACTCTATGAATGAGTTAAATCTTACACCAGATAAACCATTTAGAAAGTCTGCATATATCACGGGTGACGTTTTAGGTAAGTACCATCCACATGGCGACGCATCAGTTTATGACGCTCTTGTACGTATGGCACAAGACTTTTCACTTCGTTATCCACTAATTAACGGACACGGAAACTTCGGATCTGTAGATGGAGATCCTCCAGCAGCTATGCGTTATACAGAAGCTAAAATGGAAAAAATCACTCTAGAGATGCTTTCAGATCTAGAGAAAAATACAGTTGATATGGTTCCAAACTATGATGAGAAACTTCAAGAACCATCAGTTCTACCAGCTCGTATTCCAGCACTTTTGCTTAATGGTTCTCAAGGTATTGCTGTAGGTATGGCGACTAATATACCACCTCACAACTTAAGAGAAATATGTGATGCTGCAATTAAACTAATTACTGAAGATAATGTGTCAGATGAAGAATTATTATCTATCGTAAAAGGCCCAGATTTTCCTACAGGAGGTATTATTGTAGGCAAAGAAGGTATTAGAGATGCTTATCTTACCGGCCGTGGAAAAATAATTGTTAGAGCTAAAACAGATATAGAAGAATTTGGAAACGGAAGATATAGAATCATTGTTACCGAACTTCCATATATGGTTAATAAGTCTAGACTTGTTGAGTACATAGCTGATTTAGTTAAAGACAAACGTATTGATGGAATTTCAGATTTAAGGGATGAGTCAGATAGAGAAGGAATGCGTATTTGTATTGAACTTAAAAAAGAAGCAAACCCACAAGTTATACTAAATCAATTATTTAAGTTCACACAAATGCAAGACACTTTCGGAGCAATAATGCTTGCTTTAGTTAATGGAAGACCAGAAATTCTTACTTTAAGGCAAATGATAGAGCATTATATTTCTCACAGAAAAGATGTTATTACTCGTAGGACGCAATTTGAACTAGATAAAGCTCTTGCTCGTGCACACATTTTAGAAGGATTAAGAATCGCAATAGACAATATCGATGAGATTATTTCTATAATTCGTAATTCTTATGATGATGCTGGGGAAAAACTTATGAAGAGGTTTGGACTTACAGAAATCCAAGCAAATGCTATCCTAGAGATGCGTTTAAGAACTCTTCAAGGATTACAAAGAGAAAAGATTGAGCAAGAATATGAAGAACTTCAAAAATTCATCAAGAGATGTAGAGAAATTTTAGGTTCTGAAAAACTTGTTTACGACCTAATCAAAGATGACTTAACAGAAGTTAAAAACAAATTCGGTGATGATAGACGTACAACATTCATGGCAGCAGAAGGCGAATTTGTTGCAGAAGACTTAATCAAAGATGAAGACGTAGTAGTTACAATGTCTCACTATGGCTATATCAAACGTATGAGTGTTGATACATATCGTTCACAAAAACGTGGTGGTAGAGGTATTACTGGCATGCAGACAAAGCAAGATGACTTTGTAGAGCAGATGTTTATAGCATCTACACATAACACGATAATGTTCTTCACCAATAAAGGTAAAGTATATAGATTAAAATGCTATGATGTTCCAGAGGCTTCACGTACTGCTAAAGGAACTGCAATAGTTAATCTATTACAATTAGATGGAGATGAAAGAGTTACAGCGTTAATTCCTGTCAAAGTGTTCTCGGAAGGACAGTTCTTGCTTATGGCTACAAAACAAGGAACAATAAAGAAAACATCACTTATGGAATATAACAACAATCGTAAGACAGGTCTTCAAGCAATTGCACTTAAGGAAAATGATGAACTTATTGATGTTAGACTTACAGATGGCGAAAGAAATATTGTAATGGTTACTCGCGAGGGTATGTCTATTACATTTAGTGAGTCAGATGTTAGGGCTGTAGGTAGAGTTTCTCAAGGTGTTCGTGGTATTAGACTAGATGATGATGACTATGTAGTTGGTATGGAACCAATATATGATCAAAACCAATACTTATTAACTATTACAGAAAATGGATTTGGTAAACGTACAGAACTTGCTGAATATAGAGTACAAAGTCGTGATGGCAAAGGCGTTCTAACGTACAAGATTACACCAAAGACAGGTAAGGTTGTTGGTATAAAAGTAGTTTCTGATGATGACGAGGTAATGCTTATTACAGATACAGGTATACTTATTAGAATCTCTTGCGGAGAAATAAGTGTTCTTGGAAGAAGCACACAAGGTGTTACATTGATTCGTACAGGTGACGGCGGAGTAGTATCAAGCATTGCAAAAATATCTCCTGAAACGGAAGAAGAATAAACCATTAAACCCTAGGGATGATTCCTAGGGTTTATATTTTTTTGACCACCTGGACTAAAGACATTTGAATTTTTTAGTGTTATTATAACTGTAGCAAAATGTTTTGGAGGATCTGCTATGTCAAATATGAATATTTATAAAAAAGTATATAAAGTGGATGAGGTTTCTAGCATAAAAGAAATAGTTGAAAAAGCTGCAAATCAAGTCCCAGATAAGGTTGCATTTAAGTATAAGGAAAATCAAAAAATAAAAGAAATTACTTACAAAGAATTTTATAATTTAACACTACATTTAGGAGCAGCTTTGAAAAAGATTGGAACAAAAAATAAACACATTGCATGCATTGGAGACAATAGTTTTGATTGGGTAACTGTTTTTTATACAGTATTAAAAAGCGATGCGGTGTTTGTTCCTATAGATAAGGAATTACCGATTAAAGATATTATATATGTCTTAAATCATTCTGATTCTAATGTTTTGTTCTATTCCAAAAGATATGAAAAAAGTATTTTAGAGATAAAAAAAGCTTGTCCTAAGTTAAATCTATTAATTGCTTTTGATAAAGTAAATGACGATAAAAATGGAATTCGTTCATATAAAAAGTTTGTTGAAAATGGAAAAAGACTTGTAAGAGAGCATAAGTTTAAAGAAGAAAAACATGATACAAGTGTAACAAAAGAAATAATCTACACTTCTGGTACGACTGGACTTGCAAAAGGAGTAATGCTTTCTGAACATAATTTGGTATCAATAGTTAATAATGCATTAAAAATTACAACTCTAGAAGATTGTGCGCTTTCAGTTTTACCATATCATCATACTTATGAATCGTCATGCGATTTGCTTGCTGGATTTCACCATCACTCAACAATTTGTATAAATGATAGCTTACTGTATGTGGTTCCAAACTTACAAGAATTCAAACCAAGTTACATGATGATAGTTCCTGCATTTGCAGAATTGTTTTATAAAAAGATTTGGGCTACAGCAGAAAAAGAAGGAAAAGATAAAGCTTTAAAAACACTTATAAAAGTAAGTAATGGATTGAGAAAAATTGGAATAGACTTAAGAGGCTTACTATTTAAATCTGTTACCAAGGCGTTTGGAGGCAACCTAAAGCAATTAATATGTGGAGGAGCACCGTTAAGAAAAGAAATCGGAGAGTTCTTTAATGACATAGGAATACTTATGCAAAATGGATATGGAATCACAGAATGCTCTCCGTTAGTTTCAGTAAATACACCAAAACTAAATAATCCAGAAACAGTTGGACTTCCACTTCCATGTGTAGAAGTAAAAACTGTAAATGATACCGAAGAAGGAATTGGAGAAATATGTGTTAAAGGCGACATTGTTATGCTGGGATATTACAAAGATGAAGAAAAAACAAAAGAAGTTTTGCAAGATGGGTGGTTTAATACAGGAGATTATGGAAAAATAAATGACAAAAATCAAATAGAAATAGTAGGAAGAAAGAAAAACTTTTTTGTACTAGAAAATGGTAAAAACGTTTATCCAGAAGAAATTGAAAACTATGTATATGCTATTCCATATGTTCAGGAAGTAGTAGTTAGAGCCAATATAAATGAACATGGATTAAATGGAAATAATTTGCTTGCAGAAGTATTTTTAAATCAAGAAGCAGTAAAAAACCTAGGAGATATAGATATATCAAAAAAATTAAAAGATGATATCAATGAACAAACAAAAGAATTACCTATATATAAAAGAATCTCAGAAATAATAATAAGAGATACAGAATTTGAAAAAACAACAACTAAGAAAATAAAAAGATAAGAAAAGGACCCGCAAGAATAAACCTTGCGGGTCCTCTGGTATCCGTTTACGCCTCACAGCCGACGAAATAGCGGGTTGCTACACGTTGGCTTTCTAAGGCATAGGTGATGGCGTCGAGGATCTGATCTTGCTCTTCTTTAGAGAAATTTCCGTACGGTTCCATCACGAAGTACGGATCCTCCAGACTGTTGTTATATACTCGAGCGATTACAATCGGAAACTTTTCGCCCTTGGATCGGGTTCCAGATATATACTGCGCTTCTTCTGTCCCGAAGATGTACTCGTGGAGCCCGAGCTCGAAACTACCGAAGTACATCAGTTTGAGCCGGGTTTCGTATCCTACTTCGACACACACAGTCGGGATATTGGGCTCCAAAACGTCATATACGAGTTGCTTGGGAATATTGAGTCCTCTGAAATACTGCGACACCATGGAGATACCTCCTTTAATTAAATTTGCTTTACCATAATATCACACATTATGTAAATTTGCAAGTTTTTTTTACTTATAGTATACTAATGGCGGATTTTTGTGGTAGTGATAATAACTCCACAGGAAATTTAAGGTATCATACTTAATTGATACATAAAATAAAGAGGTGAAGCTATATGAAAAATATTGGAATTATAGGTGGCGGAATAAGTGCTTTAATGGCGGCATATAACCTTTTAAAAAACTCAAAAGAAACGAAAGTTACAATTTTTGAAAAAGGAAATGACCTAAAAAATAGAAAGTGCCCGATTTTACAAAAGAAAGTAGATAAGTGCATAAAGTGTAAAACATGTGCAATTATGGAAGGAATCGCTGGTGCAGGAGCATTTAGTGATGGAAAATATAATATCACCACTGAATTTGGTGGTTGGCTTCAAGATATAAGAGAAGACGCTTTGGCATATATTGAAAAAGCAGACAGTATATTAGTTGAAAATGGCGCAACTAAAGATAGATTTATGCCAAATGATGAATTGAAGAAAAGATGCCTACAATATGACCTTCATATGCTTCAATCTGAATGTAAGCACTTAGGTACTGATGCAAATTTTGAGACAATGCTTAAAATGGTTGAAAACATTGAAAAGATAGACAAAAACAGAGTAAAAATTTTGACTAATTTTGATGTTGTAAATGTTGAAGATGTAGAAAATGGAAAAAAGAAGATATACCAAGGAATATCAGATAATGAGCAAAAGGAATACGATGAAACTTTTGATATTATAATATTTGCAACTGGAAGGGCAGGGAGTCACTTCTTTAGTAATTGGTGTAGGGCTCATAACGTCCCCCTAAAGAATAATCAAGTAGACATAGGTGTTAGAGTTGAGCTTCCTTCGAGTATCTGGGAAGAGTTTGAAAAAAAAATATATGAGCCAAAGATTGTGTATAGAACAAAACAGTATGGAGATTTGTGTAGAATGTTCTGTTTTAATGGAAGAGGCGAAGTTGTAACCGAGAATACAGAAGGCATTTTAACAGTTAATGGACATGCATATAAAGCAGAAGAAAAGAAAACCAAAAACACAAACTTTGCAATTCTATCTACAACAAGATTTACTGAACCATTTAATCAACCAATTGAATATGCAAGATATACTGCAGGCCTTGCAAATATGGTATCAGGCGGAAGTGTAATTGTACAAAGACTTGGAGATTTAGAAATAGGAAGAAGAACAGATATAAAAAGATTAAAACAATCAACTGTACAACCTACTTTAAAAGGCGCAGTACCAGGCGATTTAAGCTTATGCATGCCAAAAAGACAATTGGACAATATAATTGAAACACTGCATGCACTAAATAATCTTTGCCCAGGAACGGCAAACTATGACACACTTTTATATGGTGTTGAATGTAAATATTATGGTGCAAGACCAGAAACAGACGATAAATTTAAACTTTCAGGAAAAGATAACTACTTTGCAATAGGAGATGGAGCAGGATTTACTCGTTCTCTTGCACAGGCTGCGGCTCAAGGATTGATGGTATCTGATACCATTTTAGAGGAATTATAAAATAAAAAAATAAAGCGTGCTTTTCAGCACGCTTTTTCTAGTTAGCAAGTAAGCTAATCTGAGAAAAGAATAAGTTACCGATCGTTAAAACGTTCTTCATGAGCTTTGTCAAGGCGAAGACGTTTTGCCATACACTTTCTGCAAAGTGGGATATACTCAGAATTTCCAACAACAATATCAACATCTTTTTTGCCAAGAAAATATGAGTACACGGCAGTTTCTTCGGCACAGTCATTACAAATAGCGACACATTTAACAACGTCGTCGGCAATAGCAAGTAGCTCTGGCATAAGGCCAAAAGGCTTCCTCTCGGCTGTCATATCAAGACCACTTATGAAAAATTTTTTCCCTTTGTTATCACACATATCCATGATAATACGGATGTCACCAGTTAAAAACTGAAATTCATCAATAATATAAACGTCAGCATCATACTTTTTAAGTTCGTCAATCGAGTTCAGATTGATAGCTGGTATTTCGCCAAATCGCCTACTTTTAATGATGTTGTCACCAAATCTATCATCGATTTTCGGCTTAAAAGCAAGTACTTTTTTGTGTGCAATAGTAGCACGTTCAAATGCACCAAGAAGCAAGTTCGTTTTGCCAGAAAACATTGGGCCTGTATACACGGTGATTTGGCTCATAAGGGTCCTCCTTTCTTAAATCATAATCCTTTATAATGATAAGTTTAAGAGGGATGTAAAGCAAGAAGTGTTATTGAATTGTAATATATAAAAATAAATATAAAAATGCTAATAACCAAGTTGACATAAATGTTGACATTTGCTAGTAAACATAGTAAAATACATATGTCTCAAACAAGATTATGAGAAGGAGGTATTGTGAGACATGGTAGAAAACCTTAGACCGAGCCAAATTTTTCGGCTAAATGGGAGTGCTCTCTTTAGCGAAGAAGTTCCGGTTCAGATGCAAATCAAAGACTTCAGCAAATTTGAAAAAGAGCTGAAGGCCGAAGGAAAGAACCTTGACAAAGTATTCTACTACGTCTTTTCTCATCGGGGAATGATGCGCTTCGTCTTTGTGACAAGCGAACCTGTTAATTGGGAAAAGCTGATGGACCCGATGTCACGAAGTGCAGGTAACACCATTGCCGAAGTGCCCGGGATGCTCTGGGACAACCGCATTGGGAGGTTTATGACATTCTCTAAGAGAAGGTGTTCAAAGGAGTATAACTGGATACTCTATGACTGTGGAATTCCACACGTCATCAGGTATCGGGGATTGTTCCGGATGTTTTTCATGAAGAAAAACCGCTCAGTGTCTTTCCTGTACATCGAAACGGAACGAGACTCAGATCCTGTTTTTGTATCACATTACGGTGATTCAGGTCTCAAGAGAGCTGTGTTTCTGAAAGATCGGTATGGAAAAAGTGTCAGTTTCTTGTTGACGAATGAACTGAACGCGATTATCGTTACTCCCGGTGCAGAGTTTGACTCAATCATATATGAAAGGAGTCGTGAAGAATCGGAAAATGAAGCATATGAATTTGTCTTCTTTAACCGAGTGCCGACTGCACAAAAGAACCTGTATGGAGAAATGAAGAACTTTGTGCTTGTTGGTGCTGATAAAATGGTTATCAAAGACACCTGGGAGAAGCACTTAGTAAGTTTCGACACGGGGATTTCGATTAACCCGTACGGTTTTTTTGACTATACATATAGGCGCAATGACGGAGTCGTTGTTATTCGGTATGCTCTGAATGATTTTGAAAATGCCGAAGACCAGCTCGACTTCTACACTACCCAAACAATAGGATAACCTCTGGCCCCGCAGGTTGCTACCTGCGGGGATTTCATTTTTTCATTTTTGGGACACTCTTTTCACGGAAAATTCCCTATATGGGGACGGAGCAATTTAGGGAATTTTCCGTGCGACAAAAAATGGCGACCAATGGTCGCCACGACAGCAAAAATAGAATAAGTGTTGCTATTTTATGTTAATCGTGATATATTGTATTAGCTATAAAAATAGCAAAATAATATAATTATGAGGCGGAAAATGACAGGTTATTGGTGGCTTACTGTAAATCCGAGGGTTTTTAGATTTAAAGATTTTGACAATGGCGACTTGTTTGCTTATTCTTCTAAAAATGAAGATGGAAGTGACAGAAAAATCCTACAGAATTTCCAGGATGCAAAAAAAGGTGAAAAAGTAATTATATATGAAAATGTCCCTGTAGGCAGAATAATAGGGCTATGTGAAATAGAAAAAGAATGGGCAAATGATATGTTATGCTTCAAAAAGCTAGAGACCCTTACAGAGTGCGTAAATAGAACCGAAATCGAGGAAAACAGGGATATAGTAAACATAGAACCATTTAGATACCAAGATGGTATATTTTTCAGGCTTTCAGAACAAGAATACAAGTCGGTGTACAACATTATAAGAGAAATGAATCCGAATCATTCTTATATGGTATATCAAGACTATACAAAACAAGACTTTATGAAAGATTGTTTCTTTGAAGACGAAGAATACGAAGAATTAAAAGAATTAATATTAAAAAGAAAAAATGTAATTTTGCAAGGACCTCCAGGTACCGGGAAAACATATCTTGCTAAAAGAATGGCATTTTCATTATTAGGCTCAAAAAATACAGGTCAAATATTAAATGTTCAATTCCATCCTAAATATTCCGTAGACGAGTTTATAGAAGGCTTTAGACCAGACGATATAGGAATTTATAAATATAGAGAAGGATGCTTCAAGCATTTTTGTAATCAGGCTAGAAATAACAAAGATTGCATGTTTTTCTTGCTTATAGACGAGATTAATCGAGGCGACGTTATTAAAATATTTGGCGATACATTTATGCTTTTGGAGCCAGATAAAAGAGGAAAAGAAAATTACGTTGAACTTCCAGCATCAAACGAAAGGTTTTATATACCAGAAAATTTATATATCTTGGGAACGATGAATATTGCTGATAAAGAGCAAACACTTTCGGATTATGCGGTAAGAAGAAGATTTAATTTCTACACAGTTGAGCCGATTTATGACAATAAAGATTTCATAGAATTTTGTTCGAAAAGCAAATTGAAATTAAAAATAATAGAAGCAGTAAAAGAAGTAAACAAACTAGGTGGAGGAAATAAGCAGATTGGACATTGCTATTTTTGTAATGATTATGATGATAAAGAATTAGTAAGAACAGTTAAATATGAATTAATTCCACTAGTTGAAGAATATTTTAAAGATGAAAAGGGGCTTCGAGAAAAAGCTGTATCCAAGCTAAAGCAAGCGATTCAATAGTGTAGCGGCGACCATTGGTCGCCAATTTTCCATGGGAAGAGTGTCCCCAAAAAGAAAAAAGAGTATCTAAAAAGATACTCTTTTTGTTTGCCGTTTGGCAAGTTGGTGCACCACCGGGGACTCGAACCCCGGACCCACTGATTAAGAGTCAGTTGCTCTACCAACTGAGCTAGTGGTGCACGAAAAATAAATGCAACTTCTAATCTTAATCAGATGTCATCACTTTTGACAACGAAAAAATTATATTGCTAAAAACGAGATTTGTCAAGGTTAAATATATGCTTAAATAAGTATTTTATATAAAAAAGAAGAATGGAAAAGGCTTGCACCGTGGTTAGGTGCAAGCCCTTCGTTTTGTTTTTAATCGTCTGTTGGAGGAGAACAATACTCATCGTCATCCACCAGAAGGGGGTCATACCCAATCCGACAAGATGCCTTAAGTTCTTCCTCGTTGTACGCATTGACAATCCGGCCCCACTGGCCAAAGTCCATCGGGACATGCCTAAGCCAGCAGACGAACTCATCTTGTGCACCACCCGAAATGAAATGTGGTACCAGCTCAATGACTTGTTTGTATTTAAGGTCATCAAGCACGCGGTAGTGAACAAGAAGCTCACAGAGGAGTCTTTTCAAAATGGTCACCCGGCATGCCGTTGGGTGGTTGAATACCATAGTGATGAACTCCATCCGGTCTTCGTCATCTATCGTAGGTAACGATAGAATGAGATCTTGCATTTCGAACTGGGTAAGATTCTTTTCCAACTGTTGTCGTATCTTCTCGGGAATCATCTTCATTCCTCCTTGTTGTTGCGCAAGGTTGTATCATACCTTGCAGTTGTACGGGAAACAATCTTCCCTCCTTTCACCGGTATACCGGCAAATATTTGGAATCGATTCGATACAAGAGAATTTTATCACGAATATGGAGTTATGTCTACTAAATTGGAAATTTTTAGTCATAAATTATTTGATTTTTATTTAGGGAAAAGGGCAATAAAAGATATTATAAAACTTGCAAGCTTAAATTCATTGGTATAATATATTTAAGTGACATACATTAGCAAAGTCGCCAAATAATATACAAAAGGGGAATTTTAATGTACTTAAAAAGATTGGAATTACAAGGATTTAAATCTTTTGCAGATAAAACAAC